>Ga0209208_10013826_pt1 | contig 10019 bp, 13 predicted proteins | sample S1TSphfallax_3_FD_187694 | JGI IMG/M metagenome (GOLD analysis project Ga0209208, IMG submission 187694) | Host-associated microbial communities from peat moss isolated from Minnesota, USA - S1T2_Fd - Sphagnum fallax MG (SPAdes) (version 2) | ecosystem: Host-associated > Plants > Peat moss >... | reverse complement strand
CCGAGCGCTTTCGCTACGAAACGATCCCCGGCGGGCACTATCTGCAGCTCGATGCGCCGGAGATGGTCAACGCGCTGCTGCTGGGTTGGCGGGCGCCCGCGGCCTAGCGCCGCTCGATCCAAATCCTCGCGGCGCACGTGCCGCCGAAGAAGATCAGGAAGCCGCCGACGAGGATCCAGCCCCAGACCCAGCCGAGCCGGCCGCGATCGACGGCCTCCTCCATTCCGGGTGGAGCGACGAGGATAGCGCCGGCGGCGGGTGGCGGCTGGGGTTCGTCGCTCGCGAGCAGGCCGCTGGGGACGGACTCTTTGCCGGCGACGATATCGGCGCGCAGCGCCTGGACGCGGCTCCAGATCGCCGGCGTGACGACGGCGGCGGCCGCCGCCGGCCGAGTGAGGGTGATGGCGCCGTCCGCCAGGCCGAGTTGGGTCGTCCCGCTGACCGGTTTCTGGCCGATGCTGTCCTCGCACGCCTGCTGGACGGCTTCACCCGCGTTCGTGACGACGCTGCCGAGCATCCGTCCCGGTGCGAGCGCATCCTGATCGGCATCGACCCCGATCGCGTAGCCGCGCGGACGGGTTTTGATGTAGGCGATCGCCCCGATGCCGGCGCGCCCGGCGACGACGAAGGTCACGTCCGCGCCCCGCGCAGCCAGCCGAGCCGCGGCCACCTCGGCCTTGGCCGCGTCATCGAAGGTCGCGCCGAGATCGCTTGCGACCCGGATCCGCGGCCGGACCGCCCGCGCGCCGGCCGTATAGCCGCTCAAATCTTGGCGCACTTGCGGCGCCGGTGCGCCGCCGAGAAAGCCGATGGTCCCCGACGTGCTCACCTGCGCGGCGAGCGCGCCGGCGAGGTACGCGCCCTCTTCGGTCTTGAAGCGGATCGATTCCACGTTCGGACCGATCGCGGGCGCCCCGACGACGGTGAAATGGGTCGTCGCGAAGCGCTGGGCTAGGCTCCCGATCGGATCCGCCGTCTGCGTTCCGATCCCGATGATCTCACCGTAATCCTGGGTCGCGAGGCGCAGGGCGGCGGCCTGGATGTCGTCCTCGTTTTGCGGCTCGATGATCCGGATCGTCGCTCCGTCCTGTGCCTCGCAGGCTTTGAGCCCGGCGACGGCCGCGTCGTCGATCGAGCCGTCGCCGATGCCGCCGATCGCGGTAATGAGGCCGACCTTCTTGGGTTGCGGTCCGTGGGAACAACCGGCGAGGATCCATCCGAGCAGGCAAAGCGAAAGCAGGGCTCGTGCGTGGAGCATCATCGGTCGTCCTGATACGCCCTAGCCCGGCGGCGGCCTTCGCCGAATGATGCGGCTGCTACAGACGGCCGGCGTCGGTCCATCCTAGAATTGCGTGGGGTGCTCCGCATCGGAGACTCCGCCAGCGCCCGTGGGCGCGAGAAGGGAACCTATTCATGGGAGCGTTTGCAGCAGTGAGCTTGCCGGTCGATTTGACCCGCAAGAGCGGAGCCGAACAGATCGTGCTCACGGTCCTCAATCAGTTTGCCGGCACGCGCAACGTCGCGCTCGACCGCGCCGCCGGCACCGTGACCTTCGAGATCCATTTTCCCGGCAATCTCTCGAATCTGGTCGGCCGCCTCATGCGCCGCGGAATTGCCGTCGGGGAGCGCGCCGCCGTTTCGATTCCGGTCAAGCCGTTTGCGGCCGGGCTCGGCATGCCCGCCTCCGCGGTGAAGCACCAACTCGAAGACGGCCCCGAAGTGTGGGACGTGCAGTTCCGGCCCGGTCCGTACGTGCTCGCCGCGGAGATGGAAAACGGCCGCGTCAATGCCTCGATCGTGCCGAGCACGCACTCGATGCACGAAATCTACGACGTCCTCTTGGGCCTGCGTTACCTGGCCCAAGACGTTCCGACACTGCCGTACATCCGGGGACTGTAGTTCTGCATCCGGCGTTCGGAGGCGAACCGCTCGAGGCCGCCGCGCCGGCCGCTGCACCGTCGCGGACCGAACTCGAGCGCAGTTACGCGGGCTGCCGCGAGAACGCCCGCGTTCACTCCAAGACCTTCTATTTCGCTTCGCTCTTCTTGCCGCCCGAGAAGCGGCGTGCGATTTGGGCCGCGTATGCCTTCTGCCGGACCGCCGACGACTATGTCGACAGCTTCGCGCCGGCGGCGCAGCGCCTAGCGGCGGTCGATGCCTGGGAACATGCGCTGCGAGAAGCGTATGCGGGCCGCCCGCACGAGCCCCTGCTGATCGCCTTCGCCGACGCCGCGGAGCGCTTTGCGATCCCGATCGATCCGGCGCTCGATTTGCTGCGCGGCGCCCGGCGCGACATCACGATTCGCCGCTACGAGACCTACGACGAGCTGCGCGAATACTGTTATCTCGTCGCATCGACCGTCGGGCTGATGACGGCGCCGATCCTCGGTTATCGCGCGGGCGCGCTCGAGTACGGCATCGCGCTCGGCCGCGCGATGCAGATGACGAACATCCTGCGGGATGTCGGTGAAGATGCACGGATGGACCGGATCTATCTGCCGGCCGAAGACCTCGCGCGCTTCGGGTGTACGGACGACACGATTATGCGCGGCGTCATCGACGAGGGCTTCGTGCGGATGATGAAATTCCAGATCGAACGCGTGCGGCGCATGTACGCCGAAGCCGAGCCCGGCATCGCGCTACTCGGCGCCGAGAGCCGATACACCGTGCGCGTCGCGCTTTCGCTCTACCGCCGCATCCTCGATCGGATCGAGCAGAACGGCTACGACGTTTTTTCGCGCCGCGCGTTCGTGCCGATCCGCACGAAGGTCGCGGTCGCGCTTGCCTCGGCGTTGCGCCATCCGGGAAACCTTCCCACGGAGTAGGACTTCGCGCCGAGCCCCAACAAACGTCCGCTCGTGTCATCGCTACTCGCCGATATGCTTCGGAAAAGTCGTTCGGCCTACAATGATATGTGGATCGATCGCTCGCGAACGGGCTTTGCAACCGAGCCGAAAGCAGAAGTCGTTTCCCAGCATCTGACCTATTGGGATACGATCTGCACGGCGGTCGAGAGCAACGAATTCAGCGAGCTCTTGCAAAATTCACGCGACGCCGGCAAGTACCAGGCGATGATGGGGATGGAACTCTCCGACGCCGTCAATCGGACCGTGTCCGCAACGAACATGATCGAGATCGCGCTGCTCGAATCCAACGACGGTGAGGCCTCACCGATCGATGTGATCGGCGAGATCGCCGACTTGCGTTCGATGATCGTGATGGCCGTCGTCGAGGGCTACAAGAGCGCGACCGACGGAGCGACGAAGCAGAAATCCTCGAACGATCGCCTGCGGGCGGCGCTGCTCGCCGATCCGAAGCGTTTCACGCCCATCGATCTCCCGGCCGGCGAAGAGCTGGGCCCGCTCTACGACGCCGACCTGCGCTTCTACGCCGTTGCGTCGGGCAAGATCCGGCTCTACAACCTGCTCTCCAACGGCCGCACGATCACGCTTTCGATCCTCAGCGAGAACGATGTGTTCTTCCAATGGAGGGTCCAGTCGGGGAGCCTCTCGGTCGTGTGTGCCGAGGCGATGCAAGATTCGCGCATCGTGGGCGTCTCGGAGAAAGATTTGGTCACGCTGCTCGGCGAGCAGCCGGCCGCGGCGATCGACGTGATCCAGAACTTCGCCCGGCGCCTGACCGAATCCCAAGCACTCATCGACGACCTGATGAACAACAGCGTCAACATGCTCCTCTACCGGACGCTGGCCGAACTGGCGCGCCAGTTCGGCCGCGAGGCGAGCGGCTCGCGCGCGGGCGCGGTAGTCATCGACGTGCCGCTCACGCATCAGCGGCTGGCCGACATGATCGGCAGCAACCGCGTCACCGTCACGCGCAAGCTCCACGAACTGCAGCAGCGCGGTTTGATCATCGCCCGCGGCTCCGGTTCGATCGAGGTCGTCGACCTCGCCGCCCTCAACCGACTCGTGGCGAACGCAGAACCGTAAGCAGCGCCGGCAGCAAACCAAGCGCGATGCCGCCGGCGACGCCGGGCATCGCGCGGTCGCCCGGGCCGCGGCCACGCAGCCACGGCGAGAACAGATGGCCGACGCAGACGGCCACCGCCGCGAAGAGTCCAAGCATCATCCCCCCGCCGTGCGCGATGATCGCGACCGGGATGAACGCTTTGAGCGCATCGAGCGCATCGAGCACCCCGCGGGCGAAGCGCCCGGCGGATCGATAACTCGAGGTTCGTGCCCGCTCGCTGCCGGCGAAGAGCCAGTCGACGACGCGTCCGAACGGGATCGAGCCCATCAAAAAACTGAAACCGACCGCGAAGATGACGCGAACGGCGAAATTCCCATAGAACCAATTGTGAAGCAGCGCTTCGTTTACTTGCATTCGGCCTCGCCGGCAGAGCGCAGGCATCACACGGAAGGTGGAGAAGCGCCTGCCTCTCTGTTCCTGGGCCTGATTGTAGTAGTGGGTACAACACCCTTGGAATCGGAGCCTGTATGCTCCCAATGGGACAATGCGCCTACCTTAACATCCGCTTTTTTCGGAGGGACCATGATTCGTCGGATTCTCGCTACGGTGACCGCGCTCGGCGCGACCGCTGCCCTATCGCTCCCGGCTTCGGCCCAGGCGATGTCGTCCGCGGCGCCTTCGGGCGGCGGCGGCACCTTGCTCTATGTCTGGGGTTGGATCCTCATCGCCGGCATCATCATCTTCGTCGGAGGCGCGAGCCTCGGCGTCGGTGGGAGCGGCCGTCGCTAGTTTGTAGCTGAAGTCACCACCAAGGCACGATTTTCACGTTACAGTGAGATCGTGTTTTGGTGGATTATGGCTCTGTTCGTAGCAGCGATCGCGGTCGCTCCCGCCGTCGCCTTTCTCACCGGTCTGCGCCGACCGCATTAAGCGGTAGTCGCGAGCCGTAAGGGAGGTGACGAGTGGGTGCGACGTTGACGCTGCTCCATGTCGTTTTCGGATCGCTGGCGCTGCTGGCGGCTCCGGCGGCTCTCCTTGTGCGCACGGGCGGCTACTGGCACAAGTGGTTCGGAACGGCGTTCACGCTCGTCATGGCGGTCGTGCTCTTTTCTGCTGCGTTCATGTGGCAGGCCAAGGGGCACGCCTTTCTCGTTCCGCTCGCCGTCGTGACCGCGTACTTGATCTTCAACGGGTGGCGCGTCGTCGCGCGCCGGCGCCGCAAATTCTTCAGTGCACCGCAGATCGCGATCGACGCGGTTGCGGCGCTCGGCGTGATGATCGCCGGCGGTGTGACCTCGTGGATGGGCTGGACGGCCGCCGCGCCGCTCATGCATTCGATCGCGCCGGCGCTCATGGCAATCGGCGGGATCGCCGTCGCGTTCGGGATGAACGATCTGCTCGGCTTCACCGCGCCGCGGCTGAAGATCGGCTGGCTCGTCTCGCATTTCGCGGCGATGCTCGCGTCCTATATAAGCGCGGTGACGGCGTTCGTCGTCATCAATGCCCACGCGGTGCCGATGATGCTCCGCTGGGGTGTTCCCGGAGCGATCGGCGCGCTGACGATCACGGCGTACAGCGTTCAGGCGTTCATGCGCGGGTCGCGCCGTCCGGTTCGGGGCGTGTCGCCTGCGCGGGCGGTCAACCCCGAACACGTTCGTCCCGTCGCCGTAGTCACCACTACACCGCCGGCAAGCCGGCGCGCCGTATCATAACGTCATGGTCGGATATTTGTTCGGCCGGCGATCTTCGGATGGAGGATTTCCTTGGAAGCTACAAGTGCGGTATATGAAGTCGGGAACGATCAAGTTCCAGACGTTTTCCGCGATTTTTTCAACAACGCTGACTGGACGATCCACAAGTTCGTCGTGGCCGGCTCGTGGTCGTTTTTCATCGTCGCGGTCGTAGCCCACATTACGGTGTGGATGTGGCGTCCGTGGGGCCAGTTCTAGGAGGTTTGGCGAATGATTTCACGTCGTCCGTATAACTTCCGCGCCACCGTCGGGGCGTACATCGTCGCCGGCGTTGTCGTCGCCTTCCTGATCCACTTCATCGTGCTCAGCTCCTCACGCTACAACTGGATCTTCCCGCCGGCGAGCGGAACCGCCCAAACCGTTAACCCCGCTCCCGGAGCAAAGTAAAGGAGTCTGCCGGTGCTCGAGTTCGAAGACGCTTATCGGAAGCCCGGCAATACGCTCCTCGGGCAACTCTTCGGCGTAGATGCGTTCGATTTTTGGGTCGGCCGCTTCTACGTCGGGTTGTTCGGGGTCATCTCCGCGATCGCGATCGTGATCGGTGTCGGTATCTTGTTCATCGCCGTCGGTCAATACGGCGATTGGGACCTCGTCCGGGCGAACATTCCGGCGCCGCTGCGTGAATTCGGTCTCGGGCCGGCGCCCTTCTTACACGGCGGCGCGTGGCAAGCGGTCGTGATCTTCGCGACGATCTCGTTTGTCGCTTGGGCGCTCCGCGAAGTCGAAATCTGCAAGAAACTCGAGATGGGATATCACGTCCCCGCGATGTACAGCCTCGCCATCTCGGCGTGGGTGGTGTTGCAGATCATCCGGCCGCTCTGGATGGGCTGCTGGTGCGAGGGTTTCGACCTCAGCTATAGCGGTCACCTGACGTGGGTTTCCAATACCGGCTTCCGGTACATGAACTTCTACCTCAATCCGTTCCACGCATACGCCGTGCTCGGATTCTTCCTCACCGCGATGGTGCTCGCGATGCACGGAAGCGCGATTCTCGGCACCTATCACACCGACAAAGACCCGAACGTCGAAATGCTTCGCGAAGATAACTTCTGGCGCGATTACATCGGGTACTCGATCGGTGAGTACGGCATTCATCGCCTCGGTTTCTACCTCGCGTTCTACACGCTGATCATGTCGGATCTCTGTATCCTGACCAGCGGAACGCTAGTGAGCGACTGGGTCAAATTCTGGCACCCGTTCTAAAGGTGGCGTTCTAAATGGCGACTATGCTGACCGGCCCGCGCGTCGAGCCGATCGAACCGTTCGAGCCGAGTCAACTCGATACGGACGACATCCTTGGGATCCGCGCCGGCGTCCCGTTCCGGCTGGAACTGCTGCGCGAGTTCAAGGTCGACACCCAACTGGGGACGATCTGGCTCGGAACGTGGGGCTTGCTCTCGGTGGCGTTCTTTCTCGCCGGCGGTCTCGTGCTGTTCTGCGCGGCGCTCGATCAAACCGGCGGTAATCTCATCGATGCCATCAAATATTTTGCGAACGTGCAAGAACTGCCGCCGGACGGGCTGGGTTGGTTCCACTCACCGCGAACCGGCGGGTACTGGGAACTCAACATCCTCTGCTGGGCGGGTGCGATTCTCGCCTGGGCCGGCCGCTGTTACGATCGGCTGCGCCGCCATCAATGGCGCCCCTATTTGCTCTACGCGTGGCTCGCGGCGATCTCGCTCACCTCGGCGATCTGGATCTGGCATCCGCTGCTGATGGGCACGTGGGCCGATGCGCCGGGCCTCGGGCTCAACTCCGACCTCGACTGGGCGCAGAACTTCAGCGTACTGTGGGGCAACTTCTACTACAACCCCTGGCACCAATTAGCGATTTTCTTTCTCTTCGGATCGACGATGCTCTGGGGCATGCACGGGGCCACGATCCTTGCGACCGGCGGCGAAGCGAGCCATCACGAGGATGCCGAGATCATCGACATGCACTCCGGGTCGCATAAATCGATGCTGTTCTGGCGCTGGACGATGGGCTTCAACGCGAACCCCAAGACGATCCACGACTGGCTCTGGTGGTTCGGCACCGGCACGGTGCTGGCGTCGGTGATCGGTATCCTCACGACGGGCACGGTTACGAACGACTGGTACGTGTGGGCCGTCGATCACGGGACGGTCGCGCAGTACGGTGCGATCACACGCTCGGCGATCAATCAACATCCGATCGCCTATCCGGCCATCATTCCTCAGACCGGCGAATACGTTCCGGCACCTGCTCGGTAGAAAACGGGAGACAACGCGATGCGGCAATTCCTCTTAGGAGCGGTGGTGATTTTCGCCACGCCGCTCGCGCTGGGCGGCGTCGTCCAGCCGCTCGTGACGAAGGCGCAAGCGCCGATCGTCGCACCGGTCGATGCGCAGATGACGATGGGTCGGCCGGCACCGGCGCCGCATCAGACATACGGCCCGGTCGACCAAAGCGCTCCGCTCGATTTCAGCACCCAGCCGAAGTCGGTGCCGCACACCTACGTCGCCGGGCAGCTCTATAACGTCCAGGCTCTCAAGGGCCTAAATTACGGCCAAGTCGTCGGCCAGATGGGGCTCTACACGCAAGCGCTGGGCGTCGGCTGCGCCTACTGCCACAACGTGCAGAATTTCGCGTACGACACGCCGACGAAGAAGATCGCCCGCACGATGATCGTGATGTCGGCGCAAGTGACCTCCACCTGGATCACGCCGGTCAAGCACGACTACTCGAACTACGCCGTCAGCGGCGAAGTCGGCTGCGTGACTTGCCATCGCGGCGTCGCCGCACCGGCCGTCGTGAACAACATCGTCCCGGTCCAATATCTGGACTGGCCGGCGAAGTCGACCAAGCAGGCCGGCTACGTCGTCAACTCGATGTACGCGGTGGCAACGTCGCTCGGCGTGAACTGCATCTTCTGCCACAACAGCGCCGACTTCGTCTCGCTGCAGTACATCCCGACGAACCAGATCGCCCATCGCATGTGGCGCATGGTCGACGACATCAACCACAAATATCTGCCGCCGAACGTCGCGGCCGTGACCTGCTACACTTGTCACAATGGGAACAAGTGGCCGAGTGCGCTCGTCACGAGCCCCTACGATCAAACTCCCGTAGACGCCGTTGCCGCTCATCCGGAGGTCCATTTGAATCCGGCGGCGCATTTGGCGCCCGGAGGCGAATGAGTGGATTATTTTTGGAGCCTTCCGAGAGTCGTTGAAGGGCAGCTCGACAACACGTTGGTCGAGTCGTTCGGGAGCGTTCCGCCGCGTCATCACGAAGCGGGCACGATCCTCAGCGATCCCGGTGCGGCCCCGAGCCGTGTGTACGTCTGTAACTCCGGAACGCTCAAGGTAACGAAACTGCTCTCGAACGGCCGTGAGATCCTGATCACGATGCTCGAGCGCGGCTCCATCTGGAGCGACCGGGCCTTGCTCAAGGGGTACTGGCGCGGTGTTTTCATCGAGTGCGTTTCGCCATGCGAAATGCACTCGGTCGATAAAGAGGCGTTCGAGCGCTTCGTCCACAGTGACCCCGAGCGGCTCGGTCAATTCATGGCTCGTATCTCCGAGCAGATGAGCGACGCCCTGACGCTGCTCGAAGACTTCCGCGGCCGCGACGTCGCCTCGCGACTCGCCTCCGTGCTCGTGCGCTTCTCGAAGCAGTACGGCGTCCAAAACGCCGGCGCGGTCGAGATCGACCTGCCCTTCACGCACCAGGACCTCGCCAACATGATCGGTACCGCCCGCGAGACGGTCTCCCGCTCGATGGCCCGCTTCCGCGCCGAAGGCTACGTCCGCGACGGCGAATCCGCCAAGCTCCAAATCGTCAACCTGAACAGCCTCGAAGCCCTGATCGTCTAAAGGCGCTCCGCCCTAGCCTCCGCCCCCCACGGCGCCTTCGCGCCCCCGGCTCCCTTGCACCCGAGCCGCGTAGCGCCCCAGGATTCGCAAAGCGAATCCACCACCGTCCGGCCTCGCCGCCACCGTGTGATCGTCGAGCCTCCACCGTGTGATCGTCGAGCCTCCACCGTGTGATCGTCGAGCCGCCACCGTGTGATCGTCGAGCCGCCACCGTGTGATCGTCGAGCCGCCACCGTGTGATCGTCGAGCCGCCACCCTGTCATCCTGAGCCTGTCGAAGGATGGGCATGGCAGCCAGGCCGATGTCCGCCACCATGGGATGGCGAATGGCTGGCGGTATCGTACGCCCATCCTTCGACAGGCTCAGGATGACACGGTGGAGGCTCAGGATGACAGGGTGGAGGCTCAGGATGACAGGGTGGAGGCTCAGGATGACAGGGTGGCGGCTCGGGATGAGATGGCTCGCGAAACGCCGGCGGATCGGGCGACAACGGGGGCGGCTCGTG
>Ga0209208_10013825_pt1 | contig 10020 bp, 7 predicted proteins | sample S1TSphfallax_3_FD_187694 | JGI IMG/M metagenome (GOLD analysis project Ga0209208, IMG submission 187694) | Host-associated microbial communities from peat moss isolated from Minnesota, USA - S1T2_Fd - Sphagnum fallax MG (SPAdes) (version 2) | ecosystem: Host-associated > Plants > Peat moss >... | reverse complement strand
CCCCCCCCCCAAATAAATAAAAATAAATTAAAAAATAATAATAATGTGTAGGGTAAAGGCCTAGGGTGAGGTCATTTCCAAAATAAGGGGCCTAGGAACACAGATTGGGCATAATGCCCCAGTTAGTGGGGATCACCTGGCCTTCTCTAGAGTCTCTTAGTCTAAACCCAAGCCTCATTTCAGGAGCATCGAGCTGATTTTTTTCTGTAGAAATAAATTTTCACCATTTTTGGACAAAGAAATTGTGAAAATTTTGGAAATTTTATTATTATTTTCTAGTGTAAAATCAACTAACTTTTCTAAATTTTTTTGTGTCAAATTTGGCCAAATCTTCAATACCGAAATAAGTAATGAAAAAAAGAAGAAGACATTGGGAACCTCAAGGGGGTTAAACCTGGCCTTCTCTATGGTCTATTGGTCCAGACCCAAGACTCAGTCTAAGGAATACCCAGCCTTCTTTAGGACCCCTTAGTACAAACACAAAACTCCTTCCAAGAACAGCTGACCTTCTCTAGGGTCTCTTAATCCCAAACCCTAGACACACACAGTCTAAGGAACACCCGACCTTCTCTAGGGTCTCTTAGTCCCAAACCCTAGACACACACAGTCTAAGGAACACCTGGCCTTCTCTAAGGGTCACTTGGTCCCAAATTTGAGACAGTTTAAGGAACACACGGCCTTCTATAGGGTCTCTTTAGTCCTGTCTACCCAAGACAGAGTCTAAGGAACACCCGGCCTTCTCTAGGGTCTTTTTAGTCCCAAACACGAGAGACACACAGTCTAAGGAACACCCGGCCTTCTGTAGGGTCTGTTTAGTCCAGTCTACCCGAGAAAGAAATTTTGGGGGGCAAATCCTTTCTTGATCTGACCCTAAGAAACACACCCTGGATAACGGCGGGTACACCCCTCGAACTGCGCGTCGAGGCTTTCGTCGTCTTCTTGTGTGCAAGGTGCGACACAAGTCGATCTTTGTTGTTCTTTATCGTGATGAGTGCGATCGATTTCGCGGCGCCCGCACGCAACCTTCAATCCTAGATTCGCGCTATATATACACAACAGATCGGTTAAATCCAGGAGGGTTAACAATTTTGTTTTTTTCACAAATTTTTTTTGCAAAAAAACAAATTCTCCAGAAGCGTGTTGAAGATTTTCAAGAGCCAGAGCTCGCTTGCTCGCTCCAGAGGAAACTCTATGTGTCCTGCAGGTTCTTTCTTCTTGGAACATGTCGTCAAGAAGAAGAAGAAGAAACAGAAGTTGCTGAAGATGAGAGTTCTTATACAGTAGCAGCAATTACATTTGTTTTGTTTTGTTGGTTTTTTTGTTTTTTTTTTTTCGGTCTCGATAGCTAGATAGATAGAGCGAGCTCATCGACTCCATCAGCTTCCTCATGATCGATTCCATCAGCTTCCTTGAGCAGATTTTTACCTCTTCTGTCGGTACTTGAAGCTTCCGTGATCAATTTAGCAGCAGTTGCACCAATAATAGAAGAAGGATCGATCGATTGAGGGATCTGAGAGATGCACTACTTCAGGCGTGAACTTCACAAAATGCAGTACAAGTTTACCCATTGCTGCAATATCGGAGCATCCATGAGCTTCACAAAACTCTCTTCGCTAGTTGCTGCAAAACTCGCGTGTGATCAGGAAGCGAAGAACATTTGAGAAATATAACGAGGCCACCAGCTGATTTTCGTCACAAATTAGAAAGAGACGATCGAGAGACACACAGAGACAGAGACCAGAGAGAAAGAGATGCGAGAGAGAGAGGATCTAGACCATCAGCAGTTTCTCCGGTAGTATACCCATCGAGGTCGAGTGGGTTCTTAGACGCTAGACTATTAACACTTGCTTACGACCTTTGTGAAGCTGCCAGGAGGAGGAGCAGGAGGAGGAAGACTAGGAGCAAGAGAAAAGCTTGCCATGCATTGAGCTTCTTACGACGTTCTTGTGGAGGAGTTGCAGTCATTGACTTTACTTTCAAGGGAGGAGGAAGAGGAGTAGTAGCTGGAGGAGCGAGAGAAAAGCGGAGGCAGCTCAATGATCCCAGAGCCGGGTACAGCGAACTCATGTGATGATATAACGTTGCAGGATTCGAGCTTTTACAGCTGCGAGAAGAAGCTAGCAAGAGTGTAGCATTAAGCGTAAGAAGCAATCAAAGCAAACAAAGGATTAACGTCGGACTCCTCAGCAACTGCTGCAGCAGGCGCGTGCGTGAGTGTTTGCTTTGATCATGGAGATGGACTCTTGGGAGGTTCGTGCATTCGCGGAGGACGTGAGCGGTAGTAGCGGGATGCAGTGGCCACCTTCCTCTTACTTTTGTAGTTTCTGCCATCGCGAGTTCCGCACCGCGCAAGCCTTGGGTGGTCACATGAACGTCCACAGACGCGAACGAGCCGCTGCTCACAAATCAAATGCTGCTCATCAGCTGCGGGATCCCAGCTTCTTCTCCAGCACGTCCTTGACTTCTAGTCTCCATCAGGCTGTCGTTACAGTACCTGAGCAGCGAGAAAGCGAGAACCTGCAGCAGCAGCAGCATCGTCCAGCAGGTCCCAGCTCCAATCAGCCGCTTCATTTCAACTACTTCTCTCATGGATCATCGTCTGCTGTTGAGAATGATCTGCATCACCATGAGAATATGCAGCACCTGATCCAAAGCCGGAATTTCCTCCACCCACCAGCTGCCGCACTGAAACGTTTGCAAGACTCAAGTATTGTTGAGATGGACAACAACAGCAGCTCCATCTTCCAGCCGCACAGCTACCGCAGCAGCACCAGCTGCCTTAGACAGGAGCTCTCTGGATCACCAACAGCTCTGAAAGGACCAGCTGCAGCTCGACTCCAGCTGCATGCAGATTCAGCCCATGAGGCAGAAGCTGCCACTGCAAGCTGCAGATCAACGGTGGCACAATCTGAGCATCATCATCAAGATCATCAGATCAGCAGCTTGGACCTGGAGCTTCGCTTAGGCCACATGCAGTCAAGCCCTTGATCTTCATGAAACCAGCTAGCTGCTAATAATTCTTGCCTTCTTACAAGTTACTTGTATCCATAGATCCCTCGAGAGATCATCATGAGGAGCTGGAGTTCTTCTTCCGGACAGACAGATACTCATCACGCAGTGTGCTTCAAGCGACATGATTCAGTTCACTTCTTCTTGAGTTCAAGAGCTCCTCGCTTGAGGTAGGTTCTCGACAGTCATGGGACTGCTCAAGAATTTTTCATAGCATCTGAGATCTCTGTACTTTTTCATGGTTCTTGCATTTTGTTTTGTTTTTTTCTCTGTTACAACAATTGAGATAGATCTGCAAGGTTTTTAAACTGCAAAATTTCAAGCTTGTAAAAACATTAATCGTGATTTCATGATTGAAGATGTTGGTTTAGATTCCAAAGACACTTGAGCATCCAGTGCTGCACCCACTCTGTGTACCCCAAGACCTATATATAGACTAACTGCAACTCCTTTGAAAGCATTGGGAGATGGAAATGGAGATTGAACCACCAATTGTGTGATCCAGTAAGTTGATTTCTATTTCCATTTGAATCCATTGGAGATGGAAAAGGAGATTGAAGCACCCATTGCATGATCCACTAAGTTGATTTCCATTTCCATTTGAACCCATTGCAACCACTTTGAACTCAGTGAAGATTTAGATTGAACACTGGTCCATTGCAACACCACTAAGTGAACCCATGTATTGGAGATGAAGATGGAGATTGAGCCCATTGCATGATATTTATTATCATCTCTATCTCCATTTGAACTCATTGCAACTACTTGAAACATCAGAGATGGAGAAATTGTCAAACAATGGTCCATTGCAACACCACTTTGAACCCATAGGAGATCATGGAGATGGAAATTGAACCCCTCATTACATGATCCACCTTGATCTCCATAACCATTTGAACCCATTGCATGCAACTATTTTGAACCATTGGAGATGGAGATCTTGAACCTATTGCATGGTCCCTTTGATCCCCATCTCCATTTGAACCTATTGCAACCACATTCAACCATTCAAAGAGAATCATGAACATAGAGATTTGCAACAGCAGTTTGAACACATTGGATATGGAGATGAACACTGAACCCCTTGCACTATCCATATATCTGACCCACTTGAACCAATTACAACTACTCTAATCTTGAACCATTAGAGCTGAAAATGGAGATTGAACAACTCATTGCAACACCTCTCTGAATTATTTGGAGATGGAGATTGAAACTCATTGCATGATCTACTTTAATCTCCATCTCTGTGATGCATGCACTCTGGCTTCATAACATCGCTAAATTTTGCTGTTTCTCACCCCTGGAGAACTCTTTGGAACTCAAATCAAATGGGAACTTCATCTTGTACTGTGTTTCTTTTCAGATTTTCTTTGAATACATTGTACATCAGGCTGGTTTTCATAAAAACCCAAAATTTGCCTATTGGGATTCTTGGTATGAACTTTGTATTTAGTTCACTGCATACCAGCTGGTCTAGAATATTATGTACCTGGTGTTAAACCTGTTTTGAAATGAGAGTCGGACTAAGATTTCTTCATGAGGTTGCATACTAACACACAAAAGATCATACATCAATGAGCCCAATGCAATCACTACCATAACTGTTATGAATACTCAACTTGCGTAAACCCACAGGAGAAATGGTTGATATCTGAGGTGCACATGGTCAGATTATTGGTCAGGTTTCCCTTTCATCCTGCACTCAGCACATGAAAGAACTTTGGATCACTGAAATTCTGATAAACAATGGAGCTCCCTGAATGACCAAAAACAGTGATGGAATATATTCTCCAATTTTCTCTTTAAAACAACAAATTCTGACCTCTATTGTGACAAAATCAAGAGGTGAAGAAGGTGTTTCCAAGCTAAAACCCTCGAGTGGATTCCAGGGGATTTAGTCCTTTGCTTAGGCACTCAAGATTAAGATAAAAGCTCTCCATTTCAGGCTTGCAAATTCAAATTCATTTGAGGATAAGACTGTAGGGGAGGGAGAGACATACCTCAAGGATTAGAGTTTTGGAGAGAAGTGTAAAACTGAGAGAACCGTTACTAGTGAGTGGTATGGAGGGCCAACATTCAATCCTCAGCCTGCCTGCAAGTGCTCAGGTTTTCGAGTAGATGTCTTCTGGAGAATGCCAAGGATTTTGTTGAACTTCAGCACTTCCTGTTCAGGGAATAACCCTAGTCGCAAAGCTGCTGTTATGAACAACTTAAGTGTTTCTCGGGTGTTCATTTGCCATTGACGACTGTCTTCCTCAGGCATGACTAGAAGATGCTGTGTTGTGGTGGTCTGAATTGCATGTCTCTTAGCACCATCTTTAACTAAGTCCCGGTGCCACTTCTCGTATGCCACTGTCCAGCATTTCAATACTGCCCGTCGGCTCTCTCTTTCCCACTGATCTTCTAGCTGCTGGTTTATTCTCAATGATTGAGCCCGCTTTTTCTTAATGGCTCGAATAGTAGCAGTGCTCATCTCAGGCCTATCCTTCGGGTCCCGCAATTGTAGGAGCACACCCATGAAGAGCAGCTTGTCAGAGATTGCATGACTGAGACGTGTCCTTTCAGTATTAACCTGAATGCTCAAGTTTGATTGCAGAAACATGGTGACCCTCTCCATGATCTTCAGGGCCATCGATTTTTTCCCTGCAACACCAATTAGGATATTATCTCCAAATCGAACATACTGCACTTCAAGGTATCCAGGGTCTTTGTAGTTATGGCGACTGATTTGCAGCTTTTTAACTATACCCAATCGATGCTGCCTTTCACGTCTGATTGCCTCTGGATCCTCCCCAAGCCTTGCCAGTGTTCTCTGTTTGAGGACCATAAGCTTTCGATATGCAGGGTTGATGCTATATTTCTTTGGCACAGTGTTGCACTCTTGCTTGATCTGGTCCATTTCCTCATCCAGTTTCTGGAAGTAGATGTTGCAGAGGATGGGTGCCAAAACAGTTCCTTCTTCACTTGAGGACGTTCCAACACTGATAGTGCCTGCATCAAACACCTGTGTTATCGTGTCCAGAAAACGCTGATCTTGTATTTTCTCTGCAAGGATGTGTTTCAGCACTGTCAAATACTTAGTAGTATCATAGCTCTTTTCGTCAACAACGACTTCAAAGAACCAAGACATTCCTCTCCACCAGCGTCTGACATACCTTAATGCAGCATGTCTGGATTTGTGAGTGTTCTCTGAAATTGTAGAATCATAGATGTCTTCCAATGCTGTCTTGATTGCCTCCTGAACAATCCAATCCTTGGGATGAATGACCTTGAGCTGCCTGACCTCATCAGGTGATTCCCCAAGCTTGCGAATGTTGATTGTTCTTGCAGGTTTGAATTTGTACATTCCAGAAAGCAATTCTCTGGTTGCTTGATCAAACCAACTCCTATCAATTTCCTCATGAGAATGGAAGCTCTCCGTCTCTAATTTGTTGGATTTCCAACGCTCATAAGCTGCAGCAAGCTCATCAGGATCAGCAATCACATCGATCACCTTGTGGTACTTCCCATCAGGACTGGGACTTAATTTCAGAGTTTTCTCCAGACTTTTGTCATCAACATGTTCAGTTGTTGAATAATCTTCTGCAACAAAAATGCTGTCATTAATCTTATCCTCCTGCATCATCCAGGGATCATGTGGATTCTCAACAAAGGTGGCTCCATCACCACCACTTCTTGTCCCTGCTGCGGTTACTTGTTCCTTCTCTTGGAGCAAATGGGTACTCCGAACAGCACACATCCTCAAAAGTCCTGATGATTGTTTATGGAGGCTGAGAGCAAAAGATTCTGCACATTTCTTACCCTGCAAAAACAGAGCTCGTTAATATACACAAAAAAGAGTGTAATAAGAGCATGCACACCTGCAGTTTGCTCTTATTTCTTTCTATCCATGAAAGCTCCCTAAATCCTAAAGCTTGATGAAGTTGTAGAGAAACCTCCACAACAACAATTCAAGGTAACACGACAATGAGTGCAGTCATAACCTCATGAGAGTCGCTCACAAAGTGACAGACCATCACCTTCATCACGAACGGCAGTGACGAGCTGCCATGACTACCCACCGAGTTCATCAGCTCCCTAACAGTGGGTGTAGATAAGCATATAATAAACCCCTAAATCCTAAACCCTACCCCTAAAAGCTGCCCCATGCGCACATCATTGTAGATTTGTCTTTACAGAAGTTTTCTGATTTCTTTGCATCCAGCGATGCACTAGGGTTTCTCCTCCCAAAGAGAATGTTGGCAACAAAAGTTCAGATTGTTGCTAAAGAGCAAGAGCTAGAAACGAAGGAAACAAAGGATTACCAGAAAGACTAGAGGTTGTATTATTATTGCAGTTGCCCTATTCCTTCTGCAGACTTGAAGAAAAACAATTGTAGAAAAGAATGCCAAAAACACAACAGAAGAGGAGCAGAGCTTCAGGGTTTAGGGTTTACAACTCATACTTTTCTCAATTCCACATTCCGCATGCAAGTTGTTGGAACTATGACGTTGTCTCCAAGCGAAGATGATGGTGATAATACTAGTAGTGATGAAAAACAAGCATGAAAACCTGCACTGATCCTCAAGGGGAAAACCAGAAAATCCAAAGAAGCAACCAGAGGAGGAAAAGGGGGAAAGATCTGATGTCGAAGAAGCACCAGTGTCGAAGATCTGATGCCGGCTACTGCTGCTGCTGCTTTCAACATTCTTGTAGACGACCAAGATGCATATGGTGCTCCTGCAAAACTCCACAGGAATCAAAGGCAACTCCACAGGAATCAAAGCAGTCGATGCGTTGTTGCTCACATGGGGCCAGATTCTTAGAGTGAACCAGCCCCCATGACTGCACCAGTTCGCCGTTCTGTCCATTGGATGATGAGCGTCCTTTTCTCATCCTGCTCCTGACTCTCAGTTAACAAACATAGTACCATAGTCAACTTTTTTAAGTTGCTGACCTTTGGTTTTTTTTTTTTTTTTTTTCTTGGCCCCTTTTTCTCAACCCTGCCCACCTAACTACCTTACAAACCTAACCTAGCTATCTTATTCACTTATATCTTGTCCCTACCTACCAACTACAACCAACCCCCTTATCTTCTTACTCTTATCCTTTCAAGGCTAAATCTCTACCTCTTGGCAAAACTTGTAACTCTCTATGGCTAAACTTCTACCTAAAGACAAAACCTTTATTTCTTGGCAAAATGTTTATTTTTTCTTGGCTAAACCTCTACCTAAAGGCAAAACTTTTCTCTCCTGGCAAAATGTTTTTTTTTTTCTTGGTTAAACCTTTACCTCTCCACAAAATTGTTTTTTCCCTTGGCTAAATCTTTATTTATTGACAGAAACCTTTCTACTTTTTAATTGAACCTCTACTAATTGGAAAAAAAAAAATTTTGGTAAATTTTTTTTATTCATTACTTAAGTCTTTTTTTTTCGACAAAACCTTTTTACTCTTTAATTAATTTTTTATCTATTTGCAAAAAATATTTACTCTATAACAAAACTTCTATTTATTGACAAAACTTTTATATTGCATGGCTAAATTTTTACTTATTAACAAAACTTTTCTACTCCATAGTTAAACCTTTACTTTTCAATAAAACCTTTCTACTGCATGGTTAAACCTCTATTTTTTGGCAAAACCTTTTTAATACCTTAGCTAAATTTCTATTTATCAACAAAAGTTTTTCATTCCCTAAGTAAACTTCTACATATCGACAAAACTTTTCTACTCCCTAAATAAACCTCTATTTTTCACCAAAACCTTTCTACTCCTTAGCTAACTAAACCTTTATTTCTCACCAAAATGTTTCCACCCCCTAGTTAAACCTCTACTTCTTAGCAAAACATTCATAATCTTGGCTAAACTTTCATACTTTTTAGATAAACTTTTAACTTTTGGCAAAACCTTTTTACTCTTTAATTTTCTACAAAACCTTTATATTTGTTTTACTAAATATTTCTTTTTTTAATTAAACTTCTACCATTTGGTAAAACATTTATATATTTTTGGTTAAACCTCTACCTTTCATCAAAATCTTTATTTATTTTTGGATAAACCTTTTAATGATTAACAATTATTATTATTTTTCAGAGTTAAACCTTCATTTTCCAACAAAACTTCATTTTTTTGGGTTAAACCTCCATTTTTTGACAAACTTTTATATTTTTTTGGTTAAACCTATACTATCACGAATGTCAATGTTATGAGGTTCATTCATTTGAATGTTCATTTATGACTTGTATTGAACTTGTACCTAATTTTTAGTTTAATTTCAGTTCACTTATAATTAACTTTCAATTAAATTCTTATTTATTTTTTAGTTCATTGTTAGTTGACTTTTAATTAAGTATTAATTTATTTTTAATTAAGTTTTAGTTCATTTTTAGTTAATTATTAATTCATTTTTAATTAAGTTTTAGTTCATTTTTAATTAATTATTAATTCACTTTTAATTAACTCATAGTTCACTTCTAATTACTTTAATTAACTTTTAGTCCACTTTTAGTTAATTTTTATTAAGTTTAAGTTCATTTTTAGTTGAATTTTAATTTACTCATCATTCGCACATGGGCAAACATTGGCCACATGTAGATTGTAGGTTTTTTGAGAAACTTCCTTGATCTAGGTGCCCAATGGGTATAAATAGAAATACAATTCATTATTACTTTTAATCTATTCAACACCAATTTTGGGTACATTTTCTTGTCATAGCCTTGTTATGTTTTTATTTCATTCTTGCAATAAAATCTTGTTGGATTCTTGTTTCGCACATGTCATGGTCATGTTATTGTTCTTGTTTTCTTATTTCATGATCTAAAGTTAAGGTTAAACTGGCCTTTGTTCTCCCCTTGGTTTAGAAAATCCCATAGTCTTAATGTCGCAACCCTAACTTGGCCAAGTGTGGGGGTGAAGCCCAACACTTGGAAAAGTTGGGGATTGGGAGTCCTCCGGGACTCCCGAATGTTCAGAGCTCGACAGCAGGACCCAAAACACCTCGCATTGGGGCGTTCTTGGTGTCATTGGAAA
>Ga0209208_10013824_pt1 | contig 10020 bp, 10 predicted proteins | sample S1TSphfallax_3_FD_187694 | JGI IMG/M metagenome (GOLD analysis project Ga0209208, IMG submission 187694) | Host-associated microbial communities from peat moss isolated from Minnesota, USA - S1T2_Fd - Sphagnum fallax MG (SPAdes) (version 2) | ecosystem: Host-associated > Plants > Peat moss >... | reverse complement strand
CAACACCCATTGGTACACAACACAAGATGAATGGGATGTGGGTATGAAATATTTTTTTCTTGTATTCATGTAGCTATCCACAATGGTTAGCTATGTACTACCCATCCACAGGATCGTCAATCATGTTGCTCTAGCAAACAAGGACATAGATCATGTTTCAGCATGGGTTCTAGAAATTGTTGCTTTTGGAAAATTCTTGTAAAGACAGTGTTAATGTTTTGAAAAAACCACCTTCAAGCTATGCCCACAAAAAGCTTAAGTATCAGTGATCATGTTTTTCAAACAAGCAGGTGTGTAGTTCATGTGTTAGCATGGGTCCTAGAATTCATTGCAGAAAAACATCAATTACACCAAGTTGACTTACCTTGTCATCCAGGTAAGTGGAAGTCATGGGAACTTGGACACCAGTGGGGTCACCATTGTCAGAGCTCTTGAGGAATGGCAAGCTGCCTGCCATCTTTGGTGTTTAGAAATCTGCTCTCAGAATCAACTGAAACAGAGGTCACTGCAAGCCTCTCAAGAGGTTTGATGACACAGGCCACGATCAAATCTCAGATGTTCTGCAAACAAGTTCAAAGAAAGCCAAGAACCTTAGTTGCTCTGAGATGTTGCAAAATCAGTTGCTCATCTGAAAAAATTTCTCAAGACCTGAGAAACCAGTGCAAGGCCTGTATCATCATGTTCCTGTTTCCACAACCTGACAGCTGAATGTTCACAACAAAGGTCACTTGTATATTGCACAGCGTTAGCTCATAAAAACACATCTCTTCTGGTTTGTGGCAACTGAGAAACTCTAACTGAAGGCTTAAATGGTTTATTTCTTGGTCTCCTGCAACAACATTTCACCATTTCAACTGATTTCTGTTCTCTCACCAAGATCAAATGAGTGGAGGCTGGACAAATGTTGCCTGTTCTCTACCCTTGCAATTTGGAGTTCAGATGGAATCTAGCAGAACATGGCCGAAAGGCAAAGGGAAACTCCAAAAATGAAAGTAATTTGCTATCTCAAAAACACACTGTTCATGAAACTAGCTCCCATTCCTTTCAATTGCGAGCTCCCACAGGGCCATTGAGAATAGGAATGTCTTTGAAATCTGCATAGTTGTATATCAGGTACACATAACCACCAGCAAAATTGCAAGGAAGCTCAGCAGCAACCCAAACCAAATTGGACCTCCAAAAGCTTTAGCCAACGCCTGCTCAACACCTTCTATACCTTGCTTCTCCTCCACCTTTTTATCACCTGCATCATCCACCAGCTCTCCCCAACTTAGATCCAGCATCTGTACACTGAGATTGTTAGAGAAGGTGCGTGCATTTTTTGACATTTCTATCCACACTAAACATCACAAGATCCGCTCAATTGCTGTACTCCATAACAAACAGGTATATCCAAAACTTGCCGCAGAGCATTTCGGTGTCGACACTCGCTCTTTCACCTGCAGAATTGACGACGATGTTGAAATGAAGAAATATGCAAGAAGAAATTGTCGCTTACACTCTCGGCGCCGAAGATAGCTCTTGCAGCAACAGGGTAGACAATAGTGTTGAAACGAAGTTAGAACAGAAACCTTGCCGTTGCGCAGTTTTGTTCAGGATTGCTCTTGGGAGTCTCGAGAAACCACGACTGTTCCTACGCAACCAAGGCCTGCCTACACTCTCGACGGTATTACTTACCACGTGCAATGGAGCCTCCTCATTCATACCTTCCTTGTGAAGTTCTACGGAACGCTTCTGCGTCTCTGGCAAGCTGACATTCACGCTGTCTTTTGCTCTCTCCAATTTGAGCAGAAAAACCATCAGCCTTGCGATCGTGAAGGTTTGGACATGGGACACGAACAGCAACAAGATGCAATTCTAAATCGCGATTGTATTCCTTTCCAGCATCTTTTTCGCAACGCAGAACATGCCAGGGAGCCCTGCAACTTCAAAAGTTTGAGCATGTGAGATGGTGAACTCACCGGAAACACTGGCCTTATTATCCCCGTCCAGACCGTCTCTCGGAGGCTCTGCACTTCTGCGGATGTCTGTTCCCCTCGCAGCCTCATTTCGCCTTCCAAAACCGTGAAGCCTCTGTTGTTGGATCTCTACCAGATGCATTCCGTTTCTGCGAAGTCTCAACTTTGCACTACACGAGACTCGGTAGCTCGATGTGCGGATGGCCAAACTGCATTTCCTCGTTTGAGGTGGATCGGAGTGTCGCAGGGACTCAAATCCACGGCATGGTTCCGTCCTCGCCACACGTTGCAAACTTGTCGCCATTGCTTAGCTCTTCTAAGAAATTACTCTAACCTCCTGCTGCCAGAAGCTTGTGAAGCTTCACAAATTGTCGTAACACGAGTGTATTCCCTGCTCTACATGTGCTGCAAATTTTTGGAGATGCGGGTGCAGAGCAGATGGCAAGAATTGCAATCAGAAAAACAGCATCTTGAGGTAAGGCTATCCACTTGACGAACGAAAGAAGATGTCGCTCCGCGTCGTCGTTTCTGAGAGGAGCACTATCGTCGGCGGAAGGCACGACAAGGGAAATAACAACCAATATGCGGACGCGGAAGACGCGCAACAACAAACTAGATGAAATAGGCCCATGACGGAAGGACGAACGAGTGCAGGTTTCGTCACTGCCGGACGCAAAAGAGGAGCGGTAGTTCTGTTGCTGTGAAAAATGGTGGCAGGAGCAGCAGCACCAGCAGCAGCTTGCGTCGTCGTCCTCGTTGCAGCAGGCCGAGGTTTACCGCTCCATGCGGCGCAGCCTGGAACAACACTCAAGATACTCCAGAAGAAGAGATGGCCGGCACGGAAACTGAAAGTTCAAGCACCTCTTGCAGCACCGTCGTCCTGGAGCTCAACAAGAAAGAGCAGCAGGGAGAGGCGGAAAGGAAGCAGGAGAAGTATTGCGGTACATTCACAAACCTCGCAGACGGAAGAGAACGGAGAGAACGGAAGCCATCGCAGCGGCGATCGGGAGTCGGCTGGTTCTTCGCCCCCCTCATCATCCTGCCTGTACTTGAGAAGAACCGTTCGGGCTGGAGAGCTTCTTGAGTACCAAGGCACTGTCGTTGTAAGTCTCTGTTCCTCAACTTCACTGCAATTTCTAGTTCCGGAACACTGCCAGCAGGCATGTGCATGCCGTCGTCAAACCATTGCAGAAAAGAACTGTGCAATCTCGATAGTTTCATGAAACCCTAATGAGTAAAACAGCAGGTGACCTATTTGCGAGGGAGAGTTGTCATCAATTTCAGTAGTGCTTGCAAATGTTTGTACAGTTTTGAATGCAGCATCCATGACAATAATCTGTTTATTAGGGTTCTGCGATTGCAATCTCCAATGCTGAGCCATGTCCATTCCCTTGTGCTCAGGTGCTTGGAAATGTGAGTCAAGGAGCAGCTATTGTAGCTGATGGAGATATTATTGTGTTGGGGCATCTGCAAGGGAATGTTCATGCAGGTCAGAGAGGGGAGAGGAAAGCCATTGTCTTTGCTATGGAAATGACTCCCACTGCGCTCAGCATTGCTGACAAAGTTCTGAGTGGCCTTTCCAGGAGCACGATGTTCCATCCTGAAATTGCATCAATATTGAATGATGGCACCGTTCAGTGAGCATCTCTATCCTGAAAGACTCCACCCATTTTTTCTGTCGTGGTTTCAGTTTCTTTGGTCAGTCTCTCATCAAGTCCTTCAAATGCCAAGTGCCACTTTCCACCTTCTTCGATGCTGAAGTCAAGCTCCATAATCTGTTGTTTGCATGTTCTTCAACTGCATTTCTGAATGATCAGTCACTGGCCTTTATTGATCTCATTATCAGCTGGGAGGCAGATGCAAAAGCTACAACTTCAGGAAAATGATTGTTGTAAGAATGCAATGGATGACACAGTGTCACTCTGGTTTGTGTGGTCCCTAACATGTAACAGGTGTCTGGTTCTGATTGTCACCTGACATGGTGTAGGATCTGTGCAGCAGATGAAGACCATTTGAGCAATTCCAGCATCTCTGATCTTGTTGTGGGTGGCCAGCCAAGAATGAAAGACTCTCAGAACATGGAACAGAAGAGATCAAGGGGGCCTGCTTTGATGGCATTGTTCACGGGCTTGTACATATTTGTTGCTGGCATTGCACTGCTATTGTTCCCAGTCCCTCTCTTTGGTAAGATGGCATGTTGATAGTCAATTGTTAGATAGTATATTTGTAAGCAGGATACTTCTGCAAAAAGAAGGCTAGAAATGCAATTAGAAGGGAGGATTAGGAGAAGCTAAAGATGCAGAACACTTGTGGTGAGGTGAATGGACAGTGTGGTTCTGACACTAACTTTTGATCCCTATGTGCATAGGTCTTTTCTTTGATGTAAAAAGTGTCACAGTGGGTTGGATCCGAGTTGGAGCTATTTTGGCATCGGTAATTTCTCTTTCTCTTCTCTTTTCCTGTCGAGTGAATGTGAAGCATGGAGAGCTTCAATGCATGTGATTCTGGCTCATCTTGTCATTGTAAAGGTAATACTAAAGGTGTGAGCTGGGAGTTCAATGTTGTTGCATGAAGTGAAGCAACGTCAATCAATCTCGGCAACATTGGACTGACCAAGTTTCTATCTTCTAGAATTGGTTTGCCCTAGTTGCTCAATATAAGCAGCATCAGTTGATGATAGAGAGGATGTGTATGGGCATCTAAAAGCCCCTTAAGATAGTGGAAATGCACTACAGGTTTTTGGTGTGTACTATATTGGAACATCAGTGGGTGATATGCAAGGAGTTCCAGGCGCATATGCCTTCTATATGTCCACTGTTGTAGGGCGCATGGTATGTTAATCTTTCAACAGTCAGTATCAACTTCTGCTTGCAATTTTTGGTCTCTATGCTCTTTGTCTTTGTACACAGTACAGCAAAGTTTGACATGAGTGGGGTGCTGTGAAGTTCAATATTAACAAGGATTTCGCACTGATCCAGAAATTGCTTCCTGCAGTTTTTGTTTATTGGGTTCTGCTGGCTTGTAGCCATTGGTGCTGCTCAGCGCGCTCTTCTCTTGGTATGTATTCCAACTCTCATTCAGCACCCAGGTGTGGAACTCTCTGCCCAGGGGTTTCAATTTGTAGTGTTATGATGAGGTATGCTAGCAGAATAGATTTACAAAATGGTGGATCCATTGCATTGCAATCCTCATTTGTCAAAACCTTACATTGCAGGTAGGAGCAGTGAACCTATTGGGAGCAGTATCTATGTTGATTGCATTACAAAAGACAAAAGTTGCCACATCCTCATAGATTCATGTAACTGTAGTGGCAACTGTAGTGGGTGTTGTCAAGAAGGCTGCTGCAACTTTTCATCTTTTTGCAGTGCATGAACACATCCCTGCATTTGAAGCAGGTTTGAACTTTTGGCTTGGACAAAAAGGTGCTTCAATGTACATGTTTACTGTGCTAAAAAAAGAGGCAACAAAAATAAAAATTGGGTTTCTTTTCTGCCAAATAAAATCTTGTAAATGTGTGGTGTTGCTCTTGGAAGACATTTGAACAAGATGAGAAAGCTGGATAAGTTGCCACAATAGTAAGAAGAAATTACAAAACTGATATCATATACTCTGCACCCTGATTGCGTTGGTTGCTAACCTTTGTGCAGGCCACAATAAGAAGTCACAGAACAACACCACCTCCTAACAGTCCTAAAGGTTTTGTGTGAACTGGATGCAAATCTCAGTGACTAAGGATTCTCCTTGCAATTGAGAATGCCCACAATGTGATTGTTCCTATTGCTCTTCATGAAACCTTACCTGCACAGATGAAGCTGACACGTGCAAGATTGTGTATAGGGAAAAGCCTGTGTTGTGGAAGACCTAATGCTCTATGATCAGTGCCAGATGCTGATGCACAAGTGTAACATCACCTTCCACTGCCCATGAATGGTAGAAAGCTTCGTTTCTTTGGGGCTTCTTCAATCAAGACTGCTTTCATGCTATCTTGCTCCACTAATCTCCAAGCAATCTGCTCCAATGCCAAACCTGCCAGAGTGGGTGGGTTCTTCAACACCAGTGGATAGCCCCGGTTTGTGCTCTTGATCACCTCAGAGTCTTCAGGAATGACACCAAGCAAAGGAAGACCCAGCATTTCTTGGACGTCTAAGACAGACATCATGTCTTCTCCCTTGATCATGTCACTGCGCACTCGATTCACCACCATCTTGATATCTTTGATTCCATCACACTCAAGTAGGCCCGTGACACGGTCAGCATCCCTCAGGCTGGTGATATCAGGAGTGGTTACCAGAATTGCTTCATTTGCAGGTGTGATTGCAGTGATGAAACCTGCATCAATGCCTGCAGGACAGTCTATCAGAATGAAATGTGGCATTCCTTCTGGTCTTTTCTTCAGGGCATCCACCAGCCACGTGAGCGCTTTGCCTCCAAACCCTAGTGGCATCTTGTACCGTGGTTTATTGATGCACAGAAGCTCGAAATTCGTCCACCGTTTGTCCCTTATGAGAGCTTGGTCCAGCCGGCACTCTCCGTTGAGAACTTCCATCGCCGTGTACTTCACTTGATTCTCCAGACCAAGTAGCAGATCAAGATTGCGTAACCCGACATCGGCATCGATAGCTACGACCTTGAAATTCAAGCGTGCAAGGCACATCCCAAGGTTAGCAGTGGTGGTCGTCTTTCCGACTCCTCCCTTCCCTGACGTAATCACCACCACTCTCGGCGGCTCGCCAGCCAGTTCAGGTCGCCTGTTCCATTGCAAAATAGCTTGCGGCACAACATTCGCTCGTTTCCCACGCTTCTTGTTGTCTCTCAACACTCGATTCCCTAATCTTGCCATCCGATTTCCTTGTCGACAGTGTCCCTCGCTTTGCAAGCATTCTATCCCATCTCCCACAACACAATACCCTACACTCCCTTGCACTAATTGACCTCCTGATAACCACGCGCTACCTAAACACCGCGTCGCCATATCTCTTCCTGCTCTCCGCTTCACACATTTCCAAAACTGCTGGTTCGTTATAAATACCTCTCTGTGGCGCCTTTGATCATCCCTACCGACGCAATGGTATGAAGTTGAGGAAGAAGAAGAAGAGTGCGGGCCTGTTCTTGTCCTGGACTCCAACGCTACAGGACAGCAGGGAGACGACCCTGCTGTAGCTGCCCACATTTTTGCTCCCTTCTCTCGTTAGTCCTCCTACCTACCTCCTCGTTGCTCCTCCTGTGTCCATCCTATGTCCCTGTCGCCTTTCCGTTTCCGACTCCTTCCTTTGCTGCCAGCTTCCCGTGCTCGCTGGCCGGGTATTTTCTGTCCGAGGGCGCGCATTAGCTTCCTGCTGCGTGAAAAGCTCAGAGAGCGAGAGGGAAGAAGACGACGCAGTAAGCGACCGAAGGTCGGCAGCCAGAACCACACGAAGTCCACGTCACTGCAGTCTATAAACTCAAACGGAGGAAAGAGGACGACACTGCGGACGACTGATGGTCGGCCGTGGGGTCTATCTCAAGCCCTAAGACATAGTCCAGGGATAATAATAGGGTGCTGCATTCTCAGGGTTTTGCAGCTTTTGATCATGGTGCTCATCGAAGCCCTTTGCCCACATCACTCTTCAGTTTCTTTGCATTCATATAAGTCCAGTCTAAGCTTGTAGGCTCCTAGAATCGTCAATTCTTGTAGCTCCAAGGTGCAAAAGTGAAGAGTTATTCTTTGAGACATTAGCAGTTATGTCTAAACGGATCATCGGACCCTTTGTACTCATCAGTTGTGAGCTTATGGGAAGCAAGTCTAATCAGTGCACATTCAAATCAGTGGGTCATGCTTTCACATTTTTCGTGACTTGGGTGTTGAAGTAAGTATGTATGTTCACGAGTATATTCCTACTCCATGTCTAGGACCTAGGAACCACAAATCCATTTTCAGAACAATGAGAGGGTCATATTGCCATGAGTAATCTGTGGAGTATCATAGAGTCCAACGCGTGCAGCAATTTAAATCTATGTAGTGTGGCAAGGTGTTTGAAGGAAAAATCCCAATACTTTCAGAACTGGTCTTCTTTCCCCTGATGAATTCCATGCAGAAACAAACCCATCTGGCTTTTCTGGGGCATCATGCTCTCAAGAAACTTCCCGCATTAACTGCCTTTGGTGGGCCTTTGTCCAAGCTGGCCTCCTGAGCTATGCTGTTGGCTGTATATAGCTCCAACTGGATTGACATTATGGCCTCATTGACATCCAAGTCAACATTACAGCAGGGTTGAGGAAGAGGTTGATCACTGGCAAAGAAACATTATGAAATTGTGAAAAGTATTTGTACAAGAGAACTGAAGTATGCTACATTTGCACATAGAGAACCTGGGTTGATGGCTTATTTGATTATTGTGCTCTTGTTACCATCTAGCAAGCTTGGGGAGTTGCATAGCTTCTCTGCAGGAGGGGTGACATCCCAAACAAACAAACAAACTTCCATGTGTTCTTGACAACCAGTCAATGACAAATTGGAGTGGGATGGGCACCCTCAAAATTGCAATAAAAATTCCTGGCAGAAGCAACTTAAGAGGTTGACACAGCAAGCTGCCTTTGAGCACAATGTTGTTCAAGCTGAAGTGACCACCAAGGGCTTGTTGGTTTGTGGAGGATGCACAGCTCCTTTCAGTAAGTCTGTCATGTACTTCAGAGAGCTAGTTTCATGTGACCCCTTCAGTTGGGGAAGAAACTGAATGAAAGCTTACATGTTCATTTACATTAAGACTCTACATTTTCAAGCTTCTGTGAGCCACAATATAGAAGTATATGTTGGGAGAAAATGCTTCCTGCACAGTCCAGTTGTCAGATTTGCATGGTGTAGCACCTTCCTATGTCCACCCCACTGACAAATCTCATATGAATGAGAGTTTGAAACAGTGTTTTTTCTAGTGCTGACAATAGCTTTGTTAACTATAGGAGCTTTATCAGCCTTGGTTATCAGGATGGGTGAGCAGTCACACACAAACCATCAGAACTGAATGCAATTGCCCTCCCATTACTTATTGTAGAGTCAATTAAAATGTACAAGAACCAGAGAAGTACTGTGGACAAGTGGTGTGTGCATCCACGAACCATTGTTGCTGTTGAACCACACATAGTAGATAAAATCAGAGTTCAACTACCCAGGAAGTGAAGAAGTGGATCTACTGAAACATATGAACTCATCACCCCTCTAAGTCTCACTTGCATTCTTCTGGCAAACAATGTGTGGACAGTCATAGGCCAGAATCACCAGATAGCAGCAAGAATTTTTGACTGGCATGACAATTAGGCTTGCTGCATGAAATAAAACCTGGCCAGACAAAAAAAGGTGTGGGAAGTTGGATCTGACAGTAGTCTCAGTTGGTTACTTGCTGCCTTTTCCGAATGGAGATTTTGTGAGAGTGCCCTGAAAAAGTACTAAGGCTGTGAGAGATGGAGCTAAGAAACACAAAGCCTTCATTGCTCTCGAAGAATCCATTGTATGCTTGGTAGCAGCAAATGACCAGCAGCATTTTCAGGCTCCAGTTCAAGAACTCATTTTGCAACATATTCTTCCATCTCCACATTACCATGAATTCTGCAAGCACTAAGCAAAGCCATCTACACAGCCATATTTGGGTTACAGGGCATCACCTTGATCATATTCTCTGCCTCCTGCAGATGGCCAGCATGGCCAAGAAGGTCAACCATGCAGGTGTAGTGTTCCAATTTTGCAGAAATCTTGTAAATTATGCTCATTGACAAATAATAGCATAGGCCTTCCACCACCAAACCTGCATGGCTACAAGCTGACAGAACACAAACAAAAGTGACATCATCTGGTTGTACACCTTCTCCACACATCTCAAAATGTTGAAGAGCTTCCTTACCATGCCCATGCATGGCATATCCTCTGAGTATTGCATCACGTGATGGCATCTTGTTGAACACTGTACAAGCATCTTCCATGCTCCCACATTTTGCATAGATGTCAACCAGGCTACTCATCAGGAAGACATCAGACTCCCAACCACTTTGAATAATCTGCTCATGAACACCCCTGCCCTGTTTAAGGGCAACT
>Ga0209208_10013823_pt1 | contig 10020 bp, 11 predicted proteins | sample S1TSphfallax_3_FD_187694 | JGI IMG/M metagenome (GOLD analysis project Ga0209208, IMG submission 187694) | Host-associated microbial communities from peat moss isolated from Minnesota, USA - S1T2_Fd - Sphagnum fallax MG (SPAdes) (version 2) | ecosystem: Host-associated > Plants > Peat moss >... | reverse complement strand
ATCTTATTCTACCCAACATTGGTTGCTAAGCAGGTGGGTAAGTACGTAAAGCACTTGGTGGCATACTAGGTAGGAAGATGCATGTGGACAGTTAGATCATGACTAACCATTTGTGGTTAACTTTGGTATAAGAATACAATGAAAGTGTGTTTTCTGTTCACACACCATCCATCTGAATGGTGCTCTGGTTGTTGGTTCACTCTTGCCTAGATATGAGGCGAATATGGTTTCCTTCCACCATTACACCTTGGTGCTTTTGTTAGGACACATTAACATTCTTGCATAATATCATATTAGTGTTGGTGGGTACATGCTCTGGTGGGTAAGAATCACCAATTCTAGTCACTAAGAACTGGATCCAAACCAGGCTTGATTTTCAAAACCAGAATCAAAATTTATGTTCTTCAGAATTGGAATTGGAATTCAGTTCCCGGATTCTATTTACATGCTGAACTGAAACTGGAACCCAGATTATTATTATTTTTAAATTAAAAAAGTGACTAGAATTGGGGTTAATCAGAGGTTAACTGGTGGTTCCAGTCCAGGTTAGTAAGAACTGGGACTGATTTCAGAACCAGAACAGGAGGTTCTTCACAAAAGTAAAGAACTGCGTTAGGTAGTTTCAAATATTCAATATGTAAAATGTAAAATAATTCAATAATTCAAATGTAAAATGCTGGATTATTGAAAAATTCTATATATATATATGTTGAAAATTTTATTTATTTATTTACAAAAAAATGAAAAAATCCATTGATGTGTTGAAATTTTTTAACATGCTCGTATGATATATGTGAAGTCATTATATGAAATATTTTGATAAATTGCCTGGAAAATTGCATGTATGTAAGAGCAAATGGGTAGTTCCAGCTGATTCTGCACACCTAGGTGGTCTTAATATTATGGGGCCCAACAGGTTCTTTCAGGCATCCCTATGCAGGGCTACCTGGCAGAACAAGCTCCTACAGGACCCCTTGCCAGAGCTACCTGGCAGAACAAGCTCCCACAGGACCCCTTGCCAGGGCTATCTGGCTGAACAAGCCCCTCCACAGGGCTGGTTCTGAAGTACAAAATACCTCTTAGTTCTGGGTCTAATGGTCCCAGCAAAACTAACTGCAGCTGTTTTGGATTGGCTGGGGTTGAACTAGACAATTTCCCTGTAGTTAACCAGAATGTGGGCCATTGCAGTTCTTGGGGATGGGATGGACTCACTCTTGGAATCAGGGAAGACTGGACACAATAAATCCTGTTTTATGTTGGAATTCAGAACAAAGTGGACAAAGCCTAGCCCTTGTTGGTTTGTTGATGTAATGCCCTGCTGCCAGGGCTTAACTCTATACACAAAAGTTTGCTATCTCATTGAAATTATTGAGTTACAAGGCTTTCTCTCTCTCTCTCTCTCTCTCTCTTTACATATACACCAAAGTGATTACAAAAGACTAACCTTGAACTGGCATTATAACAAAAGATGTCCCTGCACACCAAATGATTTCACTGGATTTTTTTTGAGTGAATTCACTGATCTCAATGAACAGGACTTAGTGGATTTTGAGTGAATTCGTTGATCTCATTGAACAGGAAGTAGTAGGAATGAAGTGAATTCATTGGTCTAGTGGACAGACATTAATGAATTGCACCCACATTTTGTCATGGTCGGTTGCACCCGAACCCTTAAAATTGGCATGTGCTAGCTAATGGTAAAAATGAGAAGCAGTACCTACTTAGCTGCATGGAAGTTGAAAGCTGTAAACAATCAGCAGCACCACAAACATCATGAGTTTGCTCTGCTCTGCTCACTCTGGTGTCTGCATTCTCTCTCTCCCCCTCTCTCTCTCTCTCTCTCTCTCTCTCGGGGTTGGCAGTAGAAAACGTTTTTTATTCTGTAAGGATCGGACTCCAGCATATCCTGCAGGAAGAAGGCAGGGACTTGTGCACATGAGAGCAGCCTTCAAAGCTGGCTTTTGCAGTGAGATACACTTTTCCAACTAGTCTGAAATTTGGGTCCCTTTTTCCTGCCAAGGCCATTGAAGTCAGGAGGTTTTCCAGCAAATTGGGTTTGAGATCTTCAACTGGTTTGGTGCCTACCAGTGTTGGCCGGTTATTGAGGAAATGGCCAATTATTGAGCAGGGTTGAAGAAAGAGTAGGTTGTTTATAATTGGCTGAAAGGTGAGATTTGAAGTTGGTTTAAGAACCTGACAAACACCCTACTCGTCTGTCTGGTATACATATCTTCTGTAGAAACCCGGCAGGATCCATTTGCAGATCCACTCATTTCTTAGAATTGAAATTCAGTGTCTTTTCATGTTGTCTTCAATTCAGAGATTTTCCAAATATTCAATTTGTCAAGGTATCACAATTCATCATCATTGTTTTTTTTCACAAATTCTGTCGTTTTTAAGACCAGTTGTAATTTGAAACAAATTACTACATATTTTTTTGGAAAAATTTGCCAAAAACCCTAATCATTATCACACAAATCAACCCTGCAGCTTTCAGAAAGAAGTGTGCAATACAAGTCTGAAGAACAAAGTATTTGAACAGTCACCAAAGTGGACTTTACATACAATTAGTTTCACAGGAACCCATTTCTAAATCTTGGAAATGATGATAGCCCAAAGATCTAGTTGTTGCATTCCTCTAACAAGAACTCATGGCAAAACTTTCACTGGCCATTTTGGTTTGCTCTTAGGTGGTTGATTTGTCTTCTTGGAGGTGGGTCGTTCCATTTTTTTCCTTGTATTCCCCCATTTTTGGGTGCTTTAGTTTATTTATGCTTGACAAGGTTTCATCAAGACATTTTGCTTTATAAAACTCTCTGTGTGTAGTGTTAAAAAACTGGCCAAGTGCTTTTTTACATTGGGGGAAACAGATTGAACTTGGTGGTCAGATAAGAACTCTGTAGCACCTGGCTAGACTTGGTGCAATGCCTTCTTGACTTACACTGAGCTGGGGAAGTATGGTTCTCTCAGCTGACAGGTTGGGGAAGTAAGGTTTTCTGGGCAAGCTAAGCATCCTCCAAGGGTTAAACGATAAACACTGGCAGATTACGGCGTAAAACAAGTGGGGCAGCAGAAGAACTGTATGCTTTGCAGCCAAAGACAGCTCACAATTTGCTGAGAAACAGATGAAATTTAAGAAAGCAAACATGGAGCATTATTTTGTGAACTAGGTCTGTTGTTGATAGATGCAAAGGATCTGACTACAAGCTCGTGCACACAGGGATACTATGTACTACTAGCTCTGTCCAATGGGCTCTTTTGTGCAATGACAGCCATGTGCAGTTACCAGGCTCACTCGAGTAACTTCAAGCACTGAGTCCAAAATACTATATAGCCTTCTTGCAAGGTGCTGTGGAATATGGAGTTCTCTAGATTTTCTTATATTATTTGGAAATGAATTTCAGCAATACAAGTACAATTGTTGCCCTTGATAACCAATACATGTATGCCTGTGTGTGTGTGTGTGTGTGTGTTTTGATTGCAAAAGAAGGCGGGTGTGACCTTAGCAGCCAAGTACATATCACGCCCATCTTCTCAGTTTGAGGCCATCCTTTTAGATGAACCCCAATATCAGAACCTCTGGCACACATTTAATGACCCTTGGCTATGGGGATGTTAGCTGGGAAACAAGAACCCAATGCAAAAAAATGCCCTGTCCATGTACCATCCATCCATTATGGTGGGTTTGTGAGTGCTGGTTCACTCTGCAAAAGAAGGGAAAAACTTTGTCCAGATGTTCCCCACCCAAGTACACACATTGATTTTGATGACTTGTCCATCTTGATCCCTTTGTTATATATTATTGCAGTTGTATGGGTTATTGTGGGTAATGTTTAGCATGAGTAGAGCTAAGAAAGTGCATCAAATTTTTGTATAGGTTAAACATTGCCCCCCCCATTGAACATCACCCAGTAATTGAATGTTGATCAAGTGCAGACTAGCTTTGGCAACAGCTTTTGGGTCAACTTTTTAAAATGCTCCTGTCATCAGAATGGCCCGTCTTAAAAAAATGATTTTCAGTGAATTTCAATGACCCACACATAATTTTGCTTTTGTGTGCAGTTATGGATGCGAGAAAGTGACTGAATTAATAAATTATTACTTGTTACTTTTACACATGTTCAGTGATGAGAAAGTATGGACACATTTTCATGTGCATAAATGAAAGCGAATAAGATGAAAAATAATAATGTCATGTTTTCTTTGTTTGGTTATGGGTGTGTAAGATTGGTTCAAAAAAAATTCTCAAATGTTTTTTCAAAGGCAATGTTTAGTTTAGGGGTGGGTTGGATTCATTTTCATAAAACAACACAAAGACAAACAAATAGAATGTTTGATTATGGGGGTTTGTTTGTCAAATTATTGGGCATGCATTATTCATAATAAACCTTAAATCACAATGCACCAAGATTGCCAAGGCCATCAAATTTTGAGTTTTCCAATGTTCATTATTAACCCTCCAAAAGTTTAACCCTCAACATTCCTATTAAGCTTTTGCAATTTGCATTCCCTTCAAAAAAACAAAAACCCCAACACCAATTTTTTTAAAAACATATGCAAAGTTCAATTTAAAGGTGTAGCTCATTCTTACTATCCGTCCTTTCTTTCAAATATGTCCTCTCTATGAACTACAATAAAAGAAAAACTCCAACTTTGTTTAAAATTCTTAAGTCCTATCATTGAAGTGTTAAAGAAATACTAGAGTTAGTCATAATTTAGATCTATTAGAAAAAGTAGAACATGTAGAAGAAGAAAGGTCAAACTTGAAGCTTTTCCTAAAAAAAAAAGTTTTAAGGAAAACATGCAAAAAATAGATGAAGAACAACTAGATTTTAAGGTACATGTGCAAAAAATTAATTTGCAAATGAAAGTAGAACAATTAAATATCAATTGCTTAATTCAAAGGTAAATTTGTAACAAAGAGATTTCAATATAGAATCAATAAAAGAAAGATCACCATTATAGTTTTTGATAGAAATTATAGATCATATCTACAACAAAAAGGTTCAAGAAGTATTTGGATTATTGTTAGATTCAACAGTCTATAGTCCAAAATGCTAGATGAAAGAGATTCAAGAGAGGAAGAGATCAACTAGTTCATATTAGTTGCTTGTATAGATTTCTTCCCAACCTACACATCAACAAAAGATGTTGATTTAGTTTGGGAAAACTTTGCAAATTTTTATACTCTCATCTACTTTATTATAACATTATTTGAACATGCTATAGATACATTTCCAAACTTATTGCACTTTTTGGATTCTTGGGATGTGTAAATGAAAGAAAAAGGCATACCATTAGTTGGGCTAGAATGCACTTGCCAAGTTACTGGAAGTTGGCGGAAGACAAAAAACAATCATGAATTTGAATGTGCTTTGAAGCTAACAAAACAACATGTCGAACTAGCAAGCAATGGACAAGGAAAATTTGCTCCATGTTCATAAATCATAGACCATAAGAAAACCATCACAAATAAATTAAATCCCTATAGCAAGTAGGAGAGGCATGTGGATATATGAAACATTGAAAGCAATTATGGATGTTATTGAAAGAGGGACATGTTTTTTAAGGAGGGCCAACAAGTAATGGAACATTCCTTTGAGCTCATTTTCTAACCACCTAAATAGAAAAACAAGGTCTAGGAAGATGGGGTGGTTAGGAGGTGTGTTTACAAAAGAAGAAGATGTTGCAATGATCAAGTGGACCTTAGATATGCAAGAATGCAAATTGTCCATAAACCTACAACAACTAAAGATGAAGGTTGTAGAGTTGACACAAAGGATACATAATTCCAAGATGGAATATTAGGCAATAGTTGGTGGTGTTGGTTCAAGTGAAGACACCTAAAAGTTAACATTTGATAAAGCAGAAGGATTGGAAGTTTGCAATGCATAGGGATTGACACCCACTTTTGCAATTCAATTTACACCAACCTATAATCAATATGCAACTAATAAAATTACATTGCAAATCATGTGTGCAATTCAAATGAAATAAGCATTCAGGTTAATAGATAATTAAGAACAAAGGTTCTAGCTAGGAGAGGATCAAATGTTGTTTATAGCACCATTGCCAAGTCTCTGGAATGATTAACTTAAATTGTGTAGTCAATGTTGTAGAAGGTCTTTTGTTAGGGTTATTTTAAAATTGAAAGACTTCAAGAAGATTACATAAAACTTTGCAAACTAAGAACATGCATGGCAATACAAAAGAAAGGCAAAATGATTTTTTTCTTGTTCACTTGAATAATTTTTAATTTTCTTCAAGAAGTTTGTTATAGGTGGAATGCCTTTTATGAATTGACATTTTTTAGTTTTGGATGGGCATGGTGATTATGTTACCCTAGAAGCGATAAAACATGCATAAGAATTTGGGTTAAATATGATTACCTTACCATCCCATACATTTCATGCTCTATGGCCATTACATGTGTTTTGTTTCAAGCCATTTAAAACAACATTTTAAAATGTTAAGGTTGTAGCTATGTTTTAAAATAATCACATGAAGTTAGATAAGATCATTATGGCTAGATGGGTAGACCATGCCATAGATTAATCTCTCACAAAAAAAAATTCAAGTTTGGGTTCAAGGATACAAGTATTTGGCTTTTCAACCCCAAGGCAATGGACAATAAGATTCAACCTTTAGAAATTTACATTGCGACAAACATCAACAACCATGGAGGTGAAGAGGAATACACATTAAATGAAGAAATTGATCACAATCAAGGTCAACAATGGGGGTAGGAAGCTATTGCTATAGAAAGTCTTCTCCATAGACCTAAAACAACAATCCATCAAACAACACTTAAAGATCATCCTACTAATAGGTTAGAAATTGATTAATGCTACTATGTAGACATGTTTTGGAATCCCATTGTGATAGAAAAGAAGCTAGAAAAAATTGTAAACTTAGATGAGGTTATTTTTGAGTTAGTGTAGGAAACCCAAAATCCTCCAAATTTGAGCCAAAAAGCCACAAGGTTGCACAACTTGCTTTTATTTCTTCATTTACCTAGAAAACACACCAAGGGAATGGAACCATTTTTAGTTGATTATTTTTAGTCACATGTTGTAACTTCTATTGAATACTTAAATATTTTAAGGAAAGACAACTGTAGAGGAAATCAAAAAAAGAAAAAAAAAGGATAAATGAGCCAAAAGAATGATGGATTTGGGAATTGTAGCCAATAAAACAACTATTAGAATTATTGAAAAACACACTAAAACACAATTTAGTGCACCTTGGACTTCAAGAATTATCAAGGAAGTTGGTGATAGATTTCACCATAACTTTCAAGTGGGCTTGCAAACATGTTTGAATAGGTACATGGGTGCCAATCTTGGATGCACAACATGGGTTCAATAAGAGGTTAGATAGTCGGCATAGGGCCAAACAATAAGCAAAAGGTAAATGCACATTACACTCGCCCAAAAAAGGCAAATGAAAATCCATTTTCATACTCCAAATCCAATGATTTAAAAAAAAACATTTAAATGGTGTTGAAGTTCACATTTTTTTCCATTTTCAAATTCATACCATCATAATCTAAACTTTTTTAAAAAACCTTTAAAAATATGGGCCTTGAAAAAATCAATTTAAATATCAAAATGAAGTTTACAAATTTGAAATTTTCATTTTAAATCTAAATTTTTTTGAGAGAATTTTTCTTGCTTGATGTTTTGATCTTAAGTGTTATGGTACTTTAATGTGTGGTGGCAAAAAGTTATAGGCTTAGTTTCCAACTCCACTAGAAGAAAAAAAATCCACAATGATAATTTTTTTGGGAAGTTTGGATTGTGACATTGGATGTACCATCTTTTGTAAAGTCCACCTTGGATTGAACATTTATCCTTTTGGTAAATTTTTTTTAGGGTTTGAAAGATTAGATTATATGTGTCAAATTTTCATCTCACTTTTGTCAAGTTTTTCAAATAGATTTGAATACAATGCAATAATACTTGACCCACCCAAAAAAACTTGTCATTGTGATTTCCAAAAAGGGTGTTAAGTAGCAAGGTTGTTGGCCTTTAATGACTAAATATGAAATATACATATGGTCACCATTGGGAATGGCCATTACTACAAAATGTGTGTGCAATTCACTAGTCCTCGTTCACTAGACCAATGAATTCACTGCTTCTTCACTAGGTTTCATTCATTATATATAATCAATGAATTCAGTCATAATTTAGTGAAATCATTTGATGCACAAGGACACCTTTCGTTGTAGTGGGCATTAAAAGAAAACATGAACTAGGATTAACAAAAATATAACCAAAGTAAAAGCACTTCAAGAACATGGAAAAAAAGGTTAAGAAAGCCAAGATGGACTTTAAGAGCACAAGTGGAAGTTCAAATATGCTAAGACAATACCACAAGAACAAAAAAAACACAACTAGAAGCCAAAAGTCAAGAAGGCCAACATGGATTTCAAAAACATGAAAAGCACAACCATAAGCTTGAATTTGTTGATACAACACCTCAAGAACAAAAAAAGCACAATCAAAAGCTTGAACTTGTTGAAACAACATTTCAAGAACACTTAGAAAACCAAAAGACCAAAGGACCAAAATATGTTACAGCAACAATGGAGCTTTGAGTTCAAAGTTTAAAGAACATGCCTAGAAAGCCATAATAGGTTACACCAACAATGGACCTTCGAGTTCAAAGTTTCAAAAATATGCCTAGAAAACTAGAATAGGCTATAACAACAATGGAGCTTCAAGCTTAGAGTTTCAAGAACATGCCCAAAAGACTAGAGTAGGCTCCAACAATGATAGAACTTTGAGGTTAGAATTTCAAAAACATGGTTAGAAAACCAAAAATAGCTTGCAACGATGGGCAAGCTCAAGTGTGTCTTTTTCCTAGTGACCTGATTATTTTTTCTTGGTGATGAATGCCCAAGAAATCCCTTGCCCACTATTGCGCCCATAAACCTACAATGGATTTGGTGAGTAAGACCTTCTAAACCCATTACCATTGATTCTTTATCCTTAAACTTTGTGAAGATTGTGGCCACATGTTCAAAGTTGAACAGTCATTTGGAGGATAATGGTTGTTGACATTTTCATCTAGATTCTAATGATGAGGTTAGAAGAAATCCATTAAGGAGCATATCATTGTTTGGTTTTAGGTGAGCAAGTAATTTTCATGGGTTGTCATGTGAAGTTTTTTTTTTCTTTCATTTTTTATTGCCAAAATTTTAAAGGGGCATAACTTGTTCATTTTTCATTTGATTTAAGTGATTTAAAGGGCGTTGGGTGTGTCTTCTATTTCTTTGCACTTCAATTTTAGATACCATAAACAAAGGAGGCAAATTGAAAGATTTATAATTGATTGACACACTAAATGTTTAGTCACTGACCTATTTACCCTATTATTGCTAAAACTAAGTTCATGATATTGATATCATTTGATAAACTTAAAGTTGTCTCCATTAACTTCATTTTATGATTAAAAAAAAGAATCATCCATAATTGATACTTAAGAAGTTGTTTTAGAATCCTTGGATGTTTGGCCATATGGAAGGAAGGCTTTATAAAAATTTACAAGGATTATCTTCCCAAAATAGGTATAAATAAACATCATGTGCATTATCTTAAATATGATAAACAAAAGTCAAAGGTACATGACCTTGAAATGTTCAAGGTCAGCATTGTTACAATTGAGTTTTGATTCATGTTCATGCTTTCCATGATACAAATAAATGTTATTGGAGTCCATACTATTTATGCTTTGCATCCATATTTGTCTTATTGTAATAGTATGCTGATGCCCATTTGTACCATTGTGTTGAAATTCATAATAGTTTTTGTGCTTGTGGTAGTTTTAGTGCTCATGAAGTTAATTATGGAAGTCTTCACAAACATTCCCATAGGCAGAAGTTCTTCTGCCCATGGAAAATTTGCTCAGGAAACTTTTGCTCTCCGGAACAAGAAAGCCCAAGGGTTTTAGGGTTTAGGTATAGATGGGCTAGAGAGTTGGTAGAAAACAATTGGGTGAGGGGGGGGGGCGTGT
>Ga0209208_10013822_pt1 | contig 10020 bp, 9 predicted proteins | sample S1TSphfallax_3_FD_187694 | JGI IMG/M metagenome (GOLD analysis project Ga0209208, IMG submission 187694) | Host-associated microbial communities from peat moss isolated from Minnesota, USA - S1T2_Fd - Sphagnum fallax MG (SPAdes) (version 2) | ecosystem: Host-associated > Plants > Peat moss >... | reverse complement strand
AGTTCGATATGATAGTACCTGTTCCGTTGACAGTAATGCACAATTGCTATTCAGCTTACAATAAAGCAAGGTCTTACATGCTTTGGTTTCCATTGCATCATAGTGTTTGGGACTTGGGACCCAAATAATGAAGCACCAGAGTGTATGTTTTGGTTTCAATTGTCACATCCATTGACATTCCAGTTTCCATTGTCATGTTTGAGTGTTTTGTGTTGTGTTCATCCAGTTTGAATCATTGATGATCATGGTGAACTATTTTTCCAATTTCGATAATTTGTTGATGGTTGTGTTGCAATGCTCTTCTAATTTCCGTCATCAATGAATATTCTATTGTTGGGGTTTGTTGGGTCATCACAAAAGAGCTTCTTCAATATTGCAAAAAAAATTAAAAATTAAAATCATTGGTGCAAAAGAGTTTTTTTAATATTGCAAAATAGCTTCCTTATTTTCATCAAAAGTAAAGCCAATAAATGGGTGACTGTAAAAGTGCCTGAAGTGACACAAAAATGTGATGATGCACACAAAAAATGTGATACCCGTCCATAGTTTTCCCTTAGAGAAAATGTGCAACCAAATGAAAACTACATCATTCCCTAATCTCTCCCTTTCATGCAAGCTAACAATCACCCTGTTCACACTGACTTCGTGGAGAGGGAACATTGGCTAGATCAACACAATTATCAATTACTCAAAAAGTTGCACATGAAAACATGCATAGAAAATTCAAAACATTAAAGATGAGACTTCAAAGCCACTTCATAGGGATGAACCTTTGAACACCAAAACAAAACCTTTGGAACCCTCTTCACATCTATTTGGGGTCCAACAACAAATAATGATGAAAAAATAACATTCTACAAAAATAAACACATGACAAGCTTGATTGACTATCAATCTACTAATCACCTCTAGGTGGCCTTTTGAATTCTCCCCTTGATCATCCAGAAAAGCTCAAACTGTACCACATCAATAAGCATTCCAATAAAAGTCATAACCTTGTTAGCCCTAACCTCACCAAATCTTCACATAATTTGAACAATTGGTACAAACAAGAATTGAACAAAGTATAAGAGGATTGGGTTTATGATTCTACACACATAGTAGCAAAAATCAGAAAGTTAGGGAATAAAAAAAACCATCAAGTATTATATCTTCATCAACCTAACAAACCTAAACCTAGTTTTAATCTAATGTAAGAAGAAATTTGAATCCATGACAAATTACATAGGAAACCCAATCCCCAACCATAGAAAAATTGTCAAATAGAACCAACATAGGAACCTAATTGCAGGAAAAGAAAACAAATAGCACCAAAAGATTGCAGGTGGTGAACATGGATCCAAACCTCAAGCTTCAATTGTCATGCCTAATGATAATCCTCCACCACAACCACCAATGGAGATAAAGTCCAGAGGTCCTACACTTATGTTATTTTTTTTTCCTAACAATCTTTCACTCACCCTGCTCATAATAAATCTAATACAATAATTTGATTGGGAATATAGTCATGATCAACTTGCAAAGATCTTGCCAACTTGCTTTGATGATGATCTCCTCAAATGCTAAATTTGGCATCAAAAAATGTTTGGGGAAAAAAATTATGTTGTTGATGGCTTTTTGTGTTAGTCTTCTCATCAAGCAACAAAGAAAATTAATTTTGTCATCAAAGGGAAATGCATGTATTTGAATATACATGTGATTTTATTGACATTTGTTGGGTCTTAGGAATGAATCGTGAAATAAAATCTACAATATGATTCAACATTAGACTTCAATCTTCATTTGGAGCCAAATCTAAATAGTTATTGTTCATGTGCAATACTTCAATATAAATCTTCATTGACAAGTTTTAATATTGTTTCACATCATTTTCATTGGGGTCTTTGAATTAATGTATCAATGGTTGTAAGTCTTAATGGTCAAAAACAAATGTGTTCATGAACACTCATCAAAATATATTGCTAGTTTGGTGTGCCTTCGTTATTTTGTAACCTTGATTGATTTGTGATATGCCAATTGCATTTGTTAAAAAAATATGTAAAGAATGTTCAATATAGATGAGGATTACTAAAAATTCTTTTGATTTTAGGACATGTGTGAAATGTTTATGTCATGAATTTGTGAACCCAAAATGGTTGATTTTCATGTGGTTATGAATGTGCCAATGCTACAAAATTGTGAAGAATGTAGTTGTTTTCATGAATGTCATTAGTTTGGATGGTTGCAACTTTGATGTCTTCATGGATGATAACCTTTGGACATCTATGCAAACTACAATAATTGAAGAAGGGGCAAAAGATTATTCAACATGATATCCTTTCCAATGTAAATTCTTGGATTGCCATGATTTTGGAAATGTGAAATGTTGGCAAACCTAAACTTAGGCAATTGAACTATTGAATTAAAACAAGATGATGTAAACATATCATTTAAATGCTTATGTTTATAAGGATCAATTCCTTGATGCAATCACTTGAAAAAAGCATTCATGTCTTGAACAAAACCTCATAAACAATTAATTTGTGTATTAACATTGGAGAAATACTTCATTGACATAATAATGTATTGCTTACATGGGTATAAATGTATAATAAACAAAATCTATTGGAATAGGTTTTTTTAAATGTTATTTCTTTTCAAAACATATATTTTTCTCAATGCGAAATAAATTTTTTTTGTGTTATTACACATTACCAATGATGATTGGTTGATGAAAACAACTTCCTTTTTTTGAAAATCAAAATTCCATTTGAATGACAATATTGAATGGCATTGCATGCAACTTAAATTGAATTCAAAAATCTTGCATTTTTTTCAAACACTAGAAGAAATATTGTATTGTGCAACCATTTAATTTGTAATAACATGTAACTAATTGTCATTTGCAACTATGTTTTGTCATTTTTACAACTAGTCATCATCCTTTTCATTCTATTACTATTATCGCAACTATGGTGCAATTAATCGTGATTAATAAATTTCCATCCTTCCATGTCGACCAATTTTTCAGGTTTTTCATCTAACAATGCTTCACACTACCAATGGTGATGGATTGATGAAAAAGATGTGTTGATTTTTCTATAGTTAATATTGATTAAAAAAATGAATAAGAATTTTTGAAAACTTAAATGAAATTTTGAAATAAGAATTAAATGAAAATTTTGCAAATTCAAATGCAATAAGGTTGATAGTACAAATCCCAAAACCTTGCCTACAATTAGTACCCAAGAATAACATAATACACCATAACAATAAATATGTGTGTTTTAAAGCCTATTTGAACAAAAAAAATAATATAATATAAATCTTAATAAAAAGTGAAAACATGCACAAATTGAGTTGTTGATGGTTTTAAAAATGAATTGTGAAAACATTTGATCATTTTAATGATGTGTCATGCCAAAGAAACATAGGTCAAAGTCTTATTAACCTATTTTAAGGATGTTTGATTTTTTATATGGTCTTTCTCAAGGCTTCAAAAGTTATTTTACAATTTATGGAGTGTTCCATGCTAAACCCTAAACTTCAAATCCCTTGAACCGTTTATTGAATTAGTTCAACAAACACACAAACATTTGTTTCATGTTCATTTTTTTGCATTCACCCTTTATTAAGAAAAATTAGATAAGAATGGACAATATTTTTATCTACAATTTCCCAAACCACCCCATCCCCAAACACATACACACATTTTTTTTCTTTCATTATGTGATGCGTTTCCAAATTGGGTATGGGGTCTACAATAAAATACATACAAAGTTTAAGTGTGGCACCATGATATCTAAAGTGTGTGACATATTATTGATATTGTTTGCAAAACCATATGGATTGTGTTAAACTTTTTTAAAGAGTTGGAAGGTACAAATGGATGTCATGAGGTTACCAATCAAAAGGATGATATTTTGGAGATGTGGGCTCTCCTATCAATTTCCATAAGGCTATAAATGCACTAAATATTAACATGGTGCTATTTGGATAGGACGAATGTTTGGAACTTGGTGTAAGTACTTTCAGAACGAACAAATGCATCTATCATTTATAGTGTTTCATAAATGTAATCACATTTGTGGTACATTATATCTTGATTGTTTTGGTTTAATTACAAATGTTATATTTGTTGCATATATTGTGAAAAGACCAAATGATGAATGAACTATTTGTTGCACGAAATTTGCATACTTGTATAACAAATTTTCAACATTTGTTAATTTTTTGAGTAATTCTATGGTGTCATTGGGTAACGGTGTTATGATAGGTTGTTTGAATGATGTATTGTGCGATGTGAACAAGGTGTGGATGTGTGTATTTCAAGCAATATCCAATAATTATTGTTAATGAAAATGTGTTGAATGGCTTTATTTATAATTCTATTGAATCTTCTTATGATTGCATAGGTATGTTGTTCACACCTAATTGATTGTAGTTTGTTAATATAAAACATTTGCATAGAAGCTCCCATGTGTTGATCATTTAACCATCCATAGGATCAAATATAATGTTTTCATCTTCTTCTAGCAATTGAAATTCTTCATGCCAATAATGTATAACATTCTCATCATTTGTGGCATCATCCAATTCATCATTTATTTCAATAGTTTTTTCAATTTGGTTTTCGAACAACTTCTATTGAACATGTGCATTTTTTTACTGAATTATCATGGTGGATGGGTGTGTTTATTTGGTTAACATTTGCCCCAAAATAAGATTTCTCATTTCTAACTACCATTTTTTAAACTAGTTTTATGTATGTCTTATATAATAATATCTCATAAAATCAGAAGCCCGTCTAAAGAACGTAAACATGATAATGTTACATAAATGTTGTGCATATTTAATTGCACAATGTTTGGCAGTTGGTGAAAATGTATTATTAAACAATCAAATGTTTGTCTTTGGGATTTAAAGTCAATTAAACAAAATATTGGGGCCAATGGTACTTGATATCTATTAATATTAAAAGTTTTGGAAGTGCTTGAATCTTTTATATAATGATGATATGGGAAATTTCTAGTAATGGGGGCTATAGGCACCACATTTTTTCATTAACCCTTGAGAATTATGTTTTGTAATATACCATTTTTTTTTTATGAACTCAGTAAAATGGACCAAAATGTTCATCGGTGGGTGCATCAATTCATCGTAATGAATCCAATATCTTCTTTTGATTGAAATGTTTTGGACATAACCAATTGTTCCATTAACAATCCCAATTTTTGGATAGAGGTCTTCAATTGTTATAACTTTCATCCTATTATAAATTTTTAAGAATGGTGATAAGTTTTTAGTTTACTTGTTGGCATTGTTTGCGTTATGATGTATTGGATATCACTACATATTGGTTTTTTTTTATAAGTGTTTGTAGTTAAAGTTAAGTTTTTTTTTTTCTGAATTAATATTAATTATGTGATGGTTGGTGAGATTGTGTAATTCATTTCAAGGAACTATCAAGGTTGTTGTCCTCCATAGATTTGGAATAAATTTAATTTCAAATTGGAAAGAATTCGTGGTTTAAGTAATTTGAAATTTGAATTTGTGATTTTACAAGTTTTAAGGTTTTCTACAATAGATGCATATTGTATGTCTTTGTTTTGTTGCATTTGTTCTATTAATATGATGCTATTAAGATGAATGTAATTTTCTCATACATTTTTTCTTATGATTTTTTTTGTGTCATTTTTGTGAATGCAAAGGTTGGTTGAACATTTTTTGGATATAACAATGTGTTGTTTATGGGTGGAAATTGTAAGAAATCTTCCATAAATTATGTTTATCCCACCAAATGGTAATATGTTGGATTTCAATTTTTTGTAACTACAAATTCATTGTAATAAGCATGTTGCAACTAATCATTGAAATTTCATCAATAATCATATATTTAATAGTTGGCCAAATGTCTACTATTGAGTTTAATTTACTTACAATGACATTTTTATCAATGGACAAGCCCAATAAAGAATGGATAATAATTCCACCAACTAACAATGCTGCAATATGATTTTATTTTTCTTTTAAATAGTTTTGGATGGCTTTGATGATTTGTGTTTTCCCTATTTCTATAGCACCACCAACATATTGTAATATTTTTTTGTTGGAATTTATTTGTGTAAATGTTTCAAATGCATGGGTGTGTAATTGATTCAATTTATACATTTTTTATGCACAAATATATTTAATTACATAATAGGTATTTTATTTCTAATTACTCAAGTTTTTTCTTTGTGTTGTGTGGTGTTATTTTGAATTGTAATTTCTTCATTAAATTTTTTAGTTGTGTTTTGTAGTTCTTCCAAATAAAAAGGTTTTTTCATTGAATTTTCATTTTCGTCATTAATAAATTCATTTGTCATTTAAATTCTCAAAATCTATCCACATCTCTAGATTTTTTGCATTCATGCAAAATGCTGACTTTTTTTATCACCATTTTTGTGAAATTGAAAATTTTCATACTTTGTTTTTTTAATGTTGTTTCCCATGACATACATAGATTTATTTTTATATTAGAGAAAGTTCATGATGAAAGTTTTTTTTTTAAAAATTGTTTGAACATAAATTTTCAGATCATTTTTTTGTGATGGTATTGCATAACTTTAAAGTACTGGTACTTTAGGTATTTTTTATTCATAAAGACTATGGGTGTTATATTGAAGGTGATCATGGTAAAATCTATGATTATGAACATTGTTGATTTTATTTGTTTTTCTTGAAAATTCATACAAAGAAAAATATTCAAAGTTTTTGGGTCTTTGTTGATACTCAATTCGAAAATTATGAATTATGTATTTTGACTTTTCTAAGTTTTTGTCAATTGTGAATGTTTCAAAAATGTCACTATGATGTTCTTTTTTATTAACTTCTTTGATTTCATGTTCATTTACCCATGATTATAAAGTATACCAAAGTATGTGAAATTGTAATCGGTTAAATGATCTAGCAAATTTAATAAATAAGTAATTGCTTTAATGGCCAATATTTCTTGTTGACTTCCAATTGTATTTAAATGTCACATGAATAAAGACACATACTCATATGATGTTATTGACAACTTTTGTCAATAACATCATATGATTTTGTGTATTTATTAATCATTTATTTATTTTTTATTGCAATATGTAAAAAAAAATACATGTGCGTTGTGTAAATCAATGTTTTTCTGATGTAATCAATGATGTAATAAACGAATGATTCACTATCATTTCCAAAAGTTGCTATGAATTTGACACCATGGTTACATTTAGATGCCAATAATATCCATGGATTTGCATTGTTTAACCACTTATTTATTCTTTTAATGTGAAATAATTCAGTTTCATTATCAAAATGTGTTTTGTCAACTAAGGTTTGAGGAAAGCATACCTATAAAGCTTTTCTGAAGCATCAACGTTTAATTTGTAACATGTTGGGTTACGTATATGACGATTGCATACATTCATTAATTTGCACACATCTTGATCAAATGATTCATGGAAGTTATTTTCATTGTTGTTAAAGGTTTTTGTGGTGCATGATGTATGTTTTCATTATTTTTCCCATAATTTTATGCTCTACTACAAAATGCGTCCTAGTTCACTTTAGGTTTCATTACATTTTGAGTGAATTTTCACATTTTTACCTAGTGAAATTGTTTAACTTCCTAGTGAATGAAGGCTTGTTGCTTCAGACAATGAATTGTTTCACAAGTATCTAGTGAAACAAGGTTATTCTTAAATGAAATACAAATTATCAAGTCATTCATTTGTTAATTAATTAACTAACCAGCATGGAAATCAATTAAAATTTATTTATTTAATATATAATATTATTGATAATTTCATGATTTTTTAGCCTATGATTTATTGACACATGTCATTATATAGGCTACGTTAAAAATTTAACCTATGTAGGTAGGCCACATAATCAACCTAGGCACCTATTTTAGGAATTAGATAAGAGAATATTCAATCAACATACCATTGTTGACCACAGAATGCAATTCATGATATTTGATCCCTTGACCTTTGAAATGGAGGCAACCACCTTTATCATGAAAGCACCCCACTTGTTGTGATAATGTGTTACATTACATTCTATTTATCAAATATTTCATTTTAAACATTACATAAACATAAACTTTGAAAATTCGTATCTTATTGAGATTTTGTTCAAATGAAATGATTCGGGTTTTTTTTTTAAAAATTCAATAATGTACATAATTAAATTTATTTCCTTTTGAAATTTTAAAATCATTTGAACAAAAAAAAAGTTGAATATCATTATTCAATAACATTTCAACGACCATTCGTTTGAAAAAAAATTTATTAATAAATGGATAAGATTTTTGGTAATATAATAATATTACATATGTTAAACTATTTTCAATTAGTATATGATTATTTTTCATTAATTTAAATTATTTCACCCTACATTATTTATGGCTATTTATGGCTATTCTTAATTACTTTTGGTTATTTTTTACTATTTCATTGTAAACTATTTTTGGTTATTCTAAATAATTTTTGACTATTTTAATTTATTTCACCTTTGGCTATTTTCAGCTATTGTAATTTTTTTTGGCTATTATAAATTATTTCAGTTTAAATTACTTGCATTTATTGTAAACTACTTTTGGTTATTTTAAGTTATTTCGTCTTAAACTATCTTCGATTGTGTGAGGCTATTATTAGTTACTTTTGGCTATTGTAGGCCATTTCACCTTATACTATTATTGGCAATTCTACATTATTATAAGCTATTCACCTTAAATTACTTTTGTCTATTATAAATTATTTCACCTTAGATTATTTTTTATAATCCTAAATAATTTTAATATATGGCTATTGGTTGTTCTTTTATACGAGCTATTAGTGGTTATTAATGGCTATTAGTACATAGTCTATTGGAGGCTATTAATGGTTATTTTATTAATGGCTATTAATGCCCATTAGTGGTTATTCTATAAATGGTTATTGGTGGCTATTCTATTAATGACTATTAATGGTTATTCTATTATGGTTATTGGTGGTTATTCCATTAATGGTTCTGGGTGGTTATTCCATTAACGGTTATTGGTGGCTATTTTATTAATGGTTATCGGTGGCTATTATATTGATGGTTATCGGTGGTTGTTATATTAATGGCTATGGGTGGTTATTCTATTAATGGCTATTATTAGTTATTTTATTAATTACCATTCATAACAATTCTAGTGGTGGCTTTGGTGGCTATCATATTAATGGCTATCGGTGGCTATTATATTAATTGTTATTGATGGCTATTTTATTAATGGCTAACAGTGGATATTCTAGTAATGGCTATCAATTAGTATTTTATTAATGGCTATCGATGGTTATTCTATTAATTGTTATTGGTGGTTATTCTGTTAATGGCTATCGGTGGTTATTCTATTAATCGTTATCGGTGGTTATTCTATTAATCGTTATTGGAGGCTATTCTATTAATCATTATTGGTGTATATTATATTAATGGCTATTGGTGGCTATTATATTAATAGTTATCAGTGGTTATTATATTAATGGCTATTGGTGGCTATTATATTAATAGTTATCAGTGGTTATTATATTAATGGCTATTGGTGGCTATTATATTAATGGTTATCGGTGGTTATTATATTAATGGCTATCAGTGGTTATTTTATTAATGACTATTGGTGGCCATTTTATTGGTGGTTATTAATGGTTATTATGTTAATGACTATTGGTGAATATTTTATTGGTGGTTATTAATGGTTATTATGTTAATGACTATTGGTGAATATTTTATTGGTGGTTATTAATGGTTATTATGTTAATGACTATTGGTGAATATTTTATTGGTGGATATTGGTGGTTATTAATGTTATTATATTAATGGCTATTGGTGGTTATTCTATTGTAAACCATTGGTAATTATTTTATTAGTGACTATTAATGGCTATTAATGGCTATTAATGGCTATTAATGATTATTTTATCAATGGTTATAAGTGGTTATTTGATTATAAATTATTGTTGTTTAGTATATCTTATATTATGATTATTGGTGATTA
>Ga0209208_10013821_pt1 | contig 10020 bp, 4 predicted proteins | sample S1TSphfallax_3_FD_187694 | JGI IMG/M metagenome (GOLD analysis project Ga0209208, IMG submission 187694) | Host-associated microbial communities from peat moss isolated from Minnesota, USA - S1T2_Fd - Sphagnum fallax MG (SPAdes) (version 2) | ecosystem: Host-associated > Plants > Peat moss >... | reverse complement strand
TATGGCACTAAGGAATTCTTTCCACTAGACTCTTGTGATCACAAATTCTATCACATTTGTTCCATCTAGTTGTGGTCATAGTCACCTTGAGACTCTACAGCTCAAGCGTTGGCCAAAGGCAGCATAGTGTTCATTATGAAGTCCAATTGTGAATCACTATATGGTGACATCTATGATTTTATAAATGGGAACATGTGTTCTCCATAGAGCATCTCCAGCTGTGCTCAGTATGCGACCCTGCAAAAATATCTCACATCCAAGTTTAGTTATTTACTTCTTTGCAACCCCATTTAAAAAAACTAAAAGTGGGACAGCAAATTGGTGGGAGAGTACTGATAACAAACCACCAGAAAGAGGGAGCAGTAGTCAGATCATATTTGTTACTCTCTTCTCTGGCAGATGCAAGGCTTTGCTGTGCCTTTTACTAGCCTCAGCAAAGAATGAAAAAATGCAGGGCCAAAAACATTTTGCTTAGCTAAATTGGCATGTTTTGACTTTTCTTCATCCAATTTTTATGTGCAGATCGCATGCCAAACACCACTAGGGATGCTCATAAGTTCTCAGAAAGTTCCTTACATATGAAATGTTCCTAGCATTCCTAACATTAAATTACTCACATTTCCAGCTCAATTGCAACTCTCCTATGGAGAGGAGAGTGCCTGTCCATGCAAAAGAAACAGGGCTCCATTTCAGTGGCTTTCATTAGGTTGATGGGATCACAGCAGCCTAATGTAAAGAGGCCATAACAATGACAAAGCTAAGTTAACTCCAAAATAAAATTCAGGTCAAAAGGCGGCTTTCAAGTTTTAAGTAAGAATGAAGAGTTGCAATTTCTAGAAGGTGAATGTGTGAAAAATTTGCAGCAACCTCTTCACAGAGCAGTTATGGCCGGATCCCCGTGCTGCAATTGCGGGGTTAACTCATAAATGAGTTTTCAGAGTTAACCCCCAACTGGCAGGAAGCTACTCACATGTAATTCCATTTGTCCTCATTAGTGAAAATTGAGTGGCAGCAGTTGAGTTCACAAAATGGAAGCCCAATGGATGCACTTTTGCACGCCTTCCAACCGTTAATTCATATAGATAACATATATTTTTGTCTTTTATGTCATTAGATGCATATTTTTCAGCTTTTAAAACTTCAGAATTTTTAGTATGGGAATTCCAAATTAGCTTGAGTCCAGTAGGTGCAGCCAAATCTTTGAAAAAATGCCATAGATGTCCCTCTTGAATGTCAATTCCAACTATGCTTTAAAATATAATGGCCAGGTTTTAAGGGATGACAAAGAGAAACTGAAGGCATCTATATTGAACTTTCTTTTGAAAAGGCCCAATAAATTTCATCCCATTTCAGGCCCTCTTGAAACACTCCTAGATCCAATTTTACAGAGTTAGAATTTGAAGTGATGGATTAAGTCAGAAATTTAACATGAGATTGGGTAGTAGCTGGTCATGTGGGTGGGCAGGCAGGCATAATACTTGCCAGGGGAGTAAAAGGGATTTTGGCTATAAAACATGACTTGATAGAGTTTCCATACAAAGGTAGATGGCAAATTAAGAAGGTCAACATAAATTACAAGAAAACAATAATGTCTCTGAGAGTGACAAATGGCTGACAACAGACTTGTGGACTTGGTGTACTTGATGTGTTGCAGACTCCAGGAGAAGGTATAGAAGAATGGACATTACATTACTTAAGAAATTGAAGAAAGGGAAACTGAAAAAAGTGAGATAATAATTAGGGGACAAGGTTACTGCCATGACTCCACAAAATCTCTGTGCATTCAGTCTGTCAGTTCAGTCAGTTGCCAGCTTTCTCAAGGCAAGAAGAACTGGGTGGGTTGGGGTTTTTGCAGAGAATCCTTCTTCTTGTGGGGGCCATTGAAGTTGTAAAACCCACTTTTGTATGCAACGCTTTCTGCATGGGCCTTTGGTCCCCTAAACTTATTGGACACTGAAATTACATTGATCCTTATTGATTGATTGCTTGATTGATTGATACTACTTGTGGGTTTTGCGGGGGATGTCTAGCAGCTTGTTGATTATTGTGTTTGCACTGTGTTGCTACAAGTAGGTTCCTTGTTAACTTGCCCCTTCGGGTGAGCCAGCACGAGGCACCTACTCCCGGTATTAGACTATTATGATCAATTGTGCAAAGTCTTTTGGGTTGCTTCAAAGCATTATATATGTACTAGTAGCGGCCTGGATTCTGGAAGATGTTAAATCAGCCACATCTTTCTTCCCTAACTGTCCATCTTCCCATGACAAATTGTGTCTGGGCACAGACACATTTTGTTGCTACCCAAGTACACTTTGGGACATGATATGCAAGTTTTGTGCCTGTACATGTATGTGCTGTTTACAGGCCAAGCACCTTAATAATTAGAGACTTAAAAGTGTGTTTGGCAGCATCCAGTTTTTTAAGGAAGTAGAGGGATTGGGCCCAGGGCAGACAATGGAATAAAGGAAGTAAGAAGCATTCCTGTACTACTGCCTGCAATGAAGACATGTCTTTTGGCCTACTGGGCTCCACCTTGCCATTTGCCCATGTATATTGCTTTTATAACATCAAGCATCCCAGTACTGTTCTTACCAAATGGACTTCACTTTAGAATTCTCATGGAACCTTGCTAAATTGATTTTAACTTAATTTTCAGAGGCAAAAGTCATTCTAAATTCAATAATTGTTGCTCTAATGGTCCTGAAATTGGGAAATGATTAACATGTACACCCCCCTCATCAAGGGCTTGCCTCCAATGCCAAAATTGGAGCACATCAATTTGGGAGGTTAAGGCATGGTCATGTAGAATACAAATGGGTATAGGATTGAACATATATATATTTATTACATAGCTATAAAATTGTATGTTTTTATTTGTATAAATATTTATTCACCTATTTATTTTCTATGTATAATTATTATGCCATAATCATCTTTTTATCATGGATTCTACACTTTCACAAATTTTATTCTCTCAAACTTTTCACTCTTATAATAAGTTGTTCTCATCAAATGAAGGTGTTACCAAAGTTTTAAAACATCCACTTATATAGCAAACAAAAGGAAAAATTAAACAATTTTTTTAAAAAAGTCTTACACATCACATGATTCACCATGTGATTCAATATGCATATTAATTTGTAACATAATTTTTGTAATGAATCACCATGCACATTAATTTGTGCAAAAAAAATAATTACAAATCATTATATTTGTATTATGCACATTAATTTGTACAATTTTTTTTTTCATGACTTGTCATTTTTTAATCATGCATATTCATATGTACAAAGATTTTTCTAATGAATTATTATGTTTGAAGCCATGACTAATTGGTGATGATTCATCAAATCATTATTAAATTACAAAACCCCACCACTTACTAAGTTCCGAAAATTAATCCATAAATAACAACCTATTAACATCAAAAGTTAACCCCTAAATAATTGCATAAGTAGCAAGTGATTAACATCAAATTACAGCACATGCAAACAAAACAAACACATGTATCTTAATATACACCCATAATCCTAGCCCCTATCATTTAGCATGGGTCAAAACTGGTCACCAATAATGTGAAAAATGGAAATTTATAAACACCATTGAGACAATTGAACATGTAGTTCAAAAGGTTATTATATTTTTTTGGGGGGAATGGGTGGTGTGGGCAAAAGGGGTGAATTTATTTTTTTTGGAAAAGGTGAAAAAAGTAACCATGTCATTAAGGTGAATGTAATCATTTCAATGTTACCTCAATGAAGTGGATGATAGTTGACTGATGAAACACCCACCTCATTGCTACCTCAATGAATTGAAGATGTTATGGGCATGAAACATTACAAAAACAAAAACAAAGTCAAGGACATAATAAAGAAAACAAATCACAAGAAATGCAAGCCTAAATTTAATACAAAACTGGAAACACAAATACACAAGGTAAGAACATGATATATGCTAGAAAATGATTCAAACAAAATTTAATTTTGATAACATATGAAAACAAAGGTTATGATAAGAAAACATACCCAAAATTGGTGTTGAATAAACTAAAAGTAATGGGAGGTTTACCCTTATTTATACTCCATTGGGGACCTAGCTCAAGGAAGCTTTCATAAAGGCTTCCATGTGTGCACCAAACCCTATTAATAATTAATTAAAAATCAACTAAAACTTAATTAAAGGTTAATTCAAATTATATCCCATTGGGGACTTAAATCAAGAAGCCTCCATAGAAGCATGTGTGCATCAATTAAGGAAACTTTTTAATTAATAATGAATTATAAATTGACGAAGAATTAACAATGATGCAAATGATGATGCAATTGATTATGTTGGTGTAAGTGATGATGCAAATGACTATGTTAGTGTAAATGATGATGCAAACAACTATGTTAGTGCAAGTAATGATAAAAAGTGATCAATGAAAGTGGTGTTTGTGATAAATGGTGGTTGACAAAATTATATATAATTTTTTTCTTTCAAATGAATCATTGCCTTCCCCCAAACATTTCAACTTGTCCCATAAGTTTAAAGCTTTCAACTTGCATATATATAATTTGTAAAAGGGGGGAAAGGGGGAGGGGTGACGGGTCAAAGGGGTGCTTCACTTGGGGATTGCTTTTAGTTCCATAAAAATTGGTGAATGATCGATCAATGTGGTTATTTCAAAAAATAAAAAATAAAATAAATTGTAGCTTTGGGAATGAAAGTGATTAGTCCTTGATTAATAATTTACGAAACATTTTTTTGCTTATAACATTGCTAAAAATGCTTTAAAAATTGAAATGGAAATGGCATATTATTTTTAAAAAAAAATTGAATGGGTAACCCATCATGCGTGATGCCCTTGCTTTGCGATAGAACAATTATGGAAGTGGTTCCACTTCCTTGAACCTCATGAACTTATGGCAAAGCCCTAACAATTGGTCTAATATTTCCAAACCATTAAAATCATCACCCATGATCCAATGTGTGGCGTCAATGTTGTGATCCAAAATGGCTTTTAAAATTAAAAACTCTTTTATTAGATGGTCGGGCTCCATACACATTTACAATTTTTGTAATTTATATGTTCATAATTTTCAAAACAACAAATTGGGCTTTATCATTCATTATGATTCCATGGTGTGTCATTAATTGCATTAAACAAGGGCCAATGAAATTGTAACGTTTATGCCCAATCACAAGGATTTGCTCAATCAAGTTTTGTACTTTTAAAATCAAACACCAGTGATTCCTTTGGTGCAAAAACTTTTGTGAAACTTCTATGGATATTTTTCAAAGACATTTATGATTTTTATTTTTTTTTCATAATTTATTGTTCACAACATTACCACCTTGTTAAGGGGTGACATTGTGGCCTTCAATCATATTGTTTTCCAAAAGGTTACATCAAAGGGACAAGGTCAATGCATTATTATTCAACGAAACCAAACTACCCATTGTTAACTTACTTTATCACAACTATTCACATCATAAGTAAGGATTTATATAAATAATAAAGGAAGAAGGTAAGGATCCAATGTCTAAGGACAAACCTACTATCCTGTGAATAGGCTAATACAAGGGGGTAGGGGAAGAAAGTAGATAAAGGCAACATGGGAAAATAGTAGCATTCAAGAGTGGCTACTTTCCAATGGTCTATAGTACTTTCTATGCCTCTAATGGATATTACCTTATTGGGATCTATAGAACTTTTATAAATATTGTCCCATTTCCACCATGCATGTAGGTCTTTTATTAGTTTTGATTGTCATTTGTAGCACGTTAAGAGGACTCCCCCCTTTTCACTATTGTTTGCAACACCCTACATTCCTTCATAACCAATGTTTACCATTTGCAAAAGCACCTTTAGGTTTTAGGGCGACTACTTGCTGGTATTCTCCCTTTATTTTTTACTTCTAAATATTGGTTGTTACTTTTTTGTGGTAGCCAGTATTTTATTTTTCTAGATACTACCAAATGGTATGTTTTGTTATTAACAATTCTAAAAGAAATACAACAATAGCTTCTTAAAGGATTACTCTACTTACAATCTCAAACTATTCTACCTTCCACACCTTTTTAATAAAATAAAAGTACAACAAAAAAAAACCATCAAGTCTTTCAACCATCTTTCCATTATAATCACACACAATTACAAATTCATTACTCACACTTTTCCATGAGTTATCCATCTATTTTCCCCAACTACGACAAATATCTAATGCCATAAAAGTTCCCTCCACACTTATTATAATCTTCCTTCCAGATCCACACAAGGCCCACAATGACCCCTAATGCCTTTATTTTAATCCCTTCCTAGAAATCTATTAGATGATTGGGTGGATTAACCACCAACCACTCACTAACATGAATTACTTAAGGCCACTAGTTTCACCCCTTGGATAATGGATGGTAAGTCTACCACGAATAAGTATTAATTACTAAGAGGCCTTCGGTATTAATTAATCTAGAAATTTCTACATGTTAGCACATCTCTTTATTGACATATTCCATGGGAGTGGTGAAGATGAATCATAATTGGAAGAAATGGAAGATGTGTTGACTAGTTTCTATGACATAAAATAATTGTTGTTTTTGAAGTAAAACATTCAATGGTCCTCGCAATAATGATTGACACTTTCAACTGAAGACCAACAAAAATAATTGCATTTTCATTCATAAAATGTTTTTCAAATATGGCTTATGGATAGTTTTCATGGGTAGGTTCAATTTCAAGGATGATCAATAAACAATGAATGTAATGAATCTTTTGGCATTTCCATGGTTAAATAGTTGTTAGGAGTTTAGTTTAGCTGCCTAATTAAGTTACAATAAATTTTTTAATAAGTTGACTTAGTATAGTTAACTACTTTTTAGTTTGGAATTAGTTCAAGTGTGAGCACATTTCAAATTATTTTGATGTTTGAATATATTAGCTCAAGTTTTGTAATCTCAAATGAATTTTGGTGATTTGAGATTTAAAAACACAATGTGTTTATGCTTTGCAATTTTTTTTTCATGTTTATATAACTTTTCATGGTACATGGTGTTTTTGTTGTTGGTTCTATGTTTTGAACTTGAATTCACGTGTTTTTTTAAGTGAGTTATTCTTGGTTTGGAGATGGTGTATCAATTGGGGTTTTCTTTGTTATGTGATTGCATGTTTGATGAGAGCAATGGTGGTAGGCCTTTACATTAAAATGCATGACACGAAAAGCACTCCTAAAAAACTTCCTAGTGTATTTTGAAAGGCACATTATATCCATGAATTTCCTTCCTAGATTGAAGGAGGCATATGATACCTACTCCTTAAGAGTGGGAGGAATCTTAGACTTGTAAGTAATGAGAGGTATCTTAGAGGGAGCTATAAGATAGCTCTTACTCTTAATGAGTAGGTGTAAGAACCCCTCCCCCACCTCTCCTCGTATACCTTCTGATCTACCTATGTTATAGTTCATGATGACATTTGCCTTGTTTACAATGATGGGTGGAAGCCCTGGGGTGTGGAATATTTCCAAAATGTAGAGCCAAACTTGACCATGGCCTTGTCCTAGGCCACTTATGATGTTGGGAACATCCTGACTCTGGTGCTTTACCTGACAAATAAACATTGGGGATTTCCAATGGATGATGATGGTATGTTGATAACTGTTGTGTTGGTTCACAAAGGCCTCAATTTCCAACACGGTTTTTCTAAAAACAAAGCAAAGTAGGGTTTAAGAAAGCAAAGTAGCAAACCCTAAACCCTACTAGTAAAACCTGAACAGCAGTTTAAACTGATGCAAATTGTGGGACCCACTGGTGATGTCTAAGTGCTCCGTAAGCCAGAAATGGTTTTTTTTTTCTGGTTTTTGTGGCGGGGTATTTTGTTTTGAATTTGAAATGGATGTGAGTGATGGAAATTTTTTTTTTCAGCTTTTTCTTTTACTAGCCAGAACTTTCTGTAGCCTGACAACTTTACTCTGTCAGTGACACATTGGCTATTGAAAGTTACAGTCAGCATAGGGAAACCATCCCCTTCTAATGCAAATGTAGGGAAAAGAATACCAAACTGAAAGAGTCAATTGCCGAGCACATTTGCAAAAACCTAATCCAATTTTTACAAAATAATTTGATCCCATCCACTTCTAAACAAGGTTAGTTTAGTTGACCAGATCTTCATCGTCTTCTTTTGAATTAAGTGTCAAAGCACAAGTTGCCGTATTGTGTGTCATATTATTTGCATCATGACAGAACTGATGCTGTTTAAACTCTTCAACACTCCACTTTGCTTCACTGCATAAGTGGTTGGTTGGCGTCAGCTGGGCTCTCTCTCGCATGAGTTTCACCCCTTCCAAAGCTATCCAATTAGGTTGAAGTGCAAAATGTCCTTAAAAACTGAATTATCTCAAAATGTGCTTACAAAATGGACAAGGTGGTACCCAAATCCAATCCTGCATTTTGGAAATGTCCCTCACTCGTGAGCTTTTACCAATTGTAAATCATAAGGTGAAAGTTTTCATCAACCTAAACATATGTAGATCACAAGGTGTAGGACGAGGAGGGTTTGTGCACCGACTCCTAAGCATGGGAGGGATCATATGTTTAATTATAAATGTAGCATCCTCCTTTGTGATTAGGTGTAAGATCCCTCCCACTCTTAAGGAGTACCCACCCTCCTCTTTTGTAGGAGGGATATTCATGCCTATAAGATGCCCTCTAAAAATTATAAACCAAGGGAATTTTGCCAAGTGCTTTGCATCTCCAAAGTATGTAGGTCTGAGAAGAATATATGTCTAAATTTCCAACCAAAAGATCTAAATCTGGGCACAAGAGTTTGTAAGAGTTGAAAGTGGAAGAATTCCAACCATGGAATATTTGGCATTTCACAATTCCTTTTCCCAAAAACAAAAAAGGTTCGGTCCATGTGACATGCCCTTTCCAGCATATTAAATCTTGAAACTCAAGAACTTGGTCTTTTGTGTAGAGACATGCATGGAGCCCTCCATCGATGTACACATTACCTGAGTTAGGTTTTCCCAGGCTTCTTCCCATAAGCCCGGGAAACCTAACCCCTAACCCATGGTGCAAGAGGGTCCCGAGTTGTATCTTAACCAAGTCATGGGTTGTGTGTTAAGTCCCACACTTAGGGTGGTTAAGTTCCAAAACTATTTCCATCCATCAGCATTGAGATCACAATCCCTCTAAACGTTCAAACAAGTACTGTGCACAAAAGTAAGGATGAAAACAGTAGACAAGAAATTAAGAAGGGACCAAACTAGTTGTCTCATCTAGAATTGGTCTTTGCAGGAGTTTCAATTTTCAACACCCAGTTTTGGATTTGTTTTACCGGTGGCTGCACTGCACTTCCCAGTGCTGCTAATATTCCTCACCAAATCAAGTTGTGGCAGAATAAAATCCTGCGAATCTTGTGAACTGATACCCAGTTTCATTGAATGATGCCCAGTTTTGCTCACTTTAGAGCTACACTCAAATTGGTGAAAGCATGAAACAGGGATTACAGGATGAAACTAGGGCTCAAAGACAGGGTGACTTTACGGATAACTTTACATAATACTTTCTACTTCTGCGATCTACTGATAGCCTACACAAACTAGGTTCTCCAGAGATTTGTGTCCCACTGCAGCTGGCTGGTGACAGTGGGACAAAAATTGGTAAGAGGACTGCCTTGTTGGGGTGCAAAATTTAAAAAATGGGCACTTCCCAATGAACCAGAGTTTTTGCCCCCAACCGACGACAACAACAAACTTGGCCAGAGTGAACCAACAGCTACCATCTCACCATCCATGGGGAGCCTGTTTCATATTAATTAGTTGGGGGTGCATCACAAGTCCAACTTTTTTTTTTTATAAAATTTGGCAATGAGCCAATTTGATTGGCCCATGACCAAAAAAAAATTTTGAAACTATGGAGGCTCCCCAACAAAGAAGATTCTATGGAAAGATGGAGTGCCTCCCCCTTTGGCCTACCTATATAGGTGAGAAGGAGAGGACTTTGGGCAAAACATATGAGATTAAAGCGAGGTGCTATTAGGAA
>Ga0209208_10013820_pt1 | contig 10021 bp, 11 predicted proteins | sample S1TSphfallax_3_FD_187694 | JGI IMG/M metagenome (GOLD analysis project Ga0209208, IMG submission 187694) | Host-associated microbial communities from peat moss isolated from Minnesota, USA - S1T2_Fd - Sphagnum fallax MG (SPAdes) (version 2) | ecosystem: Host-associated > Plants > Peat moss >... | reverse complement strand
AAATACCCATAGCAAAATTTCATAATTATGTTGCTTTATGTTGAGTATTCATCCAAAGCAAACTTGAATTAAGGTAGTTGGGTATTATTAATACAAAGCAAAGTTACATAGCATAGCCATGTCACTTTTAGTTGGGTATTAGGGTTTAGGGTTTTTATCAACACCAAGTAAAGTTACATAGCATAGCCATGTCACTTTTAGTTGGGTATTAGGGTTTAGGGTTTTTATCAACACAAAGTAAAGTTACATAGCATAGCCATGTCACTTTTAGTTGGGTATTATTAATTGCATCTCAAGTTCCAACCATGGATATCCCTCATATCAATGAAAAATAGTGAGTTACTTTAGGTTTGTCTTATTAGGTCATCTTTAATACCAACTCCATCTTGGGCACATCACTAGAACATGGATAGGATATAAGAAAATAAAATGGGAATGCTTTTTAAATTTAATATTATAATTTGAAAATTATATAGCACAATCTTCTACGTTGGAAGATTATATAGCATAATCTTCTACATTGGAAGATTATATAACATAATCTTCTTCTTCATAATATTATGAACTGTCATCCAAGTGACATGTGATAGGTTGAAGTGCACCATCGTTAACTAGCCTACATGAATAAAAAAGTGGCCACAAATGTTATAGGAATCTTGCATGTGCCCAATTTTGTGAAGGTGGCCTAAAAGGGAATTGTGTTCTACTACAGAAATTAGGTGTTGTGGAGTTACCCCTATTACTTGCATATCATCTGATGGTAATTTCACAAAAAGAAGTCATTTTTGATAACCTATGAATGGGAGGGTTATTATGGCATCACGATCTACATGGTTTGGTTTCACACTATATTTTGCCTCGTGCTTTATGATAGGTAAAGCCAATGGGTGAGGGGACATTCCCAAAATGTAAGGCCGGATTTGGCTATTGCCTTGTCCTAGGCCTCTTATTTTGAGAATCCTCCCACCCTAGGGCTTTATGTTACACAAAACAATTGATTGCAAAAGAAGTGTTGACAAAACAAATGGAGGGATGTTTAGTGAAATTGATAAAAATGGGTGCTGGGTGTTGTTGGTGATGATGGCACAATGTGCATTGTTTTTTAAAGAAGGAAAAGCAATTGACAAGGTTGGCTCATTTTTATGTTTCAAGCATTGCAATGGGACTCCATTGTCACTAGTTTCCATTGGTTGTCATTGTAAGCGTGCTTAGGGACCCCAATGGAGATGTTCTTACCTTTACTAAATAATTTTTAAAGAAGAGGGCATCTCACAAAATTGACCACATCACACATGCAAGTATTCCCATGACATTTATGGCAACTATTGTATTCAATTAGGCTGGGTAATGGTCGTGCTCTTCAACCTACCACATATCATTTGGTTAAAAATTCATAATATTATGAACAAGAAGATTATGTCGTATAATCTTTCAAGGTACAAGATTATGATGTACAATTTTTCAAATTGGAAAATTCCGAAGAAAAGAAAGGTTCCCATGTTTTGTTTTCATGTTCCCATGTTCTAGTGTTGTTCTCACAATGCTCACATGACATTCACATTTTATTCCCATGTAATTCTCATGTTGTTCCCATAGAAATTCCATGGTGTATAATAATCATCCACCAAAGATGTTAACATAATGGAATGGATTCAGAGCTGCCCATTATGCTAGGTACATTGCCTATCCAACCCTAAATGACTCAACCAAGTGTGGTGTTCTATACAACTTATTTTTCCCTGGCAAAATTTTACCAAAAAGAAAAATAAAAATTCAACAAATTTAAAATAAAGTGATTTTGGAGGGTTTCAATTTTCAATCCCCAAAATTGATGAACAAAAATATTAAAATCATTATTATTACTATTATTATTATTATTTTGTAAATACATAAAGTACATATCTTGTTCATAGCCATATTTCACTAAATCTTCCTAGGGATTATCTTCATTTTTTGTACTTCTTGATAAGGATGATTGCTACTTGAACTATATTTTTAAAATCCTTCAAAAAACACTAGTTCCATAGTACGTATTGTTGATATTTCATTTTAGGATTGTCATAGTTTTGATATATAGGGTATTGTATTAATTCCTTCCTTACAACCTTTTGGCCACATTGCAGATAATGTGAAAACAGGCACCTTGATCATATTTTGGGGTGTGAAATGTAACAATAGTGGACAATGCTTTATGGCTAAAGTGTTGGAGCTAGAAGCCCAAAAGGAATGCTTCTTAGACTGAATGATTTTGCACTGACAATTTAATGCCAAAAAACTACTTGGCACCAATTTGTTTTTTGGGTGAAAGATTGGCAAATGGTGAAATTGTTTCAAATTTTTGGCAAAATTTGTTTTTTCTCTCAAAAAGAATTTGCCAAACTTCACCCCTTGAGGAGTGGTGTTGGCACAAGTCTATCTATTAGCCACAATTTAAATGATCTTGTTCAAATTAAAGTTTCTTATGGCAAATTATTGCCAAAATTCCCTATTCAAAGGCTTGACCACCTTGGCAAAGAAAATAAAGGTTGAAATATTAACCCTCTACATTAAAAATTAGATGTGTCATCATATAAATGCCTTAAACATATAACCTTTCACTAGAAGCTTATATGCCATAATGAACATGAATGCTTAAAATATCTTTTGTAATCATTTGACTATTTTTAAGAGGAGCATCCCAACCATGTAATGGCCGATCACAAACTTGCCCTCTCCATGTATCTATATTCTTACAATGCTCTAACAACATGTTCAAGGTTAAGTGTTGATACAATCATTGATATGATATTGTAACACATTGTGATGATTGATCAACACCTTGATAAAACAATTCAATTGCAACTCTATTAAAACAACTCATTTTCAACTATTATGCAACTCCATTATAACTACACCCGTGATGTCATGTTGACATCATCAATTGTCTTCCAACTTTTAAAATCTAACACGTGGCATTATGAAAAAATTTAGACATAATTTTTTTTCCGAAATAGTAATCTCCATCATTCATTATGATTGTTAATGATGGTTCAAAATTGTGACATGTGACACAATAATTATTGCCACATGGGATTTTTTTAAAAATATTTATTTTAGTAGTTAAGTAGGTCGTACTTAACCATAGGTAAATAGGTTGATAGGTTTTTAAACCTACATACTTACATATTTATTGAGGACCTACCTACTTACCTACATGGGTAGACCTAGAAAAGTAGGACCTACTTACTTACCTAAGTAGGTAATTAAGTATGAAAACACAAGACTAAGTGAATTAAAGAATAACCATGAATTTTTTTCTTTTAATTTTATGTTTTGCCTTTAGGGTTAAACTTTTTTGAACTCATCCCAAAATGGCACATGTATTTTGATGTGAGAACATAAAAAAACAAACCTTCTCTATATAATTTGTAACATGCAATTCAAACACAAAATATATGGGTTAAATATTTTTGTTGTTCCTTAGTTGCAAATTAAATTGTAATTGAGTTGCAACTATAGAAATATTTTCCTTCATGTTTTGTGTTATTTTTCATTATGTAAATCATATAATTAAATTAGTGATTATATGATAATTATATATGTGAATTAATTATATGATATTTATTTATTTAAAATCATGATTGGAATTATTTGTTTGAATTAATTAACCAATGAAATAGTTATCTAAATTAATTAGTTTACTTCAAATAATTAATTATTTGACTTCAGATATTTTATTATCAGATGATTAATTATCTAAATTTATCTAATTAGTCATTTATCATTTTAGATTCTGAAAAAATATATTAATTATTTTAATGAATGAATGAATTTAGAAAATGAATCAAAATGAGTTATAATTCATAATAATTAATTATCAATTTAATGAATTAGTTCATAATAATTAAGTAAATTACATATTAATTAATAATTAGTATGTATTAATTTAATGAGAATAACTCATTAATAAATATTAAATATTAAATTGGGTAAAAAACATGAAAGTATAAATATGCATATCCACATGTGTATTGAATTGAGTTTTTAATGTAATATACACATTGCTTTTAATTCACATCTAAATTAGTTAGATGTATCCAATTAATTAATTAATTAAGATAATTAATGATTTGGTCATTATTAATTATCTTAAATAATCAATCTAATTCATTATGAAATATCCCCAACTTGGATAAATATTTAATAATTAATTTAAAACTAATTATATGAATTACATTTATTTACTCATATTAAGACTTAATTTATTGAAATAATAATTGTTTATAAAACATTATATATGAATATGTATCCTTATTAAATTATAAATAGTTGTATAATAATCATAACATAGTTGAATAGTAGCACTTTAGTAGTGGCATACTAGTGGTTGTAATAATTGTATCAACGAAAATCATAATAAAAAATTAGTTGCAAATGTATCTTATAATGGGTGGTGGAATTGTGAACATGGAGCATGATCACATGTATGTACATTGTAGACTAGTTGTAACATAGTTGTTGTTTCGATGGCACATTTATAATAATTTTAAAATAATTGTCACATGCAACTATGGTGAATACAAAATCTCTAATCCTATATTTTGGTTTAAAATCCAAATGAGAATACATGATTGCAACCCAATTAATAAACTCTCCATGATCTATTCTAGAAATCATCAAAGCAAATTTATTGTTAAAATACTGCACCTTATCCTTTTAGTAAGTAATTGACAAAATGGTAGAAATTCTATTAACATACTTTGACCTCATCTTTTTCACCACCCACCCTTCATAGGTGTTATAAGTGTTAGGGACTCTATCTATTATATCTGTCAATGCTACTTTGGCATTAGACATTTCTACCTAGTCCCCCTCTATCTCTCCTAAATGGCAAATTTTTAAAACTTTTGCCAAGACATGATTGTTTATTATTCTTTACTCATCCCCCAACATAACCTTGATAATGTTATGTTCAAGATCCAACTTCCAATTGTTTAGAAATTCAACCAGAATGTTGTTTCGAGGTGTCTTCCACTTAATCTCATACAAGCCTACTAATCTAGCTTTATTTGCCCAGGCTCTCTCTTCCTTTCCAAAGCTTGTCTAAAACAAAATATTTTTTAGATTCCTATTGTAACTTTACTTTGTTAGAGAAAACACATACTTAACCTCATCATCCTAATGAATACGCACTTTCTTCCTAAGCAGATTTGCAACCATTACTTGTTGACTTGTTCTCTTTGTGCACTTCATATTGGGAATATGAACTCTCTTTGGAATCAGCTCCTAAGTATACTCCTCTTGATGTAATGGCAATTGTTGTTATTGTTGCAAATCATCCTTCTATTGGTTTTCCTCAGAATTTGAAATAGAAATGGAATCAACCTGCTCACTAGGACCTACCTATCTTCTTGGCTTTCTAAAGTTATATCTCCTCAATGTTTCTTTATAATCTCCTTCATTTTTTTTTATTACTTCAAAAGTTCTCTCAAACTTGAATGTTAAAGAAGATTTCTAAGAAGAAAAAGAATAAATTGGAAAAGGAAAAGGCATACCTCTTTTTGGAGACCTAGACTACAAAGGCAAAATGTTTTATCAAATTTCTGTTATTTTTTCAATCTCTCTTGCTCCTCCTTCAACTTATGCAACTTCTCTTTAAACTATCTTTGTAATTTCTCCACAAAACTTTCTTCAGCACTCATTCTGGAGACAAAAAACGATTGCAACCTACTTGTAAAAAACAAAAACAAATAATCATTGTAGTGTTTGCTGCCTTCTAAAACATTATCACCTCGTTTCACTTTTCATTTTAAGGCCATCATTTTAATGATTTGTATTTTTTTCATATTGTTTGACATATGTTGCCTCATGCTTAAATTCATACTAACATCAACATGGGTTATAGTTACTACCTATTGAGCAAAGAATTTTGTGGACGTGGCACTGGGTAATTTTGATGACATTCTTGAATTTAATGACGTAATGTTGTCTACACTACAAATTTCTTTTGGCCTATGTTGAGTCATCAGATTAATAGAATTTTGTTTTGACAACATTTACTTATCTACCCTATAATCTAGTAACTGTGAAACTATATAACCATGGTCCAAGTATTTGTTCATAACATGCTGACTTATCAAATTTATTAAGGTTTTTTTGGATATTATTATCTTATCAATCCCAATGGTTTTTATTTCTTTCTAATCTTCTAAATCTTCATTGGATGTTTCTTCCATGTGGTCTTCATCTATGGACTATAAAGACTTATGATCTTCTCAACTCCAAATCCCCTTTAATGTCTGATCCACATATGTATATGGTTTCAACTTATTAACATTGACCAATACTAGGTTTGGTTCAAAATTTTTAATATAAATAAGAAAAAAAATATTATTGAATAAGCAATATTATACCCTAAATGGACCAAACCATCTTTTCTTGAATTTCCCAAATGTGTTTTTTGTCCTTTAGGAAACCATAAGACATAATCTCCAAATTAGAACTTCTTCTTAGTACTTTTCTGTTAACTCCACAAAAATTTGGTCTACTAATTAGCTCCCACATTATTCTAAGCTTCCAATCTATTCTCCTATAACTTTTCCAATTCCATAATTATGGTTGTTAACACATTGCTTGGTTCTACATCTTTGTGGTCCCCACTAATAGCCAATAGAACATAATCTATTAACATTAAAGATGCAAACCATAGACTAACTAGTAGGGTGTATAACCTATTGCCACCTTATAAGTAGTCTTATATGAAAACAAAATTGTAGACAAATGCTCATCCTAGTCTATTATTTTCTCATTAACTAACTTGGTCAATAATCTACTAATGGCTTTGTCAATAGATTATGTTTGTTCATTTCCCTATGGATAATATGTACTAAAACTAACATGCTTTAAAGAAAAATGTTTTATCAAATGTTTTATTATGTCATTGATGAAATGTATTCCTTGATTTGCAATTATGGTCAATGGACATCCAAATCTGGTTAGAATATACTCATATATAAATCTTGCTATAACTACTATAGTATTGGTTCTGAGTCCTTTGCCTCTACCCACTTGGTGGCATAATGTGTAGCTTCCAAAATGTATTTATTTCTTGTTACTCTTCTTGCTAGTTTGATTGGACCTATAAAATTTAAACCCCATTTCATAAAAGGTTGTTCTAGAAATGTTATTACCAACTTGACCAAACTCTTTGTTTTAAGCCTTCCAATTTTCTGACAATTATCACAACTTTTGTAAAAGTCATGAATATCCTTGAATAAACTTGGCCACCAATATCTTCCATCCAAATTTTGTTTTGCAATAATATCTACAACAAAATGTCTTCCAACCACTCCTTCATGTAGCTCCTTTATAACAAAGTGTTTATGAGGTGGTCAAACATCTACACAATCTATTATCTTGTCCCACTCTATGCATAATTCCCTCTTTTAAAAGGTTCTGCCTTTTTGGCCAACTTTTGTTTCTGAACTAGGTTCAAAGTTTTTGGCATCTGACCTATCTCTAAATAGGTTTTTACTTCCTGCATCCATAAAGGTTCTATAGAAAATAATGATGCATCCATAGTCTAATATGGGACACCCAATGGTTTTGAATTATCTGACAATTTGGATAAAGCATCAACAACTACATGTGTTTTATTAGGTTTATAAACTACTATGAACTCATACTCCAAGAATAACAACCATCTTGTTATCCTTCTTAACACTTGTGGTTTGTTGACCAAGTACACTAGAATCATATAGTCTACATAAAAAAATAAATTGTTTCCCAATAAAAAATGTTTGAACTTATGCAAAGCATAAACCATTGTTGAGGCCTCTCTTTCTGTAATTATATGATTTTTTTTTATTTTCTTGAGCAATTTAGAGGCATATATTATAAGCTAGTCATTCTTACCAATTGGGTTTTCTACCAACATTGCACCTATTGCCAATAATGATGCATCTATGTGCACATGAAACTCCAACTACCAATTTCGAGGTATTGAAATTGGTATTTCCATGTACTTTCACTTGATCTCATCCCAAGCCTCTTCACATTCTATGGTCCAGATAAAGGGTTTTATTTTCCTCATCAACTTAATGATCAGTGCCATGATGAAGGAAAAGTTCTTTATGAAACATTTATAAAATTGAACCATACCATCAAAAACTTGAATCTATTGTGGATTGATAGGTATTGGCATATTCACTATTGCTTAAAACTTCTTAAGGTTTGGTATTTTTCCTTCCTTAGAAACTATGAACCTTAATTTTATATTCTCTGCATTTTTGAAAGCAAAGTTTAAGCTTCATCAAATGACTCTCAATATCACTATAAATTGTGAAATCGTCAAAAAATATCTTCATGAATTAGTCAAAATACTCTCTAAAGGCTTTACTAACTGTTTTTGGAAAGTTGGTGGCCCATTTTTGACACCAAATGGCATCACCATCCAAACAAAAACTCCCCAATCTGTTATAAAAATTATTTTATATCTATCCTCAAGGGCTATAGAAATCTCATTATCCATAGGGTATCCTGAATATCCATCTAGAAGTGAATGGGCTTCATACCCTACTACAGTGTTCAGTACTTCATCAAAAAATGGCAAAGGATGAGGATCTTTGTTTGTTGCGTTATTGAGCTTCCTAAAATCCACACTTGCCATTCTTCTTAGGCACTACCACTATGGATGATAACCATGTAGCCTCCTCTACTAGTTGAATAAATTCAACTACTAACAGTTTGTCAATGTCTTATTTGATTGTCGTGGCATAATTAAGGTTCAATTTATACCTTGCTTGATGTGTTGGTGGAATTGAGGTATCTAATTTAATTATGTGTTGAGCCAATTCTAGAAATATGCCTTTTAGATCTTTGTAAGTCCAAGCAAATACATCCTTAAACTCCTTAAATAGCATCTTAAGCTCCTTGATCTTCTATTTTGTCAATTGTGAATTAACCTTGATGTATTGTGGATTTGCTTTTATGCTAAGATTCAACTTAATAAGCTATTGTTCTTCAGTCAAAGTCCAACCTACTATTTGAAGATTCCATACCTCTATTTTTGTTGGTGTCTCATCCATTTGAATATCATCCTAGCTATGATGGTAATAGGTTTTTGGATAAACCTTGTCTTCTAATGAAACTTTTGGTTTGACACAAAAGTCTTCTGATTTCACTATTGAAGGCACCACTTTTGCAACTATTTGATCTAATGTCCCTTGCTTTGGATTAGATTCCTCAGTGCTTTTAATTTTTGACATTCTAACATTTAATAACAAAACCATTTCTTCTAAGAGAGTAGTTGTGGCAATTGAAAATATTTCTAGTTCTATCTCAAAGACTAGATCTTCCTCTTCATCTGTTAACCCTTCCATCAAATCATAACAAATATGTAATTAGGGCCTTCTGGTTTCTACTCCCAATTTCCTATTAACTAATATTGTTTTGACTATTCCATTACCTTGAATAATAATGACATTGTTGCCTCAATCATGTGTAACCTTTGCATTTGTGAACGAAGGTCTTCCTAGCAACATAAAATAGTTAGAATCTACCACATTGTTTTTCAAAACAATAAATGTGGCTATATATGGAATATCATATATGTGAATCTTCAAACTTCTGATGATTCCTAAAGGTTTGGTCATATTCTGATCTGCCATTTTGAGATGGTATGGAACTAGTCTTAGTTTGGGTAAACCTAACTTTGTTATGAGGTTTTTAATTATAATGTTCACACTTACTCCTCCATCTATCTAAACATCCTCAACAATGTTCTTCCCAACTTGTACTTGGATAACTTCCATCTAGTTATCTATCTCTATAACTATTATGTCTAGTTCAAAATATGTCTTAACCACTATAGCTACACTAGGCTCTAATATTTGTTTAGTAATTATATTAGGTTTTTATGGCTTTAGTTTCTACCACATATTTTTTTAAAGATTTAGTGTTATCTTCAGCAATTGACCTAACTTCAAAGTATAAGTAATCTCAAACATTTGTCTACTAATATCTTGGAATACTTATTCCATAC
>Ga0209208_10013819_pt1 | contig 10021 bp, 12 predicted proteins | sample S1TSphfallax_3_FD_187694 | JGI IMG/M metagenome (GOLD analysis project Ga0209208, IMG submission 187694) | Host-associated microbial communities from peat moss isolated from Minnesota, USA - S1T2_Fd - Sphagnum fallax MG (SPAdes) (version 2) | ecosystem: Host-associated > Plants > Peat moss >... | reverse complement strand
TGCGGGAGGCATATAAGGGGGGGAAACTCCTGGAGAAACATCCACTTATATTGGCTAAGGATCAGTTTGTTCACCTAATGGAATCTAGAAGGGACATATGCAAGCTGGATGAAGAGAGTGATGATGAGGGTAGTTATTATGAAGGCAGTGATGATGAAGATAGTGACTTCAATTAGACTTTGGTTCAGTGCTTACTGTTTGTGGTAAAATGGTCTCTAACAGATTGTAGGATATGGTACTTTTTTGATGTAAATGGCAAGGCCTTAGTGTGACCCACCCCTTGATTGTTTCTACTTGATTTCTATCCGAGGAATTCACAAATAGTTATTTCCATGAAGTCCCAAAAATGTTTTTCATATTTTGCCACCCATTTTCAGCATCACTTAAGGTCATAGTGCCACATTATGCATTGCACAAAATCAAATTCCATAGAACTCGATTTTGCCATCTGGTTGTGCATCAATGCCAATGAAGAAGTAAAACAAACACAAAGAATTGAGTGCAGTGATTAGAGAATTGTTGCAGCCAGAAATTGAACTTCCAGTGATGATGCATTTGTTGCAATGAGAACTTGATTGATTTCCACTCTGGATCTTGGCAGACTTGGCTGCAGCTCCCATAGTACCATAGTAAATAATGTCACAATTTTGTGATGTAGCCACCACCACATTTGCCATCATTCGTATGAGGAATTAGCCAAAATTTGACGATGGGTCAGAGAGTTTCGAAAGTAGAAAATTTGAAGAATCCTGTATATGAGTGACACTAGATTTTGTTTTTGGGAGCTCACCAAAAGCGGCAAAAATTTGCGCCCCCCCCCAAACAAACCGCTGATCTCAACATTGAAATATGCTACAAATATTTTACTAGCAGTTATGCCAAGTCTGCAAGCAACCCATTAAGACTAGGGGTGACATTGCTGACTAAAAATAATGGAAGAGAAACCTACACAAAGTGGACAACCCAAAGAGACTAAACATCTGGTGAAAAAACACTTTTCCTGATTCTTCTTCCAATCCAAAAGCGGAGCTGAGCTGAGCTGAGCTGAGCTGAGCTGAGTTGAGCTGAGGCTTCTTCTTTCAGCAGGTTGGATCCTTTTTGTTTCAACTAAATCCACTGTGGACATCGAGAAGCAAATCTTGGAGCTCTGGAAATGTAGCAAGCAAGAGCATCTCCAGAAGGCTATACGACAGCTGCTTTATACAAATGGTTGACTGCATGCATTCCCACCCCAAATCCCACCAAAGTAAGCCAAACCACAACATCAATTGCACAGCCCTTCCAACACCCAACTGATGCTACTTAAACAGGCAGATATCCTTTGCAACCTTCTTTGGAAAACTGACATGCATTCTCTAGAATCATTTGATCTATTATACTCTAATTTCTCTCTCTCTTACTCAAGAGTAGAAACCATTCAACCCTATCACATTCTCCCTTGTCCAGCCCCAAGCATATCATTTGACTTCTCTCCTGCAATTATGATCCATGTACAAAAATGGACAAAAAAAATCCTTCAAAAAAATTCCCATCCCACAGCATGATGACCCACCTGAGAAAAATTGTATATATCTGTGGCACACCGTGTGTACTGCTTTTTACCAATAAGATTCACCAGTGTTGCAGGTGCTCGATCTGCAAACCCATGGTCAAATTCCATTAGCAAAACCCAAACTTCTGTTCAAAACTATCACTTCCAATTTGCCTGCCAACAAATAGTTTCTCCAGTGAAAACACTTCTGCATATATATATATATATAATAAGTGGTAAACTGGCGTCTTGAGTTTTACCAAGAAGTATTTCACGTACAACCATGGCTCTACGTAAAGCCTCAAGATGATGCTCAAATGAATTCACTGGCGCCTGTTGCTGCACCCTCTGACCTGCTTTCTTGACTCCCTCCAATTCTACACCTTCTTTTGGAGCACCTGAATTTGTTGAAGAGCCATGCCGATTCGGATGCTTGGTAAGAAAGATACCATCTGGCCAGAGAGTCTGCAGCCATTGTTTATGCATCAGACCCAAGGTGTTCAATTTTGTGATGTAGCCATATTGGCAATCATCCACAAGAGGAATTAGCCAAATTTGACTACAGGTCACAGAGGAAAGTAGAGAAATTTAAGAATCCTGCTTGGAACCTATTGTCTAAATACAGTGATTTCAGGAAACAAAAAACAGAAAAAAAAACCCCTCAAAATCTGGCGACTTTCACACATTTACTTCACAAAAATCCCTTGTATGAGTCCCACTACAAATGTTTTGTCACCAAATGGCAAAAATTTGCTGGGAAAAAAAATGCTGATGCTCCATACTTACTTTTGATGATGAATTAATGATGAAAACTAGCAAAATCAGTTTTTCAACAAAAGTTTCTGCTCTCAGCTTTTCTGCGAAAGCCCACAAAAAAATGGAGCTTTGAAAGGAATGAAAAACCACTGGTGGTTGGTCACATAGAGAATCCACTGAGAACCATAGAGAGAGACGTGGAAACTTGCCCTATGAACCCACTGAATTCCTCTTGCCACAACCTCTTCACTCCGCAGCCATTGGATTTTCTGAAGCAGCCAATCGTCAATTGCATCTCCCAACCCAACCTGTAAAATTTGCTTTGCCATCCACAACACTTGTCGTCTGGCAGAAAACAAAGGGGCAACAATTATCAGATTCATAATAGTGAAGTTTCTTTTTTTTTCAATTTTGTCAAGTAGGTGGACTGGTGATCATCCACAAGATGAATGAACCAAATTTGGTTAGAGGTCAGACATGAGAGTACAAAGTCTTTTTGGAATCCTGCCTAGTTTTGGTGACCTACAGGAACTCAATGTCTAAAAAAGGCAACTTCTAACTTCTTTTCCTCAAAATGTGGCAAATTGTTTTTGTGATTTTCAATCAGTGCCCAGTGTCCACATTTGCATGTGTGTGCTAAACATATTTGCACAGTGTGAACTCGTGATATTGTCACAAAGAAAGAGAGGAGATTTGCACCTGATCCAACCACGCCCCTGGAGTTGAAAAATGGCATCCACAAGATTAAGCAATGGCACACTCACTTTTGGCGGGGACCACTGCACATCAAAAATCCCAACTCAATGGATCACTGAAATACTAAATAAATGCAGACATACTAGAAGATCAGCCTTCTGTAACCAATCTTGTGCAAGAGCAGAAAACAAAGAGGGTCAAACTTGCTGGTAGTCTCAACAGAGAGTGGCCGGTTAGATGGGATTATTTTTTTAATTTTTAAGGGAGGCAGCTACACTAACACAATTGATGCTCACCTCCTGAGGAATCACAAGTTCATCCTCAACCAGTTCGGAGATGAAAGAGTCTACAGGTGAATGTCCCTCTGATAAAGCCCTATCAAAGTGTCTTCCAAAATACAGATTGTCTCTGTCATCCAGAGTTGGCAACCCAAATCGATGACTGGAAGGCTTCGAGCCATCAGCTTCATGGGTGTCCACATGCAAATCACTGTCAGACTGCCAATCACCAGACCCAAAGCCATGAACACCACTATAGTCAGGTTCCATGTGATCTTCATCTTCTGAAAGTGAGGTTGCAAAAGTTTTTTCACCAGAGCCACCACTATCACAGAGAGAAAGAACTTGAGAGGGTCCTGAGAGCTTCAGATTCGAAGAACTCCCAGGAGTGGTTGATGTTGTGGTGCTTTGGAGAAAACCTGAGGTAGTCACAGTCTGGCCCATAGTCATCTCCCCACTACTACTATTACCCAGAGGAAGTCGATACCGGAGCCCAATAGTGGCGGTCTTTAAAACCCCTTGAAGGTCATCTGAAACTCCTCGGATTTGACGAAACATATCGTCCATTGCATCATCCACATTGACTGCAACATCATAAGTTCACGACACCAAAACATTTGTACGAAAGAAGCATTACACTCTAGATTATACTAAGAATATGTAGACCAAGAAGAATCACAACCCCATTTCAAACACAGTTGAAGAACAACTACTGCTGACACAGATAAAAAATTGGTAATTGGAAACAGAAGAAATCAGAAATGACTCACCAGCTAAAGTCTTCATCATGGATGGAGCAACTCCAAACGCATAGTGCTACAGAAGAAAAAAGAAAAAAGAGAAAAATAGGTATGAGTATCAACTGCTTTTCCATCTCCCTATGTATGTACAGCCACATGCAGGTCCAGAAAGCTAAACAGTGATGTCAAACGCCAGAAAACCAGTTTCCCTCAAGTGTCCACCAAGGAGAGAAACAAAACCCACCTGTGAGTTCATGCTCAAAAAATCCCATACTTCATGAAGCTCTGCAATGCTTGGAATTGCCAGAAGATCCTGTTCAAGAGGATTCAAGAGCCCTTATAACCCTAAAAACTCAAACGACAACCACCCAGGGAAAAAAATGCACCCAAATCTTGTAGAACATGCATGAATGTTGATTTTGGAATACATGATGTTTTTACACGTTGGAATACTATTGTGAAATTCTGAGAGTGAGTCTACAACATGTGCAGTGATGAAGGAGGGTGGGACTGAAAACATACTCTCAAGTATTTGTCAAGAAGAACACAGCGTTCACGAACAAAGTCGTTGTCGAGACTTGATGTGAGAAATCTCTTTGGAGGAAGACTGAGAGAATAATTGGGCATGTCCTTTAAGCGCCTATGTAGCTGCTCAAAATTGCGAAACCTGCAAACCATAAGGGCCCTTGAGACATGGATCTGTTCATGTCCAGAGAAAGTTGAGATAACCCAATTGCTTGTCCCAGTCCTGCTCATCACATCTGCCCCTTTGATGAACCTTCACATTCATGCATTCTCCACAGGAGGAAAACATGGAACCCGGAAAGAACCAAGACTCAAAAAAGGGCTAAAACTGTGGGTGCTGCACATTTTTTTGTTTCTGAAATTCAAAACTGTACACTGTACAATAGGAGTAGAAGTTATGCATCAGCAGATACAAAGAAAGCTACAACATGAATGGCTACCAGGATCTGTTCAGAAAGGTCGAATGAGTGCAACTTGAGGACCACTTACAATACCTTCTTTGGACTTGCCAAGTTCGGTTGTCAGAGTCTCCAACCCTGATAGCATACACTGTAAAAGTTTTCGATCCATCTTTCTCAAAATGAGCACCCATCACCTGCAACATCAACCCAAGATTGCCATTCTTGCAGTGTCATATCAGAAGACAAAAAAAAAAAAAGAGAGAGAAAGGACTTGGGGTAAAACCCTAAACCCTAAACCAATTGGCACCATCCAGACCTCCAGGTAGTGCTAATTTTGTTGGGCAGTAGTGTCAAGCTAATCCTCTGAAAAAATGGGTTTGGGATCAGTCTTGCCTTGCAATATAGCTTGTTCAGGGACATCCGAGATGTGAAGACAGTCATTGGAACACCAGTCTTTGGCCTCAGAGACATTTCAGATTCATTTTCACTGTGTGCCCTGTTGACAACATTCTCCAGATGCGGGATGACACTCATGGCTGTTGTTGTTGGTCTTACTGAGGTCAAAATAGCTGCTGGCTCCTCCTCATGAGATCCTCCTTTGAGCTCATGCCATTTTTCAAGTCCTCCCTCATCACTCCTTGATCTGCGATGTGATGAATGCATCTTTGCCCTTCGATATCGCTGTTGACCAGAAGCCAGCCTCTCTCGGTTGTTGGAGAAACTTGATGAGTTCTGAGCTTTAGCTACAGTTTCATGCTGATTGCCAGTACCTTCCATAATAGGTAACCGAGAGCTACTTGAGATACTTGGCACCTGTTGCAGGTCCTCTGATAAGTGCAAAGGAGCTTGAAGCTCTTCTTCATCAGTGTCATGTAAAGAAAATCCTATCCCTGGCAGTCGCTGATCTCCACCTTCTGAAGTGTCAAAAGGCAGGCCCTCATATCTCTCAGCACTCCTATGGCCTTGCTTTATGTCCAAAAAGTCTGTTGAAGTGGTGGCAGTTGTGAGAAGCTGGTGTGATGAAACTGGAAGCTGCCCCCTGAGCTCAGGGCTCTTAGAGGTCCCTTCCATACTGGTCATGGGTTTTACTGCGACTTTTGATTCAGATAGAACAAGATGACCCACTTTTCCTCCAGGAGGCTGTAGTAGTAGATCTACAGCAGACTGGCTAACTGCTGAACCTAAAGAGGTCTTTGAGATCTCCCTCTTTTTGTAGTTCCTGCCTTTGGCCCATAAGTTGTCAAGGTGCTCTGGTGTCAGAGCTTGTGTTCGCCGCTGTGTCACAGCATCCAACACCTGAGCCCAGTCACTGTGAGTAACCGAACCCAACTCCCCATGGCCAGGCCCAGAACAAAGCTGCTGCTGCTGCTGCTGCTCAGGGGTGTTGTTGGCTACCTGGAATTGCACTTCCACAATTAGTATTTTACACACCCAACACCTGAAACCTCACAAGTGCATATATACTTCACAGTTCTGCAAAGAAGAAACAAGATTTTAAATCCTGGTCTTCAAAACTACCCATAGTACAAAACTATCATGATTTCTTGCACGTGCGTAACTCGGCCTGACTTTCAACCACTGACTTTCATCACATGCTTCAATCGAAAGGTGTGAACTTTTTGCCTCTTTCAAAGGTTTTGTTGCATCAGAGGACTGCAGTTGTGTGACCAAGGCACTGAGGTCTCCTGTTGAAGTTGAGAGTGCTCCTTTGGGTGGAGGCTGGATCACATTCTTAGTCTCCTCAACTAAACCCTCTAAGTTGCCAATTGCTGTCATCTCAAGGCCTGAGAGCGATGGCTTCCGTTGCAGGATGATCCGCTCAGGAAGATGTGATTTGACATCCTTACTGTTAGTCTCACCAGATGTTGATGAAGCTCGGTTGGCCTGGCCTGACTTCTCTTTTGAAGACAAGGCAAGTGACTCAATGAGCTCATTGATGAACCTGAATCCACATAATTACACATACAAATGTGAATATATCTTTCAGCAAAGCCCACTATTATTAAGGCCCAAGGGGCCATGATGGTCTAGGATTTAGTGTAACCCTAAACCGTAAACCCCTAAACCCAGTATATTAAATATCCCCTTCACTTCTTGTGATCTCTGCAGAACATTCACCAAAAGCCAATCCTGCTATTCCAGGGGTAAGAAGCAGCACTGGCAATAGGCACTCACTACTCACCCAGGGCTGGCAAAGTTGAGAGCAGGCAGTAGAACTGAACATGTAAGCAACTCTCGGGCTATGCTTTTCAGCAACCGACAACGCAAGTCTTCACGCCTTAACACTAAAGCAACCACAGCCCCCATCAGTCGTTTCAGTACCTGCAAAAATGGACATATGCAGAAGCAAGAAGTACCAGTCAGGAAAAAACTCAATTGGGGAACACAGGAGCAACCACTACCTAGGTTTCTGAAACTCCCAGAGACCACTTGGATCCACTGTCAAAAGCTTAGGCAGTTGATTAATTCCCTACATGTGATTGCCTCTGCATTGTTGTAGCTGGATGCCCAATAATTCAGAAAGGCTGAAGAGCAAGGGAGCAAAGGCAGAAAGGGTTGCTTACCTTGTACTCTGCTTCAGGGGAGATGAGGGCTGGGTGCAGTTCCCTAGCAACAAGCATAGCCTCCTTCAATTTCTCATCTCTCTCTTCTGTCGAGAGTGATGCCATCACATCAAGCCCTATGCTTGCTTTCATTCGACGAAAGAGCTCAAGATGGCTTCTTATTAAGTCCACCATATCCCTGCATCATCAATGCCACATTGTCAAAAGTCTGAGGGTCAATGTCACGAAGGTGCTCTTTGCTTATGCCTTGCACACAATGTCCTTGAATCCGTGCACTAGATGATGATTCACTAGTAATAAACTCAGATTAAAAAAGAATGTTGAGGTCCCCCCAAACTTACCTGGAAATAAGTTCCATAAGGTCCACACGCTTGACGCGACGGGCGAGTTCCCCAATCACATTATTGATCAAAAGCTGAAGCTCTTCAGGAAACTCATGATCAGGTGTAAGTGATGCATACCACAGATTTGTAACCCACTCATCAACCACAGATTTTGTCAGATCATCCACTGCAGCCTCGATTGATGGCGAGTCTATGTTATGTCGCCACCTGCCACATTACACAGTTGGCACATTTAATCAACCCTGAACAACAACAATAACAACTAACTACCCTCAGCAAGTCCGGTGGCACCACAGCTTCAGAACCCTAATGACCGGTGGGTTGAACAAAACTCTCTTGGAAACAAGGAAAACTTCTACAGGTGACTGACATTGAGGTGCAAGTGTTTTTTCACTCACCTGTTTCTCACAAAGTTTGATGGTGCAGAGAGAACAGCAGGGTCATTAGGATGGAGTTGGGAGCGTAGCTGGGGTCGGGTAGGAGGTGGACCTTCTGGAGGTCTCCTTCGAATCTCAACTTCTAAAGAAAGGCGGCGCACCACAGCCAGGAAAAGGACCGCAATGGGTATATTGATCCAGATGGAGCTGCTTGTCACTGCAGAAGAATCGAATCCAACAAATCCACAACAATTATTAGACCAGTGTGGGACAGGTGGTCCAGACTCCAGACTCCAGACAGTATCACACAAAAGACTGACTTCACAGAGACACACCTGCTGCCACCAACAGGACAGCAAAACTGCCAACACTAATGAGCACACTAGGGTTGAGCACACTCTATGTCTCTCACACTGTGAATACATCAATCACTTCAGACTGTAGAAGATCTGAACTGTAACTGAGGAAAATTTCTCAAATTGTAGGAGATTTCAGACGTAAAAAATAATTCACAAGAGCCTAAACAAAGAATTCCATGTGCCATATTCTTCTTCTAATTCAGAGATGGGTTGCTCCTCCTACTGTCTTCACCCACAAGAGTCCTGAAGAGAAAAGACCCCACACACAAGAGTACTGAAGAGAAAGACCCACCCACAAGAGGAACTGAAGAGAAAGACCCACAAGAGGGACTGAAGAGAGAAGCCTTACAGGACATGAAGTAGGCAAGGCAGACCACCAAGATTGCCCACAAAAGCGTCCGTCTTTTGGCTTCTTCCACCAAATCCTTCAAGGTCCCCATGGCAGTTTCCAACCCCAGCAGCAGGCACACAACCAGTTGGTCATAAGCAAAATTCTAAGTCAAGCTCCTCCCCCTGCTCCTCCTCCTCCTCCTCCTCTGCTTCTTCTTCTTCGTCTGCCTTAGTAAGTGGCTTTTCCTGCTTCCTGCACTCGACACTACTACTACTGATGCAAGACATATTGTTTCTTGTCTTCCCCAACACTACACGCATACAGAATGACTTCAGACAGAAGACGAGAGATGATGAAGAAGTCTTGCGAGAGAGGGGGAAGAAGTGACGCTGCCGATTTCTATCGTCCGTCAGTCAATCAGTCAGTCAGTCAGTTTGCTGCACATGCGGTGATCTGCTGCGTATCTTCCACGGCCGGTCGCCACTGGATCCACTTAGTGCCCATCTATCTTCTTCCCATTTTCAGTGCGTGTCTTCTCTTGTCCCCCGCGCGCGCGCCTCTCTTTCTCTCTCTCTCTCACTCAAATGCACGCCAAGTTCGCGCGCACGGAAGCCGCCTTTTCCATGTCCCTAGAAACTTGTGTTTTTTACTCTAACTCTCCGTTTGTTTGTTTTGTTTGTCTCTTTTTTTGGGGGTTTTGTCGCAAAAATGTTTCTGGCGCTGGTTTAAAGGAAGAAGGATGGCGAACTTTTCTGTCTCTGTCTCTGTCTCTGTCTCTCTCGCTCTGTGACACAATTTGGGATAGAATTTGTGTTCCATCTTTTTTCTTCTCATTTTGCATTTCAAGTTTTTTTGGTGGAGTTTTTTTTCTCTACAATCACATTCACATCTAGATTCCACCATGGTCTCCAATTCTGCTTCTGTCTTGCAATCAACACCCATCTGAGATCTAGTTTCCCATCTGTCTCCAAATCCTGTTTTTCTCTTTACATTCACATTCACATCTAGATTCCACCATGGTCTCCAATTCTGCTTCTGTCTTGCAATCAACACCCATCTGAGATCTAGTTTCCCATCTGTCTCCAAATCCTGTTTTTCTCTTTACATTCACATTCACAT
>Ga0209208_10013816_pt1 | contig 10023 bp, 4 predicted proteins | sample S1TSphfallax_3_FD_187694 | JGI IMG/M metagenome (GOLD analysis project Ga0209208, IMG submission 187694) | Host-associated microbial communities from peat moss isolated from Minnesota, USA - S1T2_Fd - Sphagnum fallax MG (SPAdes) (version 2) | ecosystem: Host-associated > Plants > Peat moss >... | reverse complement strand
TTTACGACTCGTATGATATGACTTTAGAAGCTTTAGTCATAGATGTCCTCTATGACTATAATATCATCATAAATAGAATCATATATATATTGTTTTCTTCTAATGTTACATCATTTGCTTTATAAACATCAAGGCATTATCTAAGTGGAATACATCTTGATGTTTTTTCAATTTGTGATCTTGAATAAGTTAATTTCACCCTTCTTCATATTACCAAAGGCAAATTCATCATTTGATTGAAGAACATTGACTTTATCCAAGTCCAACAATGTTGGACTTCATTGTTTTTTAACTTCAATTTCACATCTTCTCGTGCTTTTAAGATGTATACATCATTTGGTGTAAGATCATTAGCTTTATCCAAGTCCAACATTGCTCCTTCATAATCATTCATCTTCAATTTCAATTCTCCTCGTTCTTTCAAAGTAAATGCATCATTTGGTTGAAGATCATTGGCCATATCCAAGTCCAACAATGCTCCTTCATAAATTTCCAATTCTCGCTTCACGGCTCCTCGTACTGATAAAGTGAATGCATCATTTGGCATAAGAGCATTCGCCCTATCCAAATCGAACATTGCTCCTTCATAATTTTGTAACACTCCTTTCACAAATCCTCGTTCTTTCAAAATGAATGCATTGTTTGCTTCAAATGTATTAGCTGCATCCAAATCCAATAATGCTCCAGTAAAATTCATTAACTTTCGCTTCACCTCTCCTCGTGTTTGTAAATTGAATGCATCATTTGGTTCAAGGACATTAGCTGCATCCAAGTCCACCAATGCTCCTCCATGGTCATTCAATGATTTTTTTATATATCCTCTTAAAGCTAAAATGAATGCATCATTTGGTTCAAAAGCTTGAGCTTTATCCAAGTCCAATAATGCTCCTTCATAGTCTTTCAATAATAATTTCACATGTCCTCGTGCTTTCAAAACAAATGCATCATCTGGTTCAAGATTATTAGCATTATCCAAGTCCAACAATGCTCCTTCATAATCCTCTAACATTTGTTTCACCTCTCCTCGTGCTTTCAAAATGAAAGCATCATTCGGTGTAAGATTAACAACTTTATCAAAATCCAACAACGCTCCTTCATACTCCTCCAACATTTGTTTCACATTTCCTCGTGCTTTCAAAATGAATGCATCATCTGGGTCAAGAATATGAGCATTATCCAAGTCCAACAATGCTCCTTCATAATCCTCCAACATTCGCTTCACCTCTCCTCGTGTTATCAAAACAAATGCATCATTTGGTTCAAGAATATTAGCATCATCCAAGTCCAACAATGCTCCTTCATAATCCTCCAACATTTGCTTCACCTTTCCTCGTGCTATCAAAACAAATGCATCATTTGGTTCAAGAATATTAGCATCATCCAAGTCCAACAATGCTCCTTCATAATCCTCCAACATTCGTTTCACGTTTCCTCGTAGTTTCAAAACAAATGCATCATTTGGTTCAAGAATATTAGCATTATCTAAGTCCAACAATGCTCCTTCATATTCCCCCAAAATTTCTTTCACCTCTCCTCGTGCTTTCAAAACAAATGCATCATTTGGTGTAAGAGTATCAACCGTATTTAAGTCTTGTAATGCTCCTTGATAATCCTCCAACATTTGTTTCACCTCTCCACGTGTTTTCAAAATGAATGCATCATTTGGTTCAAGAATATTAGCATTATCCAAGTCCATCAATGCTCCTTCATAATCCTCCAACATTTGTTTCACCTTTCCTCGCATTTTCAAAATGATTGCATCATTTGGTTCAAAAATATTAGCAGTATCCAAGTCCAACAATGCTCTTTGATAATCCTTTGATTCTAGTTTCACTTGTCCTCGTATTACTAAAATGGATGCATCATTTGGTTCAAGAATATTTGCTTTATCCAAATCCAACAATGCTCCTTCATAGTTTTGCAACTCTCTTTTCACATCTCCTCGTAATTTCAAATTGCATGCATCATTTGGTGTGAGACTATCAACCTTATTCATGTCTAACAATGCTCCGTTATAATCCTTCGAATATAGTTTCGTTTGTCCTCGTATTGCCAAAATGGATGCATCATTTGGTTTAAGAATATTAGCTTTATCCAAGTCCAACAATGCTCCTTCATAGTTTTGCAACTCTCTTTTCACGTCTCCTCGTACTTTCAAAATGAATGCATCATCTAATTCAAGAGCATTAGGTTTATGCAACTCTAACAATGTTTTCCCATAGTCTTTGAACTCTATTTTGTCACCATCTTCAAATTTCAAAGTAATTGCATTATTTTTTATAATAACATTGACCTGGAATTTTTCCCATTTTGATTTGGAAGTTTCTGGTACATCATTTGGCAATTCAAAAGCATCACCTTTATTTAAGTTCGACAATGTTTTTTCATAATTCATTTGTTGTTGCACAGCTCGTTGCACTGCCTCCATGGTATGCACATTATTTCTTCGTAGTATTTCAGCCTCATTCAAGTCTAATAAAGATCCTTTATAGTCCTTCATTGCATGTTTCAAATATCCTCGTGCTTCCAAAATGATTCCATCATTTCCCTCAATAATGTGGGCTTTATCAAAATCCATCAATGCTCCTTCATAATCCTTCAATGATTGTTTCACAAGTCCTCGTATAAGCAAAGTACACGTATTATTGGGTTGAAGAATATTAGCCTTATCCAAGTCTAATAATGCTCCTTCATAGTCTTTTAATTCTCGTTTAACATCTCCTCGACTACTCAAAATGGATGCATCATCTACATCAAGTGAATTGGCTTTATCCAAGTCCAACAATGCTCCTACATAATCCTTGAGCTTGTGTTTCACATGTGCTTGTAGTCCCCATGTGAATGCATTATTCGGTTGAAAAGCTTTTTTAGTATCAAAATCCTCCAAGGCTCCATGAATTTCATTATGTTCAATGAATCCACTTGTAAACAAAGTGAATCCATCATTTGAATCAATAACACTTGCATTATACAATTGTTCCACAATTCCTTTATCAGTTTGGAATTTAAGAGATACAGTAAAAACTTGTAATTTGTTACTAAATGTTGGGTGTTCTCGTAATCTAACATAATCTGATAATGTGATAACTTTAGAAGCACTTAATTGGCTAAAAGATGTAGGTAGATCCTCCAATCTAGAACAATATGACAAGTCAAGTTTTTGAAGACCATATAAATGGTTAATGGATGGAGGCAACCTTTTCAATTGTCGACAAGTTGACAAATCAAGAATCTTGAGATTGGTCAATTGGTCAATAGAGCTTGGTAACTTTTCCAACATGAAACAATTTGATAAATCAATAATTTGAAGAGCAGTCAATTCACCAATAGATGGATCAGGTAATTCTTGCAACATGGAACAATTTGAAAGATTTAAAATTTGAAGAGATGATAGTTTACAAATAGATTTGGGTAGCTCTTTCAACCCACTACATCTTGATAAATCAAGATGTTTGAGAACTTTCAATTTGCCAATTGATGAAGGGATTGTTTCCAAATTTTGACAATCATTCAACTTGAGATGTTCTAGGCTTGACATGTTCTCAAATTTATCAAGTAAAATTTGTAACTTTGAACAATTTGATAAATCTAGCTCTTGGAGTTTGTCCAACTTGTTGCAAATAAATGTTGGAAATTTCACAAGATTTTGGCAATTCTTCAAGTCAAGAACACGTAAAGAAGAGCAATATCCCAAGGCATTTGGCAATTGTTCAATTTTTGAACCTTGAAGACAAACCCATATTAGTTGATTTGGAAGGTATCAATTAGTGCAAAGTTTATCCATGGTAGCTTGGGTGGCATAACTAACATCAAGCAACTTGAGGTTGGGGAAACTTTCAAAGTTTTGGAATGGCATTGATGAAAATTCCTCGCATCCTTCCAATGATATGCCTTTCAAATTTTCCATCTGCTATCACACCAAAACAAGAAAAATTATAAGGTTGACACGAGTAAAAACAACTTAAATATGATAAACAATTACATAAACACAAATTGTACATCTAAAAAATAATTAAAAATGAAAAAACATAAACAGATCCAATATAATATTGCAATTACCATGTTGATAGCCTTTTTATTTTGTAAAAGTTCTTTGGCTTCTTCAAAGTTTGATATACAACTTTCTTGCTCCCTTGCAATTTTTCTACCCATATCTTGCAATTGTTGATGCATGGCCAAGGAACCATCTTGTTGAATTTTGATGAGTGATCTGAATTTTAGGTTTTGCAACCCAAGTATCACACCCTTCCATTGGGAACGCCATATGAAAATGGCAGTATCCACTTTCATACCATTGAAGAAACAAGCAATGTCTAAAAACATATTTTTTTCTTTTTCCTGCAACTTTGTATAACATAGTTCTAATTTTTTCCAAAGGATTTCGTTATCATGACCCCCTTCTAAAGCATCCCCTCTACGCAATGTGCATAAAGCATCTTGCCAAACTTCCAAATTTTTTTCATTACATAGTAGGCTACCCATTACTTTGAGGCTCAATGGTAACCCATCACAAGCTTTCACAATCTCTTTGGAAATGGTCTGAAAGCCATTTGCGATATTATTGGCACCCGGAAATGCATGGATCATAAAGAGTTTAGTTGCTTGATCTTCTTTGAGAAATTCCATATTCATTTTCCATTCTTCTTTTACATAATGTCTTAAGAATTGCCAATTTCGACAATTCATGATTACTTTACTTTCGCACCTTTTGTTATGATCATTTATGATAAGAGCACCCAAACCATCAAGAGTGTCATGCCCAACATTATCTATGATCACTAACACTTTCTTTGTAATCATGCAATGTTTCACCTTCTCCATGTCATTCTCATTGGGCTCTCCATTCATGGATATTTTTGTGCCACACAAGTCTTGAAAAAGTTGTCTTTTGACATCAACAATACGTTTTGGTGCCACATCTTCCAAGAAGCTACATTTTTTGTAGTCCCCATACAATAGATGGTACACTTTTTTGCTTAAAGTTGTTTTTCCAATACCACCCATTCCAACTAACCCCACAATTGGGGCATGTTGTAATAAGTTAATAATATGTTGGGATTTTTCGATCAAGCCCACTTCATAGTCTGGTAATGATAATAAGACTCGTTTCTGCCAAGATGCATCAAAAGGTCAAAATTAAGATGACATGCCAATCAAAGTATGACCAAAACTAATCATTATCATAGATGCAAAAAAACATCATAATTTGAAGTTCATTCTTGTTTTACAAAAAAATAAATATAAAAATGATGTACACAACCATTTGTTAACCACAACTATATTCATTTACATATCAAAGATAATAATAACGGTTGCTATGAAAACTTTTCTTTTATGTTTGAAAAAAATCTAGGACATTTCTAAATTGTAACAGATACTTACCTTTAAGCATAATTTCAAAATCTCCAAAAGTTTTGAATAGCTCATGTCAACCTTTGTTGATGGCTTGCAAACTGTGAAATGATTAGCATCTTCAATCATGTAATTTTCATTGTTAGCCAATTGAATAGCTGAAACATATGGCACTAGAATTTCCTGCATGAGAAAATTTCATCATCAATACAAATCTAAGAACATTAAGTAATGCCATTGATCCACAAAATCATTAACTTCAAATTATGACCATAAATATTTTCACAACTTGTTTAATTTGCAAAAGAGGAGTGTGATTCTCCTCATCATAATCCATTGTGATTTCATTTTTTAATATTGGTTTTTATTTATTTATTTAAATATCTTCTCAAGGCCATGTACAACATTGCATTAATAAATATATCCATGATATGCATTTAGTTTGTATTAAAAGGGGAAGAAAAAGAGTTTGAACTTTGACTTTGAAAATGGGTTATGAGAATGGTTTTCATAATGTCCAAAATAAATAGTCCTACGAACCATGCTCATGAACATGCTTACTACATAAATGACAAAAATTCACTATGTTGTTCATGCATTAAATAAAGTACTTTAGTTCTAATTATTTATTTTGTAGTCCATAAATATTGTCTAACAATTTAATACTTTTTGGAATGAAAGCTTACCAAATTTTCAAAACGTTGTCCTTCAGCAAATGCATAAATGTTGATATCTTGTTTGATAGCATTAATAAAATCTATTGAAAGTTGTTGCATTGCTCGGTTGAATACCTCCAAAAGTTTCGAGAAGTTAGATTGAATTAAATTGTCTTTGTTGACTAGATTGGTCTCATGCCCCCTTTGTTGAAAATATGTTAATAAATCTTTTGAAGCACCAGCATGTGGTACACTATAAAACACAATACCTTGAAGACTTTCCAAAAACCTTCCACATCTATCTTTTGATATAGCTTCCAACAAGTTATGTGTATGAGTTTGTTTCATACATTTGTCTACCTCGACCACCAAGCTCTTAAGTACAAGACCTCCAAAGCTATGACCAATCAATATGATTGGGACTGTCCAAAGATTTGCATAATTGTCACTGCAAAGCCACATGACGACCATCATATTTAGTTTAGAATGGAGCAAATGTTTTGACTAATTACATGTTTCACATAGTTTTCATGCCAAAGAAAACATCATCAATTTCAAGAAATTATTGTGCACAATTATGGTAAACTTATGTGACTTTTTTTGAAAACTTAATCTGGACATTTTTTGATGATAGTAATACAAGGATTTGGAAGACTTAGAATGATCTTCATAATCTTGTATTTTCTTTGTAGTGACAAATACAAAATTTAGAATTTTTAATGACTTTCATTGAGAAATAAAAGAAAAAAAGGATAATTATTCCAAATTTCACAATAATTACCAAGATATGCAAAAGTAACCACATTTAGACATGATATTTCTTTGACAAAAGATAAACCATGAATGGTGAAACATTTGACTTGTAATAAATTCCATTACCTCAAAGCAAGGATATTGCAAAAAAATGATATTCATTCAAAACAAACCACTTGCCATTTTCTCTAGTGCATAAGAACCTTATAAGACAAAGCAAACTTTGATAATGTTTTCAACACCTTCATCATCCATGGCCTAGTTTAGGGTGTGAACATTGAAGCTTCAACCAATAGTGTTAGAAGAATGGTGTTGCACATGGAGCATATATGGTTTATTTATATCACTAAAGGACATCCATGTTGGAACATAAGAAACTATTTTTGAATTGAAATCCGCAAGGATAGTTCTCCTATGCACACACATATGCAAGAAGTTTGTCATACCTTGCTATCAGGCTTTGAATAAGGTTCTTGCTAATGGCCGTCACATTGTCATGAACACCATCCAAATTAGCATCATAGGATAGAGAAAGAATTCGAACATTATCTCCCAAGTCTTGAGGCAACCACTTTTCTGGCCAACAAATGGGTTCCTTTCTTTCAAGGGTGGGGGGTGATGTCCATGTCTCCTTCCATTCATTTCTTCCCCCAATGCCATGAAAGAATATAATGACACTTTCAAATCTTGTCGAGCTGCATTTCGAATTGAGATCATGCACTGGAACAATCTGCCAATGGTGAAAAGACAATTGGCATAGATTGTGAGTTATGTCAACATATCTATCCACAAATAAACCAAATTTGTAACATTTATGGCTTCATCACACACCTCCAATAAGTTGTTAAAATACAAATACACACCTGGTAGAAAGAGAACATCTAAATGTGCACACATACGGTGGTAGCAAATTTCTCCTATCATCATTCCAATTTCAACAACCCTAGTGAAAAACTATCTCTTCAACCACAAGGATTTACAAAAACATGGTGTATAAAGTATCAGAGGTTAATTGCAAATGTTTTCGTACAACTTGTATCTTTGCGACGTGGAAATACTTTGTTCCACCACTCCTGAGGATTTGCCTCCACTCTCAAAATATGTTAAGCCCAATAAAATTAGCAAAGAGCATACAATGTCTAGCTCCCCAAGCCCATGTTTTGTTAATGGTTGTACTTGGTTCTCTTACCCCAGACAGGGAGGGACATCATTATTTCAATTGTTTTTCCACTGTTAACCCAGCCACCAAATAGATGCAAATGATGTCTTGCACTCTTATTTGATGCATTGGCACCAGATTTGTGCTGCAACTGCAATCACTCCCAAAATCAGAACTTGTGGAGCACTCCGACGAGTCATAATTCTGGATACCTGTTACGCACAATATAACACAAAAGTAGTTACTATGTGATTTGCCATACCTCTTCGGTTGGAGATTTTTGTTCCCTTTTGGTAGCCTGCGGGGTCTGAATTGTTGCTATTGCAGGTGCTTCCAAGTTCCCTGCTGAGCTACCTTCCACTCGGTCAACCAAATACATACTCTCATGGCCAGTCTCATCTTCTTTGGCGTCCTTATTCTCTTGTAACTCGTCGTCCTCTTCCATGATACTCTGTAGGTTTGTCACAGGGACCTCAGGCTCGTTCGCAGAATACCCATCGCTTCATCATCCCAGGCACATTTTTCATTTTCTTCTCTCATATGATCTCCTGTCATCAAAGACAACCACCCACAGGTCTAGGGGTCTGTGAAAATCCGGCACTCTTAAGCTATTGCTACAATAGCACGTGCATACAGGATCATCCTGACGGAAGTGATGGGGCCTGCAGGCCTGCGCAACTTCCCTTGCAGTCACCCCTCTTTTGACATTTCCCCGATGCTTGCAGGCAACGGAAGGTACCACACCTGGTGTCCAACATATTGAACGGTGAACACTCTCTAAGACCTCTCCATGTTGCCACATCTGGGTACGTGTCAACAAGGCAACTCAACAAAAAGACCACAGAGTTGCGACAGGGTTTGACAGGTCTGTGAGAGTACAGGACTATCCTGATTTCATCCTGCCCATATATTAGCACAAGGCACTCAGAAATCCATGAAAGCTACAATCCTCGCTGCCCAGCCCAAGTCCTCCTTGCACGCGTTCACAGTGAACATTTTCCAGCTCGATGGCTATGCCAGGGACCAGGGTTAATGTTCCATATGCACGTTATTTTACACTCTCCAAGCCCCCCCTCGATGCTGCTATGTTATGCAGCCATCTCAAAAATAAGCTATTACCCACAAAGATCTCACACTTGAAGCCACAGGGAGACGTCAGTTAGGGGAGAGGCGGTACCTGATCATACTGCCGATACATGCATGCAAAAGCATTCATTCATGCGCAAGACAGACACAGACCTCTGTGCACTCAGTGCACACATGGGACCTGTTGGCACGGCGGCGGTACTAAGGCTCAGACCACAAAATTCTTACACTGCTCCAGCGCCCGAGCTGCTAATGACAGACGCAAGAACAGACATGAAGGACGGCAGAGTGTAAGGGGGCCGAAATGAACCGCCGGGGGAAGATGGAAGAGAGCTGCAGTTTGATACAAAGAAATAGGAAGAAAGAAAAGGGTTTAGCAACCGGGACAAGTACTAGGGATCTGGCTCAAGGGTCCAACTGCAGTATGAGTGGTTGGCGTTCAGAGCTCATTTTGGAGAGAAGAGAAAAGGGTACAGGCCACAAGTGAACCAGAATCCGCCAGCGCACCAGGAAGGATGAATGGCAAGTGGTCAGGAAACAGTTTTCTGTTGGGTTCCAGTTCACCAGCTAACCATGGTGGTTAGCTCCATTGCTTTTTCTTATTTTCCCTTCCTACCTACCTACTTACTAACAACCCACAAGCAAGTTGTTAGTAGTTAAGTTGTAAAAACAGCCCTTTGTTTGAACCATCTTGTTACCTAGAAGGTAGCTCCCTATCTACTTATATATGAGACCTATTTCTTACGGAATTGGTTACCAAGGTGAAAGCAAATTTCAACTCAGTTGAGGAGGTTCATCCACAACTGAGTTATACCAGGTATCCAGTGTAGGGTGCGCTGGTGGGTGCTGGTTCACATTGGCCCTATATAGATATTGTGACTCATATTAGTTAATTTTGTGTGTATGCTGGACTGATGGGCAACTCAAGAGAGCCCAACTTCAGAGAATAGGTGCAAGTGGGCATTGGAGTATGGTGCACTCCACCACCGTTTATCAATAAAGAAAAGAGGAGCTAGT
>Ga0209208_10013815_pt1 | contig 10024 bp, 6 predicted proteins | sample S1TSphfallax_3_FD_187694 | JGI IMG/M metagenome (GOLD analysis project Ga0209208, IMG submission 187694) | Host-associated microbial communities from peat moss isolated from Minnesota, USA - S1T2_Fd - Sphagnum fallax MG (SPAdes) (version 2) | ecosystem: Host-associated > Plants > Peat moss >... | reverse complement strand
GGGTGGGTTTGGGTTCATGTTTTGAGTTTGACCAAAATACGATAGGAATGGTGGATCAACAAAGATGCAATAAAAGAAAATAATAATAGGTCAAACTCTGAAATTGTTGTGATCTTTTTCAAGCTTACAAGGAACACAACATGGGAATATAGAATGAAACCACACTTCACCCTTGAAATGGGGGGGGCTTGGAGGTCACATTGCATGGTTTAAAAGTGTAAGTAGTTATATAAGACTAATAAAAATTAATGCATAGGGGAGGGCTAAAGAAAAAGAGGGTGAAATAAAAAGGTAAAGCATAGTTTAAAAGTTTTTGTTTTTGTTTTAGTTCACCTAGCAAGAATTAGGAATTAAATAAACAACAAGATTGTTCCTTTGAGCCCAAGATTGGGTGGTGAATTCATGCACCAACATGAATGTAAATTTTCATTATAAATATTGTAAAGGTGTGAGGTGTGTTGAGCTTTGGTAATTGAAAAGGTTATAATGTGTAAGCTGAGCTAGAATTAGTGGCAAAGTTGTGCACATATTGAGCAAAGGGGTGTGCGTATATGTAGTGATATTCCTTTCTAAAGATTACAAAGCCTTTCGAGATGGACTTTTATAGTAGGCCACTAAAGTGGCTTGTTGTGTTGATAGATCATCAAGTTGCTAGAAAGGTAATAAATTGGACTATTATTTCTTTTGAGCACAACATTTCCAAAGCCCATGCAATCCAACATACTAAGTGGTTATATGCATTGCCATGTTTCTTTTGGGTTAAATAGGGGGTTGGAAATAGGGTGAGCAACCCCTCCTTTGGTTTTTTTTGTTTTTGTTTTTTTTTTTTTTTTTTTTTTTTTTTTTTTGGTGCTTTGAAACAAAATAAGATTATCATATTGGTATTAGAGCTAGTTTCAACCAAGGGATTGAAGTTGAACAAGAATTTTGAAAGTGATGCTTGAACACATCAGTGGTGCAACTTGGTATTGGGGGCAATGGGAGGTCCTAATGACCAGATGGGACAAGGTCATATCACCATGGCTTTTCAAGGTGCAATCCAAGGTGGTTGGAATGATACACAACACATCTTGGGTTTTGCAATTGGCCTTTACAATTACATACCATTTAGGAAGGACATTTGTGACTAATGACTAATAAGTTGCTAAATTCATGTTGTTTCACCCATTTAGTCATAAAGGACGTTTAGTTGCAAAGCCCAATCATTTTAATGACTAATTTTTAAAATTTTTGTAATAGTGAAATTCCACGTCATCATTAACCTTGATTTGATTTGTAAAATGCATGTCATCTCAACTTCATCATTTTATTCAACTAATTGTTACAAAATACACCTTGATGAATGGATGACATGTGTCAAAAATTTATAAACACATATTATGAGTCATTGCACATGACCAAAAATCAACCTAGTTTAGCCCATGTAATTAGTTTAGCCAAAAATCAACCTAGTTTAGTTAAGCTAGTGAATTTAACCTAGTTTGCCTAGTTAAAAGTCAACCTAATTTAACATAATTAGGCTGGCTAGTTATGTTAAGCAACCTAGTCAACTTAACCTAGGTCATGTTAGGTGGCTTAGATTAAAAAAAAATGTTGAACCCTTAGCCCAAGAAGCCTAGACTAGCTACCTAACCTAAACCAAGTGGCCTACTAGGTATCATAGGTTACAAAAATGATGACTTGAACCTTTCACCTTCACTTTGCACTTCAAATCTTCATCCATTGCACTACCACATTCTTTTATATTAATTACATTTAATACAAGTTATAAATCTCAAATTTTTTAACCTTGAATTAACCTTGGCCACCCTAGGTTGACTTAAGTCAACCTACCTACTACCTACCAACCTAACCTAGACCTCCCCAGGTTGATTTAAGATGAACTAATTTGTCAACCTATATGCTACTTATTAACCTAGCTTAGGTTAACATAAACATTCCTAAGCTAAAAAATAAATTAACCGAATTTAGCTCCTTAAACTACTTAGGTTCTAAACTAAACTTAGACTAAATTAGATTGGACCTAGATTGCTTGCTAGGTTAATCTAGGCTAGACCTAGACTATGTACAAGTTAGGTTAGACCTTTAGGCTATATTAAGTCAATTTGTATATTACACTTAAACTAAGCTAGGCTAATATAAGTTAGATTTAAATTGTACTAGGCTAATTTAGGCTAAACCTAACTAAGGCTAATTTAATCTAGGTTAGATGTAGACTAAGTTATGCTAAACATGGCTAAACATAATTATTTAAAGTATTCTAAATTAAACACCAATAATTAATTAAGAAATTAAATTAAGTTCACAAATATTTAAGTGAAATATGGTTAAAAAAACATAAATGAAGCTAAACAAAATCAATTAAGTTAAACATGACTAAACAGAATTACTTAGGCTAGAAACATGGTTAAATAACTATTACCTATTATATACAATTGTACTTAACCTATCTCTTACGAAGCCTAGGTTTTTATTAAGTATTTTAGGCACCTACTTAGATATCAATTAGGCATATACTTACGTAATTTAGTAGGAAAGTACAACCTATTTGAGTATTTAAAGGTTACTTACTAAGTAGCCCTAATACATAATTAGTAATATCATAGTTCATTTAGTCGCACAAACTTGAAGTGGTTACAAACATGATAAGATATCTTGAATGAGGCTACCTAGGTTGACTTGGCAAAAACCTAAAGTTAGGAACCTAAGTGAACCTACCTAAGTTAACTTATTAGTAGGGTAACCTATTCTAGGTAGATTTAAACATAATATATGTAGTAAATTTTTATGTATAGTTAAGTAACTTACAAGGTAGCTTACATTACAAAGTAGGTTTTTACTTAGTAACCTACATACATAAGTTAACTTAATAGGTATGTTAACTTAAGCTAATGTGCTAAGTAGTTAAAAAATCAAGGAGTTATGTGTTACCTTTTTTTAAAACAAAATATTTTAGTCACAATTACAAGTTAAAAATAGATTGTTTAGTACACACACACACACATGCATGTGAATTCATAGCTTAAAAATTTCATGGCACACAAAAAATTATGACATGCCATGACAAATATTGTTGCCATAAATTTAAGACACAAAAAGTTATGGTCTCACAAAAAATCATGGATTGTCATGAAAATTTGTGACAACTTGTTGCCAAATGGCATGCCATGTCATCATCACATAGAATACCAAGTTGTTATCAATTGCAAAGGACAAAAATATTTTTAACTAGCTAATAAATGAAATTAATTCATTAAATCAATGACATGAATCATGATGTTGACGAATAGTCACATCATCTCGTTGGCATATAACATGTCATGTCATCATCATGAGAGATTGAATCTTTACTAGTCGTAAAGGTGGATGGTTCTTGCAACTAACTAACTAATGAACATAAATTGAAAAATAATATGATAATGTACCAAAAAAACCAACAAGTTGTCATATTGATTATTGTTGCAAAACCATGATGCCATGTGGCATGTTGATGTATTTTGTCACTATTTAGTCATTGTTATGACTAAATAGATATAAATATAGTTGGAAAAAACAATTGTCATTTTTGTGTCTAGTTCAAAGGACAAGATTTGTTATAATGAAGGTAAAGTTTTTGGACTTACATCATGATTCAAAGGGCTACATTGAGGGGAGGGATTGGACGTCATTTCTAACACAATGACCAACCAATAAATGCTTCATTTTATCCAAAATAGTGTATGAGTCATCATGTTGATTAATAGTCAAATATTGTTTTACTACACATAATGCCACATCATCATGTGTGAGATTATAAGTTGTTATTATAGTCACAAAAGTCATGGATTTTTAAATTATTTATTTAAAGCATATTATTGCAATTTCAAAAGTTATAATATATCTATCTTAAAAAGCCCACTAGTGTCATACTAACTGTAGTCATGAAACAATGACATCTCAATGGCCTTTGCAACTACATAGTGATTTTTGTGACCAAATAGTTATAGTTGTAGTTGAAAGGGTTAGTAGTTGTTGCTTTGACCGGTCAAAAGACCCATAATGTGTTGTGACACAATAGTTATTAAAGTTATAAATTTTAATTAAGTGCATTCAAAACGTGGTGGCATGCAATGTATAGGCATGGTTGACAATTGTTATGCAAGAATGTGACATGCCACAAGGGGCATTGCCAATGCCTAAATTATAGTATTTACATTTGAGGTTAAAGCACATGGGGAGCCAATTATAAATTTGGCTAGTAGAGGCTTCACAAGCCAAGTCACCATCCTTGCATTTTTAATCATTAGACAATAGGCTCGTGATGATGCAAAAGAATCTAGGAGGCATCAAGAGGACAAAAATATTTAAAAGATGACACATTTTCCAAAATTTTGTGGTTGTTCCATTGCCCCAATGATAAAAGTTTTATCATTTTTGGAAACTTTGAAAGCATTTTTCCAATGAGGATTACATTCACACAAATAAGATTTAGGCCCCATCTCTTTAAATGTCAAGTATTTGCAAGTTGGAATGGACTTTAAAAACACAATATGACTTCATAAAAAAAAAAATTAATGTATTTTGATTGTGACAAATATGTGACGTTATTGGATGCTTAAATCACATGAATTAAATTAGTCCAACTAGTCCAAGTTAATTTACCAATTGGGTGCCCTAAGGTATTACAAAATCCTTTTCTAATTAATAATTCAATGAAAAAAAAAATCAAAATGATAAAACATTTTTTTTGGTTGATAATGTTAGTTTTGAATAATTCTTCTAACATTTTGGTTGAACCATAATAGTTTTGTTTCTGACATTGAAGGTATAACCTAGGAAAGTAAAATAATCCTTGGGATTTTTTTAATGTGTATTCCATATGATTTAGATAAGAAAGGAAAATGGTAAATTTTTAGATTTTGAAAAATAAATATTTCTAGTTTTTTTCCAAATGGTAAATACTAATGATGTGAGGATATTGATATTTTTCAATATCCATTAGGCTGGATATTTGAATTTTTTGAAAAAAATTAAGCACATGGTATTTAATATTATGTATGTGTTTGATTTTTTAATTTACACACCTAGTATCAACTATTTAGGGTAATTAATCAATAATTGTATCAATATTGTTTTCTTTTTGCACTAAAACTACTTGGTATGCATAAGAGTTGGGTTTTCAAATTTTTTGTTGAGAACCAAGCAAGTTCTATGCCTAGGCTAATTATCAAACAATTTTTTTGTTATTTATTTATTTATAACAAAAGAAATTTTTTCATCATGCAATTTTTTATCCCGATTAATATAAATAATATTTCATGGAAGCACAACCTTGTAGCCATTCACACATTGACAATTACATACCTTGTTCATTGATCAAGAAAAATAAAAACACAATGTGATTGCATACTTCTCAAGTGGATGGGTTGGATGGATCAAACATCAAAGCTTTCACAATTTTATCCCATTTTTACAATGATATGCCACATTAAAGTAGAACTATAAATTGAAAATTGAAATAGGAGATAGTCCCATGCATCCTTATAAATAGATAGTTGAGTTGACCATTACATCTAACCACTTATATTGATAGAAGTAAAACCTTAATCAAAACAATCAAGTTCTTAAAAATTTGAACATAATTATCCTCAACCTCCATAATCATCAAGCCAATTCATGATCAATGTTGAAATAACCAATTGCATCCAACATTGTATCATTTTTTCCCAAAGATATGTGCCTCTTCCATAAATAATTCAATAATGGATTGCCCATTTCATGAGCAATCTATTTGTGCATCAACCAACCAAATCTTCATTATCATTACAAGTTTGTTCAAGTTGTTAACTTTTAGCCTACAATGTTGAAGACTTGTCAACACTCCAACAACATTTATAAAAAAATTATCGATTTCAATATGGGACCCATGAATCTTAAAACTTGTTGATCCACAAAAAAAATGTTGGGAAATTGGGTTTCCTAGATGGGTCTTCCACCAACTCAAAGGTAGTATAACATCTTTTGGCTTCATTAAATAAATGACAAAATAAAGACAATTCATTTTTCAGGGTAGATGCAAGCTATGGTGGCTCAAAATCGGTAAGAATCCTAGTCCAAAAGTCCATATAAATGAAAAATTAACCCTAGAATGGAAAAAAATGTTAAAAACCAATGTTTTGTGGGCCTTATGTGATGATTAATCAATTAATAAAGCCCATATGAAAGGCTACCCATCTAAAAAACTTTTTATTATACATGTTAAGGGGAAAAAATATCAATTGAATAAAAAATGATCAAGATTGGGAGTTTTGAAAGTAAGACCCAAATTTGGTCACTCAAAAGTCCATAATTATTTGTATCATATATTAAATCCTTATAAACAAAATAAAAATGAAATCATAACAAAAAATGCATTTGAATGTTAATGCAGAACCTTGTTTATAGTCCATATGTCCACTTTAAAAGTCCATTACCATATGATTGGTGTATGTTTATTGAATTTCACCCCTTAATAACAATTCTTATTCAAGTTGACAATCTTAATCCATAAATATTTTTGTCAAATTAATGACTTTAAAATGCATTTGTGGCATTTGAATAAAATACATTCTACAAAAAGTCCACAAGGATACAAAAGGTGAGCCAATGTAACTTACATATGCCCTTCACCAACCCTTGCAAAGTAACTTCATTTGATGTGACTACCCCCAAAATGGATTCATCTTTGTCATCAACTATTGTTGGTTCAATACCACCATCAATGTCATGATTTTAAAACTAAAAATTAACCATCAACAATGGCATCAAACTGTTGTTATCATATTTAACCATGTATATAACTTTGGCCCTTTCAACAAATGTTTTCAAAACATTAAAAGATTTGAACATCAACACAAGCATGTTGTGGGCCTTGGGAACATTGTAAGTAAATGCAAATGTTGGAAATGGTGTGACGAGTACCATGACTTCTACCATCATATAGATGCATAAAGCCTTCAATTCAAACTCAAAATCCCCCTTCACAAAATTAAAGGAAGGAATATCAAATTGCTCTATCCCATTTTACAAAGACACATTTATTGACAATGTAACATTTAGGGCATTAGAAGGTAGTTAATATATTTAGGTTTGATTGAAGATACATTGGTTTAACAACCATTTTACAAATTACCCAAGTGTGTACATCTAACACATGGCCTTTAACTCTTAGCTTCTAAATTTCCTACTTCCCATAACACAAATTTATGGCATTTTAATATTCCAAGGTTTTTTTGGAACAAAATCACCTTACTATCAAACATGGTCTTCATGGGTGTTTTTAGCTTTTGATGGGAAAGCCCAACATCAACACATGCCTTCTGCAATTCACTATGTCCTTTGCCACATTTTCTAATCCATGTGACTATTTTTTATAACATAGATTATGTGGCCTTCGTCACTTCACGAAAACTAACACAACATTAGTATCATTGCAAGCATATTGGCATGTTTTACTAAAAGCAAAGCAAAACATGAACCTTGCCAAGGAACTAAAAGTGCCAAAAGACAATAAAAGTAAAAGTTCATGCATGGGTGGATAAATTACCACTTTCATCCTTCATGCATGTAATCAATTTTTCTAGCAAATTGCAAGAAGACATGAGACCCTTGACTTTTGTTGCCAGTAAAACTCCAATTGTATTAGTGGTTTCAAAAAGTCATTATCATAATGCCAAGTTACCCATGGTGAATTTATAAAATTGTGAAGGTCAAGGTATTCATTGTGAATTCATTGAAAGGGCAAACATATCATTTCCAAATCTAGACATCCACAAGTCAAAAAAAAAAATATTATAAAAAAAAACCAAAACCAGAATCACACATCGTTCCATATTTTTAAAAACAATGAAAGGATGACAAATAAAACCAATCACTTTTAGTTTTAAAAGGCAACTTGGGGATTTTGACACCTGACCAAGCATCTCAACCATTGATTCTCCATAATAGAACTAGGCACATAAACTTTGGCAACAAATAACAAGTTCTTAAAAATCTTAATTGTTGTGCATCGACTTCCTTGTAATGTTTTGTTGACCCAAAATGATTTTGTAGTCACCCCACAATCAACTATAGACTTTTCTTTAGATATTTCCCATTGTTGTTCCTCTGGAGCAAGAGCTAAATTGGTAGTTTTCCACCTATGCCAAATGGCTAGATATTTAGTCAAAATATATTTCTTCATAGAAATAGTTCCATGTTGTTGGTTGTATGAAATCAAACGTTTTCGTTTCTTAGTGGTATTGCCAAAATTAGAAGTCTAAGAGACATAATGGAAAAAACAACACAATGCGTGGTTTGAGGCATAACATGATCATGTTTATTATCATCATCCACCACAAAAAAATGCCAAGGGAGAGACAATGTTGTGGGTTCCAAGGTCGGTGCCTATAACTATCGTTGTCACCATACTCATAACACATAACATAAATATACCTTAACTAGCACATTCATTACATAACAAGAACACAAAAAAATAGTAGAACATAGCAAAGCTACGGTTTGCTTCAAAATCTAAAAAATTGAATTTTGATCACACACCGTCCCACTTATCATGAACACCAAAAATTTGAAATCCCAATCACATTGAATTTGGTTCCAGACTTACTTACCCCAAATTACCTATAGTAACTAGGATAAAAATGTGTAATTACAACAAAATTCCTATCAACAAATTGTGGTGAAAAACCCATGCTTGTTGATTCAGGGTTAATTGAACTTTTAATTCCTCTCGTGCAAACTCTACTTTTGCATCAAAACTACTCAAAGTTTCAATGTTTTCAAAAGCATTTGGTGTTAATCTATTTATCGTTCAAATTGAACTAACCATTTGCCCTAAAAGTTCAATTAAGTTCCCCATTTCCAAGTTAGCAATATCATCATAATGTTGATGCAAGTCTTCATTCAAGTTGAATGTTTTCATTTTTGCCATTTGACTCTGTAAGGAAAAGTATTAAATTCCAAAACTAATTAAGAGTTTATTATTCATTACAAACATAAATTACAAACAAATCAAGTTCCTATGGTTTTGGATGTAATAGGGTTTGGTAAGGATTCTACATAAATTGGGTTCTAAAAACTTTCAACGAAAATATCAAAACTCAAAACCTTAATGGAAATTAGGGTTTTGGAACTTCCAAGCACAAACAATAATAACATTTTGGCTATCGACATTCCTACTCCAAGCATGCAAAGAAAAATTTGGTGAAGCTTCAACTTCCTTGCAATTAAACAACATCATGAAAATTGTCACCTTAAGCGGATGACTCAAGACTCATAAGACACACGAACATTCATTATGAAGGAAACAACTTGAATTCTATAGAAATCAATCCAATGCTTTAAAGACATTGATAGAACAATGCATTAAAGTTAAATTGCACTCCCAATGTAGCAATTTGATACCGCCTTTGATCAATTCATTGCAAAATTCAATTACTGTTTGTTTCTATACTAATCTATTACAAAAATTAAATGATGGTTTCAATAGCATTGAAAGGAAAACGCAAAATTACAATTAAAAATCATAAGCTAAAAATTATAAGGGGCTATTAAAAAGGGTTTGTGTTGTCAAAAGCTAAAATAAGAGGTGATGGAAATAGAAAACAACTTTGGTTTAGAATTTTAGGTTTGAGTGCAAAAAATGAATACTTAGGTGGATGACTTTTTTGGAATATGGATGAAAAAATGTTGAAGATAAATAAATGAAGATGGTAAAAAAATAATTGGCAAATGTGAATGAAAGAGGTCCACATATAGGTCTAGGTAAGGTGTTGATTTTTAAAAAAATGATTGCCAATCGAATATTCAAAGGTATCATAAATCTTGATATTTAGTTAAGAAGATTCTATAATGCGTATGGTAGGTAGGTACCATAAACTGAATTAAGTACCTAAGTAGTTTTTCAAATATGGCCAACATTAATAATTAACATCTATTGATAAGATGGATTTCACATAATGGACAAAAGGTTTCTTCCAAAAAAATACAATTTCGTAACATTTCAATA
>Ga0209208_10013814_pt1 | contig 10024 bp, 6 predicted proteins | sample S1TSphfallax_3_FD_187694 | JGI IMG/M metagenome (GOLD analysis project Ga0209208, IMG submission 187694) | Host-associated microbial communities from peat moss isolated from Minnesota, USA - S1T2_Fd - Sphagnum fallax MG (SPAdes) (version 2) | ecosystem: Host-associated > Plants > Peat moss >... | reverse complement strand
AAAGTTCTTATAAAACTTTGCTAATTATGTTTTTGTATAGACAAATCACTCTTCATTTAATAACTTAAGTGGCAATCATCCATATGAAGATGTAGAAATAATGGTGATAATCCAGAGGAAAATTTAGCTGAATCTGGGTATAAAATAGATATGAAATTAAAATCTTTAATCAACCTTCCATATTTATGGCTACACATTACAAATTAAATATAGAAATCTAGTAATTTATAAAAAAAAATTTCATTCCTGGCAATAAAAACCTTTAAGAAACTCAATTCATTTTCAAAAAATTACCATTTTTATTTCTCTTTTTTGTGAAATTTCACTAGTGAAGAAGCTACTTCATTGTGTTGTTGAACTAGGAGGTAGTTACAGTTTTTCTTTGGTGTTACTTAGGGCTTTCTAAAACGAAGGAATAACACTCAATGTTAAGGTCTATCATTCTCTCTCTTCACTCATTCCCTCCTCTCTCTCTCTTTGCTTGGACTCCTCTTTTTGAATCTCTTCTTGTTTCCCTCTTGCAGAAGTGGTGGCTACAGAGCAAGAAATCTTTAGAATCAAGATCCCCATGTATTGCAAGAGTTTTGTTCGTGAAGAAGAAATAGTAAATTGCAGGAGGTTTTTTTAATCCTCTTTTGCAAATTGCAAGCATTCTGTCAAATCAAAGATTGTATGAGTGTGTTGTCTTCTATCAAGAATTCCAGATTTCACGAATTTTGTTTCTATGAGCAACAATTCCAAATTACCTTAGAGATGTTATGGTGATGTTTTGTGGCAATGACGGTTTGGTGGTAGGTGACTTTAAAACCTTGGTGTGGACAACCCAAATGTTTACCAAATAAAGTCTAGTATTTTCACTCAATCTACTTGGCCTTATTGTAATGTTAAGATAACTAAGAATGCACTTTGTCCTTTGGATGGTCCCATTGGAAAGTAGCTGGATGAGGTTTTCTTGACAAACCCTTCCCTAAAAAGTTAAATCCACTTCATGTTCTCAGGCAACAAACCATTTGAAAGACATTTGAGTGTGCATCCAAACAAGAGCAAAATACATTTAAATCTTTGTGTAGATGACAATAAAACATCTACACAATTTTAAATGACAATAAAATGACAAGATGTATGACAAAAATACTATAAACTTAACATGTCATGTTTAAGCATGACATGCTAATGTATAACCTGCTAAATATGTTATAGACATGGTTTTTTTATAGTTCCCTTTTATTTTAAACAAGCAAAGGGCAAGTAGAGAGAAAAACATGTGGTAGTACATTTTGTATTGTTAGCATTAAAGACCCGTGGCCTATTTGAGATTTCCATGGCAGAGAGATGGAAAGTTGATATTGAAACCCTACCTCAACCTTACCAAACTTTATTAATCAAGGTACCCATTTGTAGAGGAAGTCAAAGTATAGAATGAAAGGACCTATGTCCAACTTGAATTGTTACAATTTACAACTAAAATGTCAGACTAAGGAATAATCATGCAAAAGTTTGTGTGTTTGAAGATCCATGAAAGAAATTTGAAGACTTAATATGTAATTAAAATATCATTTGGATCTAGTGTTAAGATTTTATTGTGAAATTAGGTTAAAGTTAGGTCATTGGAGATTTGACATGTGACAATTAATTATTAACCCTACCACAAACCCAGCTAACCACTATCATTGTCAATTCACACTCAACAAATGTTATGTCATGGGGAAGAGGTACATATTATTGCACATTCCCATCACATATTGATATTGGTGATATTTTCATCTTGATGTCACCTTCACATCATGAATTGTTGCATCCACACCTTCCTAGCTTTTTCATCTCACAAGTTTTAAAAAATTGATGGGTTGTTAAATCATTGTCATTTTTCATTGTTATTCGGAGTTTTTTTGTTGTTGTTACTACCTCAACATCAAATTGTTGTTGAATGTCACTATCATTTTAGAGCTCCCACTCTTATAATTCATGGTTTTTAAAGTTGTTCAAGTTGACTATCTTGTCCACCTTGATTAATGAACATGTCCATTTTGATTTGAAGCCCATGGCCCGAATGACATGTGTATATTTTGACAAGTGAACTTAATTAAAAATGACCTATTTGGCAATCTATCAAATTGAACATCTAATCAATTTGAATAAAAAGTTAACCACTTTGATCAAAATGGTCAATGGGTTTTAATCAAGGGGAACATCTAGTCAAATTGAACAAAGAAAAATGATATTCTTGGTCAAAATGACCAATGGTTTTCTAATTGAATTGAACATCTTATATTAGTTAATAAGCCAAGCTAATTAGTTATTATTTAAGCTTGCCTACCTACCTACCTACTTAAACTAGGTAGGTAGACCTAAGTATGTAGGTAGCTTTATTTACCTACCTAGGCTTACCAACCTACCTACTATCTAGCCTAAGTAAGTAGCTTAGGTTTACCTACCTATTTACCTAGGTCTACTTATTTACCTCCTACCTCCTATTTCTTATGTAACTACCCTTTATCTCTTCTACCTACTTATCATCATGCAACCTACCTATCAAATTACCTCCAACCTATTTACTAATTACTTCACTTTGGTACTTACCTACATAAATAATGACATGAAATAAAAAATTGAAAAAATTAATCATTTTTTGAAGGAGTAATCTAGTGGTAAGGACTTGATTTACCATTGTAGGTGAAAGGTTCAATTCCTTATACTTGTAACCTATGAACATGCCTAAGGGAAATCTTGGGTAAGTAGGTTGGACCAAAGTAACTAGGTAGGTTAGGTAGGTTATTAGGCTAGGTTTACCACCTATTTACTTGTTTGATTTTTCATGACTTACTTAAGCCTATTTACTATCTACCTACCTATAAATAAATAAATGACAATGATAATAATTGATATAAATTAGGTAGAAATTCAACCAATCACATGGTCCATAAACAACTAGTCAAAATGGCCAATCAAATAGTCTCCTACTAGGTTAATGAAAAAAGACAACACCAATAACAATGATGGGTCCAATGGGCCTTTTTATGCTTATCATTTTGGGTTTCATTTTTATTAAAAAACCTAATTAATTTCTTTTTTGTTTTTGTAGTAGTGTCCTCTTTGTTGTTGTTACATCTTTGTTTAAATTGTCATCATTTTTCATTGTTGTTCAAAGCTCTTTTCTAGCCTTGCACACATGACATTTAAAATGAGTTCAAAGTGGCCCAAAGGAACTAATATGGCTATTTTTTACCTATAAATGCAATAATTTTAGGGAATGTTTTCTCAATACATAGTTTCACCTTTCCCAATACTTGAACCTAATGAATAACTCAAGCAAAAAATTGCAAAGTTGATACCCTACAAGAAAAAAATTGATTTACAATTGTGAAAATTGGAACAAGTAGATTGAAACCTTATTGGGTAAAAGCATGGTTAGGTGATTCAATTTTGACATTTTGAACCAACAAAAATACTTTGAACCAACTAAAATTCTTTGCAATTATAATAATTATCAAAATATAAATGTTATAATTCTCCCTTTTTTATCAAAATTATTGGTAAACCACGTTTTAGATATCACTAGACATGTGATTTGTCCAAAAATCCATGTGGAAATTTGAATATTTCAATGTGTAATGGATAAAAAAATTTATAAAAATTGTGGGATTTCAAAAAAAATAAAATTTCTTGTATTGGGAAATTCTTAATGCATTTTATTCTTAAATTTCTCAATTGATGATGGTTTTTTAAATTTTTATTTTGACATTGTTATAACATACTTTTTGAGTCCACATTTTTTGTTTCATCTTTGTGACAAACATATTGTAATCATTTCAAAAATCTATTATGAATCCATTTTCTTCTTAGAATTCATCCATATTTTAAAATATGATTTCAAGTCTATTACAAAATGGACAATTAGAAATTTGATAATATAAATGTTGAATATGGTTTTACATTTTAAATTCATTCATAATCTAGAAAAATTACATTTATCCTTTTAAATTATGTTTTCATCCTATTTAACTCACATCTTGATTTACAACAAAATGGGGTCCAACCACACTATTAGGAGCCACACATGCCCCTTTAGACCATTGCTTTATTTTTAAAATATTCTTATAATTTTTTAAACATGTCTTTCAAAATAAAATAAAATAAAATGTATATTTAAATTTTCCTTAATACTGTTATATTATGGTGTATATTAAAAAATGGAAAAATATGTCAATAATTTTTTTTTTCAAATTGTGCTTTTAGTGTCAAAATTGTTTTTAAGTTGCTTTTATGTAGCTTTTAAGCAATGGTTTCAAGAGGTTAAAAGTCCTTATATTATTTTTCACTCAATAGATTGATTCCAAATTTTTATGATATGTACATAATGTATTCACAATACCATTTTATTAAAAAAAATCTATTTATTATTAATATTATTCTTTATAATCTATAGTTCAAAAAATTAAGCAGTGGTTAGAATTGCTTTTGGTGCATGTTAATATGACTACACCCAATGACACACTTTAAATTTAAAGGTTGCACAATTTTCCATTAACAAAGAGGAATATGCAAGTGAAAATAACCCTTGTAAACAAAATTGGATCCATGAGCATAGATATCACAAACAACATCAAACCTTAATCCTTTGAAAGACATTAAAAACTACCATAAAATAAGCAAATCTCCACCAAAAAAGCTTTTGGAAAATCATAATGTGGTTTTAGGCATGTATCTTCTTCAATTTTAGTCCATTTTGCATCATTTAAAACGTGATGGGTGCATCATTTAATGCTTTACAATACTTTGTATTCCATAGGCAAAGATGGAATAATCAAAGATCTTAAGCTTGAAATTCTAATTTGTTTTAATTCACCAATCAATAAACACTTAACCCCCTTACACCAAACAACTCATATTTTTCCTATTCCTTTAGCAAATTGAGCAATTTTTGCGGTGTTGGAAATGGTTGGTGGAGGGTTACAAATGTTTTTTCAGCTGAAAAAATAGAGGAACAATGTGTGAGGATTCGACATCCTTTGAATTCTTATTAACCTATCTACCCTACACCAATTGATACTTGGGCTTTATGTTGGGCAACTCCCTTAGAAAAAGAAGTCCTTAAAAGTACCACACTTGGTTCCTTTGAAATAGTGTATATTTTTACTAAATTGAGTAAAAATGCCCACTTAGAATTTCCATTTCTTGGAACATTGTATATGGATGTTGCCAATAAGGCATTTTGTTCTTGTCTCATTTGAATGTTTTATGTACACATTATTGCCTAAGCTATTTGTAATACATGTTTTCAAAAATAAATTTTTTAATACATTCCCAACATGTAAATATTTATTTAATCTCCTATGTTGGTGACTTAACCCCTTCTCTTCAACTCTCCCGCAACTTTCAAAACCAACCAAAAAATGTGGTGTAGAGGGGATATGTCAATGTTAAATTTACAATAATTTATTGAAATTTATCAATGGCATAATGCATAGACAAATCATGGTTTTATGCACTATTGTATGGTGAAGCCTATGCCCATTAGGTTGGGTAACACAAGCCCACTATGGTGAACTAGGTGGCGCACCCATTAACATAATGGGTAATGAAAAAACCATTCCATGACATTAAGGTCATATGACCATATGATGATCACTCAAAGATTATGTAAAATAATGTGATCAAGAAAATGACATGATTTGCCATGACAAACCTTAATGTAATGTTACATTGTTATTTCCAACTTTGGAACCCTAAACTCCCCTTTATTTGCAACTTTGAGGCCATTGTGGAGGTGACATGTGTTGAACCAGCCTTAAACTCTACACATCCACCATTGGTCATTGTCAACTATATTTATATTTCACTCATGATGTGCAACACATCTCTTAATCTTTTCCTTATCAACACAATTTTTGTAATTTTTGATCATTTTGAAATTTAATCTATGCAATGAAGCTTTTGATAAAAGTTCTCTCTTTATGCAATGCAATTGTCAATCTAGAAAGTTCATGGTGCAATCAAAATATAATAACCTAAAAAAATCATAACCACTAATGAATTTTTCCCATTTTTAAGTGGTAAATCAAGTCAATATTGAAAATATTGTTTGGTGTATTTTTATGAAAATGTTTGTAATATATTATAGGACCATTTGGTTAAGTTTGAGATGATTTCAATGAGTGTGGAATACCCAAATTCAATTGTTAAATTATGTAATCAATGTTTTCACTATTTTAAAAACTCTTAAAAACACTTGAAATGATTAAAAAATGACATATTTTATGAGAAAAACTATATATATATATCTTCATAAACAAATAAATTGCACCATCTTATTGGGTCACTTTGTTTGTTAACTTGTAAAAAATGATTTAAAAAATATATTAAAAAAAAATCCAATCTAGCTTTACCATGTCATTGGTTGACCCATTGTTTTTAAACAAAACACCAAGGAATTGGGTGTGGGTTGTTATTTTTTGATTGTACCCCTAATACTATTCCCATTGTTTTAGTGTTTGTTTGCAATTTTGTAATGTACAATTCATTACTTTTAGTTGATTTTTCTATTTCATTGTTTGTAAACATCATGGAGCAATGGTGTATTGCCCAATTACTGGCTAGGTTACAATCTAATTTGTTTAATGATGAAAGGAGGATATTGATTTTTTCTATGCAACATTATGAAAAAACGATCTTTTGGATGATGATGCAATTTGGGTGCACAAGGATAATTAACCAAGTCATTGCTCCAATATTATGAAAGATTGGAACTTAGTGAGGAATGAATCATGTGTGACTACTTTGTAAGAAACCTAATCTATGATGACAAGCAATTTTGTCATCGTTGCCTAATGAGCACTTTTTGTTGTTCTAGATTGTGCACTTTGTGAATGCATGTGATGGATACTTCATGCAACAACAAGATGTTTGTGGCACCATTGGTTTGTTTGCATTGTAGAAATGTATTATTACTATGAAGATCCTTGCCTATGGTGTGGCAATTAATGCACTTGATGAGTGAATACTCACATGGGGAAGAACACAACCATGGAAAGTTTGAAGTGATTTGTGAGAGCAATGCAATAGGTGTTTGAACCAATTTATTTGCAACAAGCAATTGTTGGTGATCTCAAGCAACAATTTGACATCTAGGATAGCCAAAGGATGCCATCAAGAATGGGCTTATTGCATACTATGATATTTGTTATACATCACCTTTTTTGGTGAAAAGTGGTTCACCCTTAATGTGTATGCACTTTAAGGCTATGCTAACAGGATTGTCAAAATGATAGACATCATGTATGTAATTCCACACATCACAAAAATTCCACATAACAATTGATGAAATGTTCAATTGTCCACCTCTTTAGTCTTCTTGTTCAAATATCATCCCACATTTACCATAGATATCCATTACAAGTTCATTGAACAATGCATATGCTTTTACTCACAATCTCTTTCTCGACTTTCATTTCTTTCTAAACCTAAATGAGTGAAAGCATGATCAAGCATACATTTCGTGATCCTTGTCAAGAAAAATATAAAGTAGCCATAAATCAAACCTTAACATATTAAATTTAGAAATATTATTGAATTTAATGATCAATATGAACAATGTATTCTTCAAATTTATGTTAGTGATATTGAAAAATCACATGTTAGAATATATTTAAGTTGATTTTTAAAAAATCCAAGTAGAATTTTTTTAATTTTCTGAGTTGTTCAAAGAAACAAAATAGGCTTCAAGTAGATGAAATATTGGATTTTTTTTACTTTCTTGGTTAATGCTCATCTAAAATTTACTTATGCACTTTCAACTTCCAAACTAAAAGTAATAATATATCAATCTTTTAATGTAAAAGTATTTTAAAACACAATTCCACTAGTAAATTTCAAAAATACTTTTGACATACTTTTAGTACACTAAAGTTTTCCAAACTTTGTATACGACATATTATAAATTCAATATTGTGCACCATGATGGTTTAACAATGATTGAAATTTTTTTGAATTTACTTTCTCGCATTTATGTGTAAAAACATGACTACAACTACTGAAAGCTACTTTTTGTGTATATTTGATCATGCTTTCACCCAAATCTAAAACTTGATCGCCCTTTCCAATTTTGTAGCAGATTCCCATGCACCTTTTCACACAAAATTCTCTCAAACCACATCATCCCCCATGTAACATATAACATGTTCTAATAAATCAATATGGTTTTTAACTTGGTAAACACATGAACTCGCACAAAGAAATAGAAATGCCAACTTCCCAAACCCCACAACCATTTTTATGTTTTCTTAACAATTATTAGGACTTGGCAAAATATGAACCTAGACTCATTCATCATTTCCATTCCTCATGCAACAATTAAAGAACACAATTCATCACCATCTACATCTATCCCTACCCAATTATGCATCACATTGGAAAAAAAAATGATACAAACCATGAAACACAAGTGCTTCACAAGAAAGAAAAAATTAGAGTTTATTTTTACATGTGAGTACATTCAAGACTGGGATACTTTATCAAGAACCATTTTTAGGACATCATTTTTAGTATCAAAAACTTCATTTTTAGGATTTTGGGCATTAATTCTTCCATTTTTATTTAGAATGTTGAATATTTTATCTTGATTTTCATTATGGGGTTTAGCTTTAATGACGAAAAGATATTTGTGCACTTCAAAATCATAAAAAGACCAAATTTACTAGTCTTTAAACTTGTGGCCCATATTCTTTTTAAAAGTATTGATTTTTTGGAATTTTTTGTTGTAAATCCATGAATTATTCTAATAGATTAAATAGGTAAATGTGGTCTTCATAGAGTCCAAAATATTGAGAATGCAATTGTTTTAACAAGTCCTTTCATGTCCTTAAAGTAATTTTTGTCATGTGACAATCCTAAACTTTTATATTTTAGGACAAAAGTGGACATCATTTTCTAGTCAAATATTTGATTTGCTTATGCCATTCATTTGATTTAAATGTAATTTTCAAGAAATATGTGAATTTTGGTACAAAAAGGCAAAATTTTGAATCCTTATGATACTTGAAAATTACATATGTTCATTTTTTGCATGTGTGACAATCCATTTGGGGTAACTCGATCTTGATGACTCATGCTTGCAAAAGATCCACCCTCCTTCATGATCCCCCAACACCATGTATCCTCTCTCTTCATATAAATTCATCACCACCAACATCATCACTAGACCTAAAAGTGTCTATGCAACATTCCCAAAACTCCTCACATGGCATAGGATTGTCATTGCCAACATCCTTCATGAGTGTAAAGACAAAAAGCCCAATATTCATAATCACTAAGAAACTTCATTGAAAGCTTAAAACCCTAAACCCTAAAGTGTCTGGTAAGAAGTTGACTTGGTTTTGAATCCACAAAAGGTCCTAAACCTAATATTTCTTTAGAACACAATATTGATGTTGCTTTGCATGTAATTAGGATTTCACATTGACTATTGACTTAAGGTAGAAGAAACTTTTTTTTCTTTTCAATTTGATTTTAAAAATTTGACTAGGTCTCCCCATTACATTGGCTCTTGACTTTAGATGTCATGAAATATTTTTAATTGCATTTTCCATTTAGGAGCAAAAGAAATCCCTACTACAAATTGCAATGTTAACTTAGGGATATTAGTGATGGATTTTTGTGATTAGGAAAATTACCTAACTAAGACTCAAATGAAGGGTAAAGCCCTAAGGTGAGTTAATAAAAGGTGAAGGATGATGTGCCAATTGACGTGAAGTAAAAGATGAACACCTAATCTTATTGAAATTGACAAAATCACACACATAAAAACATGCACACAAATCATTCACATTTCAAAATACACTCCTATGCAAAATGTAGGAATCCAAGTTCATACACATAAAAATATAAATCATAATAAAACTTGAGGTCAAATCGACATCTTGGTGTTTCATGGTCCTTTATGTGGTTTGGAATCTCAAAAGCAAAAGATGACACTTTAAAACATACCTAAAGAAAAAACCCCCTCAAAAAAAAATAAAAATAAATAAAG
>Ga0209208_10013811_pt1 | contig 10026 bp, 6 predicted proteins | sample S1TSphfallax_3_FD_187694 | JGI IMG/M metagenome (GOLD analysis project Ga0209208, IMG submission 187694) | Host-associated microbial communities from peat moss isolated from Minnesota, USA - S1T2_Fd - Sphagnum fallax MG (SPAdes) (version 2) | ecosystem: Host-associated > Plants > Peat moss >... | reverse complement strand
AAAACATTGAGAGAGAAAGAATGTGTGCGAATGGGAAGCTCAACTTTAGATCACAAACCAAGCTCCTAGCCCAACACTATCAAATAGGAACAATGATGAAATTATGTTTTCTCTTTGTGTGGGGGACATTACAACTAGACTAGTCAAGAAGTTAAAACTTTAAGAACAAACCTTCTTCCCATCACCATTCAATTTTTTTCCTTTTTACAACTTGTGATTTGGTTCACTTAAAATAAAATGAACATTAATTCCAACGATGATGATTTCATTGGAGCTAAGTGGGATGGGCTATAGTTGTAAGTTGTACAAAAAAACAATTCCAAATAGCAAATTTATTAAAGGTCAATTCCAAACCGAAATTTTTAGAAAATAAATATTTTACAAGTTGTAATGTTTCAAAATGTCCTTATGGATCCTAAGATATTGAACGAAAAACAAATCTTCTTTTTTTTTTAAATGTGTTTTGGAATCTTTGTGTCCTTTCAAAAAAAATTTGAATCTTAGTGTCTTTCCAATTTCATACACATGTTTACATGTAATTTCATACAAATATAAATATGTGTTGTTTCATTTGAATATGTTGACATTATTTCAAGAGATTAACATTTTATTTTCTTTGAAATTAAGCTAGTTTTCAATAAAAATTTCTCCCTTAAATACCTAATTTAACCCTCACTTGCTTAGCTGATTTAATGTTTATCCACCTTAGTTTTTTCCAAAATTTCAATGAATTAAAAATAGGGGTGACTAATTAAATCTCCCTATGGATGATAATTGAACAATAATTTATACAATTTGAATCCTATATATATCTGAAAATACATTTTTTTCAAATGTAAACCGTTATTTCTTTTTTGTCATCTCATCATCACTAGTAGTGCGTAGCAGTGCAAAGCCCAAGTTTATAATGGGTTTGATGGTTTTAGGGTTGAGAAAGTTTAGCAATGAGCTAGTTGTTGGTCATGTGTCAATTTTGGAATGCACATTGATAACAATCCATTTGTATTATAATAAGGGTCTCTGATGTTTGGTGAGGATTTTTTTTTACACCGACCCCCTTGCTTTGGAGGCCCATATCTCAGGCATCCCTTAACAAAATCGAGCAATCTTTGTGGCAATAGAAACACCCAGTCCCAATTTACAATACATTTTTGAACCCCAAAACTATCAAGCATCAATCCAAACCATGAAGCTCAAACAAGTCCTTTTTAAGTGTACTAAGATCAGCCTTGTTACACTATAAGTAAAGGTTTAAAGTATGTCAGTGTGTCTTTGTTTTAAAGAATTAACATTCCTTCCATCATGCGACTTTAAATTATGTGTTATGCTTTAGAGGAAAAATATTGAGGTCAATTGAAGATGCCACTCCTCCTTGGACTTGGGAGATGGCATAAAGTGAGGAGCTATTGGGAAGATGCTGAGGAACACATTTGGAACAACCAAAGTCAAAACACCCACACCCTCTCACAAAAGAAACCTGGGTGCATGCTGCCTCACCTCATTGGCTGCAAGATTTTTTTTGCGTACCCATGTTCTTTGCCAATGGAAGGGGCATGAACTAGCAGGACATCATTCTCCTGCTATGGGTGTACATTCAGGCCTCTACCAGAGTTTGTCACATCCAGTGTTCGTTGTATCCTGAGCCCCTCACATATACATGAAAAAATGGATAGTATCATGTGTGAGACTATTCAAATGCCACCACCTGTGTACAGCTTTCAAAGAAATTGAAGCTTGCACACTTCCTTGCAACTTTTTTACAACTTTGATACATAAGCTATGCATCAGATTGAAACCTATTGTGAAAAAAAAACTGGATGGAAAGCTAAAACCACAGGACTGCCAAGACTGCAGTTCTAAAAGTTCAGCACATTTTGGGATGCCTTAGTTCCCTACTACAATGTAGTAGCCTCTTGCAAAGATTTTAATTATCTCAATCAATCTGATAAGACGAGTAAGAGACAGCCTCTCGAACAAAGGTACACCATATCATTCATAACTGGACTGTAAACATATGCACTTGTATGCCATGACTAGGATTGCTCCCTGGGGTAAGGGTATTGCTTTCAAAAACTCACCACCTAACCAAAGCGCCAATACCAATGTGGCAGCAGCCATATGATACACCTTCCCAAAAATCCGCATGGTTACTGCAATTGCAACAGCCAACCCTAGACCTTTCTCACCTCCCACTAACCAAGCAACTGCTGATGCAACCCTGTATCCAGGAGCAAAGTTGCGCCAAAGTGAAATTACACCAACAAGTAAACTCAGAGCAGTTTGAGCTCCAAGGGCATGCCACAGTGCAGAGATAACCCAAACAAAAAGGACCACCTCCCGGCTTACCTTTTCCCACTCAATTCTCAAGTCCTTGGGGCAATTAGTTCCTCGCTTAGAGTGGTTCGAGATGACATCTTCATCCAAATCCAGATCCTTCTGCCTAAAACCTGCAGCCCCAGGGCCTCTGCTGAAATCATCACATGTCATTGTGAAACCTGAGTAATCCCCATCAACAGCACTGTATGTGACTCTTGAGTAATTCCGCATGTTGTCATGATGACCTGATCGTGCTCTGGAGTATCTTTTCTTCCGGATGTCTCTTTGTTGAACCACATGTTTCTGCCTTAGTACATCGGCTTGATCTCGTAAAACATTGTCATAAGTCTTCCTGCTGGCCTCATTTGATAACACCTGCTTTGAAAGTAAGCTGCAGTCACATGATCATTCTGAAAGCAAACTAGACATGAACAAATTAGATCATTTAATTTTGAGAGCGGGAATTACCAATATCTGCCTCAGTTGGGATATTTGCATGGTGTGGGAAGCAAATTCAGGAACATCACTAGGTTTTCACTGACCTGTAAACAGCTTCTAATATCCTTAATTTCTGAAACCAAAATAGGGTGAGGGGGGGTGGAGGGGAGAAGGCACCTCATATGCAAGACGGATGCTCTTGAATTTGTTGTCAGCATCACTATCCTTGTTCACATCAGGATGGTACTGCACAGACCAGCCTGCCACTTCTGTCATTACAGTTTCAGTCCCAAGAGCATACTCTAAACTGACATGGAGCACTCTGTCCTGCACCTTAAAAAGTTTGCAGTTGCAGATAGACATCTGACAGAGCTTTGATGTTAGCTATGCAACAGGAGACAATCAGATACAGAGGCTGGCAATGTATCTCAAACAACATGAAGGGCTGAAGGGAAATACAGCAGCAAGATTGATACAATTCAGTGCCAAATTGTGACATATGATCACAAATTCCAACCTTGAACTGCAAAACCCTAGAATCACCCTAGGTCAGACCCTAAATCCTAAGTCCAAAACCTTGACAATCAGCAGAGATTTTCTTTTTGCTTAGTCCAAGTACTGTTAGCAATATAGCCAGTGGAAAAGACAAAGGACCTGACGGGCAAGCTGTCGGTATGCAGTTTTGATGGCGGGGGCAGTGGCATGGCGACAAAGCCCTAGAACTCGATAATGGTCTTTGGAAACATCCTCAGTCCCTTTCTTGCTGCTTCCCCTTGTGCCTCCTCCTCCTCCTCCTCTTCCTGCCAAATTCATGACTCTAAAGCTACCAAGATTCCTCTCCTTGAAGCAATCTCCAAATGCCTTTTGGTTTTCCCATATAATTCTGTTTCTAAATGCACCATACCTGCACGAAAAAAATGTGGCACAACATTGAGAGGCAGCAAACAACCAATTTGGACGATCCGGATGATGCTGCTTTTTGACCTAATTCGGTTACCATGTGCCATTTCCGTTGAATAGGTATGTTCCAAAGATGTTTGATTAACGGGGATGGACTCAGAAAACCCTTTCAGGTCTAGGATTTAAAGTTTAAACCCTGAGAAGAACTTCAGGCAGTACAAAACAATCCAAGGGGATCCAGACATTTCGAGCGACCACAGGAAGAGGAAAAATTGTCAACCACGTTGATGATGTTCCATACTGAAAGACGCCTATAAATTCCTCCAAGTCCCGCGCAAAAGGAAATGGAAATATGCTCACGGAATCTTCAAAACCCTATAACACCCCCTAGTTTGTTCCGGCAATCATTCCGGGGGAAAAAAAAAACAATAAACACGCGGCAGGGGAAGACAATTATTACCTTGGACACTCCTCATGTACACGAAAATCTGCAGAGTTCGAAAGAACTCCAAATTTGGGCCCAGCGCGCAGCAGGATATCGGATTGACTGCTGGTACCCACCGAATCCGAGCTTGCGATAACAGACGGGGCGGTGGTCATATGCATGCCAAACGGGAGTTGCATTGCAACGCCACGACGACGAATTTGGAAATCCTCGGGATGAAGAAAGGAAAGAGGCCGTGAAAACAGATTCCAGCGAGAAATGGCCGCGCGCGAGGCGACCTCCATAGCCTCACGCGTTACAAACTCGCTTCACACCCCCCTCGTTGTCCGCCATCGCCAGTCTCTCGTCGAGCAAGATCTCGCAACCCAGCCGACGACGGAGACGACGACGACGACGACGGGCTATTACCGGTTGCATTATGAGTGGATGTGCACATCGGGAGTAACTGGCATTTGGGTTCGGCATCTGAATTCGATGACCACAACCGGTCACAAGCCGGTCACAAGGTTAAAAAGTTAGAATGCTCACAACAAAAGGGATCCCAAGTACTAGTGTAAATCCGGATTTTTTTTTGTTTCTCTAGTATAAATTCGACTAATTTTCCTAATATTTTGGAAAATTCCGCCAAATTTTCGATATCACAAATTTATGAATAATTTTTTTTTTTAATCTTTTTTTTCGTGTTTTCCCATTCAAGGGAATTTTCATTGTCAATTTTCACCTCGCATTATAGTCAGTCAAATCAAATCAGTATAATTTTCCCATTGCTGGAACGTTTGTGTTGTAAAGTTTTGCAGCTTGCAGAATCAATCAAATTGTGTGCTTTTTACATCCAAGGAACTTCTATCTATTTGAAACTGATCTGAGAAGAAGAGAAAGTAGCTAGAGGAAGAAGATCTCTTTTGGGAAAGACACACTTTCACTTCCAAGATTTGAATTATTCTGAGGATGAGATTAGTGGTACGTAGCAATAAGTGGTACCTGAGGGGATGGAAGAAATCAAAAGAAGATGGATTGCAATAACTGTGGATTAAGCAACATTCGAGGATGTTGTCAAGTGTTAGAAAACTCTCAAATGATATTGACCCAAATGGACAATCTTAACTCAATGATAGAGGCATGCTACAGCTCTCAATGCTGATTTGAACCACAGTGAACAATCCTACCTCAACAAGGACTTACCAATTGGACGTTGATCATCGGCTTTTGATGGACAGGATTTGATGCTGCTCCTGCAATCCAGCAGCTTCCATTCTCAGTTAGAATCTGGTTGGTACCAAGGCCATCAATTCATGGCACTGGAATAGTACCAGCAATAAGCTTAAAACCACTTGCCAAGCAAATCTTCACAAAGACAGGCAACAAGTTGCTGGAGTGAATCCATCTTTCTAATCTAAATGCAATAAATCCCTTTGATTTCAGCATCTAAAACTGTAAAGATATCTGTTAACATTTAATATCTGACCTGGGAGCTAAAAAGGATTTTTAAGACATGATTCAATGTGCTAACCGTTTAGCTACTCCCTTTACCATAAAGCATTGCCAGAAATTTCTTAGTCTATTTGAAGGCTCCATTAACCAGGCAAGATTCAGTCCATTCCAGGGGAAGAATCTTCAATTTCCCAGGAAGAATATTATGTAGTAGAATGTTCATCCATACAAAACTTCCAGTTTCTTCCTACTTTAGTCCAAGGAAATGAAATTTCTAGCAGTGCATTCCATGCACTAATGCTCATGGTCCAGGTTGTAACCAGAATTCATGTACACCCGAATTCTGGTTACCTGGGTCCTAAACCCCTGTAACATTTTAAAAGTCCTTGTACTCCTAATGATGCTCACACTGCTCACACTAGTGTAACACTGTAATGTACAGAAGGTTTGACATATTAGAAAAATCTCAAGATTAGCCAATGAGATATATTGAGGACAACATAGAAGCTTGGCATTAAGTCAAGCATTCAAACTTTGTAACAGTGCTGAAGAGAGAGCATCCATAAAAAAAAATCTTCAAAACTGCTTCACAATGCTACAGTTTTCTCTTTGACCAAGAGCGAGGTACATCACTCAGCAATGGCATACATGTAGTTTTGAGTGCCAGTAGCAAAGGAAGTACCACAGAAGCAATGTTATGGGTATCCAGAAGTATCAAGGATCCTAGAAAAAGGAGCACAATGTTCAGGAACCAGAAAAGCAGCAGATACAATATGGCCACAAAGAAAAGGCATGGACCCAAATGGTTAGACAGATCTTCACCTCATTCCAAAGACTGCCATCCTGCCGGAAGCTAAGGCAGGGGAGCAACTGTGAACATTCTTGGAAGTTGCATGTTCCAAGTTTTGGATCAATAACCAGCTGCTGGATCAATAACCACATTCCAAGATTACATCACACTCAGGATCTAGATTATAGAACTTAACATAAAGGTCAAACAAGCCAGGAAGGAAGCAACAGATGAATGACCAAATCAAGTAAACAACATCACTTCAGATAGACAAACAGGTACAAAAACTGTCATGATTAAGCTTAAAGTAATATCAGCTTCCCACAGACAGCTGATATTTCCAGAGTAAGAGATTGGTCATACCAGGAAATCATAAGTATCTTCTTGTGGACTTCATAGCCCCTGGAACAATAAAAGCCACCTGTGTAAGATATTAAGAATGACAAATTGGCAAGACCATATATTAAGCTCATTCTTGTCCAACTTCCCATGGTAAACAAGTGCTTGGAATCTCATGCTTGGCTCCATGTGATCATCTGAAACAATTGACAATGGTTGACGTGTCCAACACATTCTGCCTCCATGTCTAGTTCTATCAGAAATGTAGAAGCCTCAATAGACTAAGCTCACACTCTTCCCTTTTTTCTATTCTTTCCAAGATTTTTGCTTCATAGTTCCTCCTCCAAAATCATAACCTAAAGATTTAAACAATTTCATGGAGACCCGATTTGGCTCTCAGAAATGAGAAAACCCTCAAATCATGAACCCCTCCATCCATGAAGTCAGTGTCTGACATACCTTCCTCAACAACCAGGCTATATACAGAGTTGTGCAACAAGGACAAGATCTCAATCTAATCTTCAATAAAAAAATTCAAATGCACTGAAGATTCAGTCCCCATTTGAAAGAAACCTGAATCAACATAGCAAATTCACATGCAAAAACTATGCAAGACCAGTATCTCTAACCCAATGGAACCAAATTCTACATAACGCAAAAAAAATTGCATCTATGTGCATATTCTTGCACCAATCAAATGCAGAACACCTATGTGGCTTCCCTGAACAGGAGGCTGGCGGATTTCACTTGTGGTGGCCTCCAAGAAAGTGGGCAATTGCATTCTCAATGCTGAAAACTCAGAATGTGTGAATTTCTCTATCTTTGGTTGAAAGCTTGCAGCCTGCCAACAAGAGCTCCAATGTTGCCATTGAGTTCATTCAAGCCCTGCACAAGCCGGTCAAGCTTGCTATCCACCCCTTCTATCATGTGCAGCTGCCGTCTCCTGGCCTCTTCCACAGTCATCCCTGTTCTTTCCATTCGCTCCATGTGCTGTCTCAGTAGCTCCATCGTGAGTTCTGCCCTGATATTGAGGGCCTCCTCACGCTTTTCAGAAGCTTCAAGCTGCATGCTGATGGCCTGCTGCATTTCCTGCACAATTTCGCACCCGGAGCGGGTGTGTTTGTGGCGCTGATGACGACGACGATCCGCATCTTCTTCTTCGCCGTCTTCTTCTTCTTCCTTTTCACTCCCGATATGCTGCTCCTCGTGTGACACCTTCCCCTGCATCATCACCTCTACCGAGCCTGACGAGATCTCGATCTCAGGCATCGGAGCAGTACTTTTCCCTGCAGCTTCAAACCATACGTCGAAAAACTTCGGCTTCAAGAGCTCGCGAACAGCACCACCACCACCACCACCGTTGTTGTTCCCAGGATAATGATCTGCAGTTATATCTGCGCCGCGCTTCTTCTCCAGCTTCGCCTTATACTTTGTGCATTCTCTCCGCACCTTCCAGTACTTACTCTCGCACTGGTTCTTGGTAAACTCTCGTCGGAACCTTTCCTGCATCGTCTTGATGATCGGGTCCCACTTCTTCTGGTTCTTTACCTTCCCTCGGCTCTCGATCCAAAGACGGCGATGTACGTCGTCGTATGTCTCGAACAGGTACTGCACCATCTCTTCCGTCCAAGGGACAGCGGTCTCCATCTCCTTTCTTCGCTTAAGTTTCCTTCCTGTGTTCGTCTCAGTACCCGAGGAAATCTCCCTCCTCTCTTCCTTCTTTCCTTCTTTTCTACGCTCCTTCTTGTTGCTTCTCTTACTACTATTGCCACCACCTCCGCTACCATGAACAAGGTAGTTTTGCTCTTCCCGCCGTACCTGCTGCTGCTGCTGCGGCTTCTTCCAAACCTCGACATCATTCTCGTGGTCGAGGAACATCTGTTGCGGCCGCTCCCTCCAGACCTCATCTTGTGACTCCTGCTTCCAGACCTCTACATCATTCCAATTCAATCCATTCTCCAGCGAATACTCACTCTCAGGACCACTGTCGTCACCACAGACTCCCGCCGCAGAGCGCGACACAGCACCATCCCTAGCCGCCGCCGCCGCCGCAGACGACGACGACTTATGCTTCCTTTCTTTCCTCCTCTTCTTCCTGCTCCTCTTTACTTCCAGCTCCGGAAACTCCACAAGTGAAACCAGGGGCGGCGGACTCAACCCCGCCCAGGAGCAGCCAACGCCGCCACCAAATTCTCCTTCCAAAGCCACAACTCCGGACGACGACGAGATCACTTGCCGTTGGTTCTGCATGGCCGGAGAAACGTCTGGAACCAAAGCGCCATCGCTCTTCCGGCTTCCAGAGTAACACGTTTACTGGAGTCTTCCCCCCAAACCTTCGTCCCCTAGAGCAACACTCAACTCCCCTTCTCAAAACTTGCTACAAAAACACAGAAAGCAACCAGAAAGGACTTTCAGCGAGCGAGCGAGCGAGCGAGCGAGGTGGGAAGAAGCATTTCTCGAGAGGTGTGCGCGAATGTGCGCCAGCCCTTGTCGTCGGAAGCTAGCGTGTTGCGCCGAAGTTGCGGGCACCTACCAGCGCAGCGCCGCGCCATGAAGGATGGATGGAAAGTGGTCAGGAAACACTTTTCTGTTGAGTTCTAGTTCCGTAGCTAATTAGGTAGTCAGTTTAGGATGAACCTCAACTGAGTTAGTATATGGTTTAACCCTGGTAACCCAATTATGTAAGAAAATAGGTCTCATATATAGGTAGATAGGTAGCAAAATAGGTAATAACTAGGTTTTATACATAGGTAAGCTAAAGACTATTTTTTTTATCACTTACCTACTAACAACCTGCTTGCTTGTGGGTTGTTAGTAGGTAGGTAGTTTTTATAAAAAAAAGCAACCGCGCGCTAACCACCATAGTTAGCTAGGGAAGTGGAACCCAACAGAAAACTCTTTCCTGATCACTTTCCATCCATCCTTCATGGTGTGCTGGTGGCTTTCCAAAGACACCAAGAACACGATCTCAAGCATCCCAAATGGAACCAAGCCCGTGCACCCCTCCTCGTCCAGAGCTTTCCAAAGACACCAAGAACACGATCTCAAGCATCCCAAATGGAACAAAGCCCATGCACCCCTCCTCGTCTAGAGCTTTCCAAAGACACCAAGAACACAATCTCAAGCATCCCAAATGGAACCAAGCCCATGCACCCCTCCTTGTCCAAAGCTTTCCAAAGACACCAAGAACACAATCTCAAGCATCCCAAAGCATTCTCCAAAGACATCAAGAACACGATCTCAAGCATCCCAAAGCATTTTGTGGATCTCATAACTACAAAACAAAAACAAACTACCTTCATTCATAGAGAGAGATTAGGTTTCCATAAGACATCTTGGTTCTTTGAGAGAAACCCTCTTCGCTATA
>Ga0209208_10013810_pt1 | contig 10026 bp, 7 predicted proteins | sample S1TSphfallax_3_FD_187694 | JGI IMG/M metagenome (GOLD analysis project Ga0209208, IMG submission 187694) | Host-associated microbial communities from peat moss isolated from Minnesota, USA - S1T2_Fd - Sphagnum fallax MG (SPAdes) (version 2) | ecosystem: Host-associated > Plants > Peat moss >... | reverse complement strand
TTGCATTTGACCTCAAAGCATGCCCCACAGCTCAGGCCGTTGTTGAAGAGGGCCGTGCTCAGAGCTGCTGTGTTCGTTCCATAGCCCTGGCTATACAGGTTTCCATACCCGCAAGCACCTCCTGCGACGGTGACATATTTCAGAAACATGAGTCAAGCAAACAATGCAGATGAAGCGTGGAAGTGAGCTTCGTCAGGTGTAACACACTCTATTAAAGCCATCCTCCTAGCTCAAGATCTCGGCCAGACATGAGTGCTATACCTTGGGTGCCCGTGGCGTCACTACCACCATAAAACGTGGCATGCGCGCCGCTCCATGTTGCATCACCAGTGTACAGACCAGAACTCTGAGCGCGTGCCAACTGATGGGCGCACGTCAGAGTCAAGACAAAAACCATTCGAAGGAGCACTGCCGCCATCTCGCTGCACATGGAGCAATAGCAATGAGACGAAAACAACGGGAAACACTGCATTTAAGACCAGATCGTTTTCAGCAAGCGATGTAAATAAAATGGAACCAATTCCACGAGAACATCACATGCGCCACTCTCAGTATCAAAGGAGAAAGAGGGAGAAAAAAATGGGACTCGTAAAGCCACATCCGGAAATCGCAACAAGTGTAAAAAGCTACAACAACGTTAATCGGAAAGGAGGCGAAACCCAAATCTTTCACCCTCAATATGAATCAATATACAGAAGAGACAAAATCCCAACAAGCAGTTTCCCGCACAAAAATCCAAGTCATGAACAATAAAAACCACCAAGGAGCCAAAACTCATGAAGCCATGCACACGGCACTTCTGCAGTAATCCAAGAAAGTGTGGACTCGACAAACTACACCATACGTTAAAAGGATGAGAACTCTCTGAATCACAGACGAGAAATGAAAAAATAAACGACCACGACAACAACAACAGTTACAGAGCAAAAGGAGCTTTAAAAAACAGACAGACAAAAAACACACACACATACAAATACGAGCCGTGAGCGAGAAGCTCAGAAAGCTTACTTGAGGTGAGACAGAAATTGTGTGGAGGACGGATGGCCTACTTCCTGCCTGTTTGCCTTGCGCAATGGCAGTTGCAAGACAATAGACAACAGGAGGAAGCAGAGCAGCAAGCAAAGATTGATGGGGAGCGATGAGGAGCGACGCGAAGCAAAGAGGGGAAGAGAGGGAGAAGTGGGATGGGTTGGCGGCGACTGGTTTACAAGGACAGGACGAAAGTGTAATATACACACGAGCCGGTTGCCCGATTCCGTGCAGAACGCAATGTTCGGTCAGTCAGGGAAAACAAAAATAATTTTAAATAATTTTAAAACATAAAAAGAAGAAGAAGAACCTGCACCACCCCCACGCACGGTTGGCCGCGCGGGCTGGCAGTCCGTCCCGTAACGAAACCGGTTGGCTAAAAGGCTTCGGTTCGTCGCGTAAAATATGCATCACACGGCTCCACCGTTTTTTTTTCTTTGTGCGAAATTTCGCACAAATGGGAAAAATACAATTGAAAATATGTGAATCTTAGCCCTATGAGAACCACCTTGTGTTTTCTGTTTTTTGTGGGAAAAGGTCAAGAAACGCACAACTTGTGTTGTGGACAAGCCGTGAGACGCTGGTGCCGTAGGATTGCCTTCATGAAAATTTGGCTTGTGAGTGCCAGTTTTATTACTTGAGACTGTCTAGCAATTAGCTGAATTTGTGAACCTTACTAGTACCTACATATTGCCATTCTATGTCTGCCTTGAGAGCTTGATTTACCTCCCAAGAAAGCCCACAATTTTGTGTTAAGAAAGTGGAGTAGCAACCCTCACTCTTATTGTTCATTGTTGTGTTTTCTTTGATGTTTGGGATTGCAATGTTGACACTAATTATATTATTTTCAGAAATGTTTATATTATATTATAGTGTTTATTTTAAAACCAATTTTTTTTTGGAAGCAAATTGAGAAATCTTTGACAATACTCTGAAAGTATTCTATTTTCAACCAAAATTAAATTAATTGTTTGACAGTCATGTGTTGAAGTTACCCATTGTACTACTGTATTTAGGGTTAGTAAGGCAGTTATGTAGTCAACTGTGATTACATACTAATTATTGGTAGTCGTTGTTGTCTGAAGAGGTGCAAGTAATGCCAGTTTATGGCAAGTCAGGTCATTCGAGATGAAAATGTTAATGAGGTTGGAGCTTACTAATTAAAGGCTGCAACTTCTTTAAAACAATAATAAAACAATTAGAGATAGTTGCTAATTAAGGAAAGACAAAGTCTTGGGATATTATTGTAATCTCTTCTAAGCCCATCTCTCATGAAGGAAGACAACCCCCACCCATGGGCTTTACCCATAGTAAAGCACCAGGCGAACCATATCATGAACCTAAACATAGTAGATCACCAGGCAGAGGAGGAGGGTTCTGTAGACCTACTCCTTAACAGTGAGAGGGATCTTATGCCTATAAGTAGGCATAATATCTCTCATACTTCTGAAGTAAGATTAAGGGCCATCCTCTTTCATAAGAGGTATATTTAAGGGGACATAATGTGCTTTCCAAATACACTAAGAAATTTCTCTGAGTTTCAGCATTTCATACTAAGATTTAATAAAATTTCCCTACTTTACCGATACCACAAAAAGAGGGTTTAGGGGTAAAAGGAGGCCCAAAGACAGGGTGATTTTAAGGATATCTCTATTACCCCAACCATATTCCTTATAATTTTGCTTCACCTTGCACTTCAAATGATTTGGCTTTGTACTTTTGTAACTGTTTGTCTTGCATGTGAACTAAGGTTATGTACACAAACAAAAACTGAATTCATTCATAGTACATGACACACAGATACTTAGATATATTGTTAGAGGATTTTGTTTCTTGCAGTTCCATAATAATGGGGCTCAAACCAAACACAAGTTTCACTCTGACATATTTGGGGGTGGCTGGGAACACCATTGTTATTTGCAAGTTGTAACTAGGTACCACAAGGAGTCCAAAGGGGGAAAAAACAGGCACAAACCGCCAAACCCACAATTCTCAATCATCGAACTCTCTGCCTTAAGGAAGTGGGTGGGAGTTGGGTCAACTAGATCAGTTCGTCAGGCCTTTCAAAATTGAATGCGGAAGAGCATGCATATGTATTGCCTTCAAAACCTTTACTATCACTGAACGAGACAGGAAATGGAAACCTGACCTTCCAGTTGAAAACAAAACACTTATTATACTATTTACTGCAAGAAATGATAAAATACTTTTTTATGCACAAAAAATAAATTGAATTTGAGAGCCTTTAGTTTTTTAGTCACTCATGAAGGAAGCAAACACCCCACGTTTACATGAATCGGTAGCAATGGGGACACTACTACGTATCTATTATTCATAAAATTAATATTAAATGCCATGTACAAGTATTGTTTCTTTATTATCACTTCACACTTGAGAACTCTGCAAAGAAGTACTTCTGTTCTGTGAAATGTATTCAATTATAGAGTGTTGTTGCCAAGGTCCCAAAGGATCGATTCTTTAGGCCCTTTTGTTGAACTTTTCCCAGGCCTCCTACACCCAACCCCAACCCCTTTTTATCTTCAATAGTTTGGGAAAACACTTAGGTAGTTCCAAGAATGCACAACTAATGCAAAGAGAGGATCCTTTCAGAGGGTTTCATGATCACTTGCAGAAGCCCATTTGAAACCGAAGACTACTACCATAGTAGCTTAACAGCTTCCACACCAATTATATATATATATTATTTTTATTTTTATTTTATTTTATTTTTGAAAATTTGAAATTATGAAGGAAATTATTGAATCTTCAGGAATATTGTATATGTCAAAATGAAAATTTCCAAAAATCATTTCTACCACCTTTACAAACAGGGTAAGTAGTAAGTACACCAATTACTTTACCTACTTCTGACCCACTTCTGGAAACTTGAAGAAAAGAGGCGAACAAAAAAACCCAGGAGCAGCAGGACCGTAAAAAGCGGTCAAATACCAACACCTTCATTAGCGCCGCAATCTACGCTGAACTAAAACTCACGGTCAGGGAAAAGATCGAGTCGGGCACCGGTCTGCGCCCCGCATTAAATGCGTGTAACTGCCAATGGGTTATAATTGTAAAAGGAGTAAATAATGATCCGGGCAGAAAAAACTGCAAGTGGGGCAACCAAGTGGGAGATCTGACGACCAGCGACCGTCCATTCAGTGCTGAGGGGACAATAAAGGGGTGGTTAAATGTGGGGTTATAAGTGGAGTTGAGAATTAATGTGAGAATTTAGAAGGGGGGGGGGCGGGGTGGGGATGGAGGGGTGGGTAGGGTACCAAGCGAGGATGCGTTTCGGTAGTTTGGCCTCTACCCTTTGTCCTTTTATTTCTTTGCTTCCTATTAACAAAGTAGGTGTTAATAGGTGGTGGTTGTTATTGTTGTTGCTGTTATTTGGGTGGGGAGAAGGCTTTGGAAGTTGTGTCCTTCCTTGGGTAGAATGAATCACCCTTGCTTAGGTAGTAGCTAGGTTTGTTGTCGCTATCAACCCACCAATGGGGCAGAAAGCAAAAACCCAAAACAAAAGTTTGCTACCCTAAGTTTCACCCAAGGATTTTTGTATAGGAATGGATGGATGGATGGATGGGGGGATAGATGGATGGAGTAAGCTTTCTTTGGAAGTTGTGTCCTTTTAGGCAAAATGAATCACCATTGTCTAGGTAGTAGGTATTAGCATGCTGCCCAAAGTTTTACCCAAGGCCGTTATGTAGGAATGGATGGACGGGTGAATAGATGGATGGAGTTTTTTTTATTTGGTATTAAATTGGATGAAAGCTTCTTATTTCCCCTATCTGTCGCATTTTATCTTGGGATTTCTCTAAAAACTGAAGTAGTATATCCTACCTATACATAGTTTTCAGATTTCAAACATATTGTACCACTAGTAGTAGTAAGCGTCCAAACCCTTGAGACTTGTTTGTCAAATGCATTTAGCCAAAGCAGAGAGAACTGAGCAAAATGCAAGTTGAGCCTCCTCTGTACTTTGCCACCAACAAGTTGAGCTTCCTCTGTACGTTTCCACCAACAAGCTGAGCATTCATTTGTAAGACATCCACAAGGTTTTGCATCAGCCTCAAAATCATGGTTGTTTTACATTCACTAAACAAGCAAATTGGTTCCTGTGGCCCTTCATGTGAATACGGGCCAGCTCCCAAAGCATGGAAGTACACCAAAGAAAAAATCAGTCCATGAAAACAAGAAGATGGATAATTTGGGCACCACCTCGAGGATTAAGGCATCTTCTCCTCATGGTTTTGTGTGATGGGTGGTGGCTTGTTTAGTAAGTAATATCCAAGCGTACTTGATTCTAAGGGACCCACAAGCCCTTGGATGAAAGTACTCTGAACGAACTGTTTATCGACTATTTATCATTCAGTTATTTGGAAGATAACCAATACAAATGGTCTTTGGCTTTCTTTCATTTGTTCTTTGGGGGGGGGCATCCAAGGGGTGAAGAAGTGTGATAACAGGTAAACCGAGAGGCGAGTCCCAATTGGCTCCCTATCCCAGCACGACAGGTCTGGCTTGTCTCTCTGAAATGGCCGCCCCAGCAACCCCCCACCCACAAACCGCATGTCCAGTGATGAGACCAATCAGTCAGACAATTTGCAATAGTGGCTGCCAAAAATTATCATCATTGAGTAAGTAGAGAGTATGCTAAGAGTAGAATACACACTTGGTGACTTGAGTAAGTAGAGAGTTCGTTTTGAAAATTGATTAAACTAACAATGTTCGGTTCCTGACATCATTTATGGGCTGCACTTATTGCCAGCAATGAATGTTGATCTATCTATCTATGGAAGGGCTTTTGTTAACACTTAGGTGACTAATGGTCCAGCAACACTCCAAGTTTGTGTGTTAGTAGCATGTGAAGGAGTTTAAATTGAACATTAGTTCACACCTCAAATATTATGTAATAGCGAATATACTTGAAGATTGACATGGAATTCAAGATATTGCAATGTCATTCAACAATGTTTTTTTATTTTTCATCTTTCAAAAAATGAAGATTTCATGCATTAGTATCAATGTTACTTAGAATCTCAAAAACCAAGAATCATAATCATTATTACTTTTTCTCTGCCTTTTATTTCTCTCTTTTCCATTGCCCTAGTTCTATTTACTTAAGCAAGGCATGACATTGTTCCAATTCCGATGATAGTCTTTTCACTACCTTTACAATGTGAATTATAGTGCATTCGATAGTCTATGCAAATTAAAATTCTACATGATCTATCTACTACAACCAAGATGTAGCCAATTAACAAGCACAACTAATTTCACCAAGTCCCATCAACAACAAACATTGCAAATGGTATTAACAATCGGCATTACAACTAGCACTTTAATGCCACCATCAAGTTTTGTTATGCTTTAAATACATATGGCCAACACCAGAATCATTTCATCATGGGTCTAGGATCATGGGAGTCTTTTAAAGGCCCCTTAGCGAAGCATCATGTTTGACTACCAATATCCTTTGGTGGTATAGCCTTATTTCTATAAAAGATTGTGCCCATTTATTTTTCTAGGGAGTTGGGCTATGGTGGCTTTGTATTTGTGTTTTACATTTCGTATTTTCAATACACTCATTTTGGAAGAATATGTTTTTCAAGTTGAAGGGGGCCCACACCTACTTCAATCATGCTTACATGCAAGTGCAAAATGGTTTTCCTCTTAGAACAAGAGAGATGCACCTTTCTTTTGAAAGTCTGGCAGTTATCGGCACCCTTCGTTTATAGGCATCTTTCATGGACATCCATCACGACACATCTTTTAGGTCTATCTTAGCGGATGATTTCATTTTTTCAACATCCATAGCTCGCATTTATTCTTGTTTGGGCCAAGAACAAAGCTATGGTTGGTTGTGAAGCCATTTATTTATTCATTTCACATCGCACACTTTATTTTCACCCCAACATTACCTTCTCATCTCAATTTGATCCAACCCTCGACATCTACACATGTGAATGTGGACATGGGTTGAACACATCTGGCACACACTTAACTCATTGCCCATTTGGAGGTCACTAGATAGCCACACATGATGCCATTTGAAATGTCATGTATGCCCTCGTTTGAGAAAGTGAGCACGTTACATGGAAATATTGTGGTACACCCTTACGTCAAAAGTTTCATTACAAGACAATTTATATATGACTCAAAAGGACCAAGTCTTCATTGTTGATGTGGTGGTTATTGATCCAATGTAGGAGATGATGGTCTTGAGTTGCATTATTCAACTAACAAGTCTAGCCATGAAACTTAACACCATTGTTTAAATCCACAAGTACAGAAGGCTTCATGAGGGGCACAATTTTATTTCAATGGCCATGGAGGTGCACAACACACCTTGGCATGATATGGATGATTTTATTAGGGAATGTGTTCATCTTTTCCACAATAGATGATCGGAAGGTCATTTATCCTCATCATTTTGCATTCAATTTTTTAAGCAACATGTTAATATTGTTCTTCAACATGCTTTAACCTTTGCTATAAGAAAAATATTGCATTGGCAGGGGTTGTTTGTTTTAAACCTCCCATTATTATTCAATCTCATGATTTGCATATAGGTGACATTAGAAGGGCCCTAGGTGAAATAACTTCATACCACAAGACTAATTAACTCTCCTTTTTTTGGTTTTTGCAGACTATTCATCCTTTGGCCTTTCTTTGGCCTCCCCTTTTTGTCTCCCCTACGATGGTTCTAGCCATTGATCTTTTATTGGTTTTTCTTAGTTTATTGCTCAACATTTGATCAATTTCTTAAAACATTCACATCTTGAACTTAGTATCATGAAAACCTTTGAGAAATCAACATCAAAATTAAAAAAAAATTGAACTTGAAATAATATAAATCAACTTAATTGCAAAAATCATAAACCGTAATGATCACATCACAAGAACATCAAATCCACTTCAAAAAAAATAAAGTTTTTGGATTTTCAAAAAACTTTAAATCATCTAATTAGGAAAACCTAAAAAAACCCAATTAAAAAAATGTTGATAACTTTGCATTTGTTAATGTAAACAAAGTTAAACATGAAGTGAATTGGGAAGCTATTGATCAAAATATAACATGGAAATATTACTCACCAATTGACAATGCATTTTTAAAATTTTAATGGCAGGTGCTCACTTTGATAAAATTTCCAATACAAGGATAATTGGGGGATTTTACATTGAGATTACAAAAAAATGTTTAATTATTGAGTGGCATCCTAGGAAGTCAATCCTTGTATTTTTTAAAACATCTAAAATAAAAAGATATTTTTAAGTTTGTTATGAAATAATGGTATATTGTAAATATATGTTCATAATGAATTATAAGTAATCTATTTATATTTTAAATAAATTATAAAGTATACTTTTATTCAATAAGTTACACTTTATATCTTTTTGCACATTCTTTGGAATAAAATGGAATTGAACTCCTAGGGGTGGCGCTAGCCACAATGAAAAATTGGAACATGTTTGTAAAAAAAAAAATTCAAAATGAAAGTTTACAAATTTCAACAATGTGTATTTTGAACTAATTGATGTTTTCATGAATAACATACTATAATTAATCATTCATGTTCAAAGGACTCCATGAATCCAAGCAATGAAATTGTTTACCATATGCAACCTTGCCATAATTTTACATTGCTTGATAACCTTAAGTCTAATGATGAATGAAGGATTATATGCATTGAAATTCTCTTGGCGATATGTATCTCCTTTGTAGATCTTGATCCCACTTGACATTGTGCACATGCATTTGAAGGTTAGAGGTGGGCAATGCCTCCCAATTATCACACTCCTTGTCAACATTGGTTACCTTTAATTCCTTCCCCAATTACCAATTAGACATGGAACCTCTCATTGATGGGTCTAGTTTGAAATAGCCCATTATTTTAGCTTAAAACTTTTAATGCAAATGAACATTCTACATCACATCCTTTATCATGATGAATTTTAAAACCATGTTACACTTTAAAAAGATCTTGAATAATTTTTTGAAACCACATAATAGCACAACAAACAACATAAAACTTTGAAACCAACATTGAGAATTATTCGAGAATCTTCACACCATGTTAGGAACATGTGGGTGAACAAACAGACATCCTATGTTCAACATAATTGTCATTGGAACACAAAAAGGGCCATGTTGTATTCATTAAATGAGAATCTATCAATTGTACTCATAAAGTTATTCTACAACACAATTCAAACTTGGAAACAAAAAAATCAACCAAACCCAAGAAAGAATGGTTTGCACGTGGTTTATAAACCTCATAGGCCTTGCAATGGAAAAATAATCTACGTAGCAATGGGCCATTGGCATTTTATTACATATATACAGGCCTCCTTAAGTTCGGAAATCGCACGAATGTATGATTCCAATGTTTTTTCGGGCACCTGCTGCCCCTAAAGGCGTGCGATTCGTGCACTAGTATATTCACTATGGGTTAAGGTTCTCCCCAATCTTATTATTAACCACTGCTACTGGAGATAATAAGAGGCAGTTAGTCTTCTTCTACAACTAATAACAACTAATAACCAACAATGAAAAAGGAAGAAGACAAGACAACGAGGTGCTAATTCCCTTCTTGGAGTGCCATTTCGTTGAAGGTTTGTCGCAACTTCTCAAGTTGCCTCGAGTGCAATATGCCTTCCAAAGAGAAGCTTGTGAGTGCAGAATGATGATCATCCTTCTCATAGTTGATGGTTGAGAAATCAGCCTCCAGAGTCATTGTTCCAGGCATAACGCTAGCCAAACCGGCTGCAAAGCGAAGCATGTAGGGGAAACGATTATCAAACGGCCGCCATGCTTTCCCAAAATCGGAGTCTTCACTTACTTTCGTCAAGGCTGCCTTGAGGTTTGAGTCTCGGGATATCAATCGCACAAGCTATTCAAACTCGTTGCTGATGACTTCCTCGACAACAGTTCTCGGAAAAGAATACCTTAGCCTCTCCTCGTGTTCAAACAGTAATTCCGTAAACTTGATAATT
>Ga0209208_10013809_pt1 | contig 10027 bp, 7 predicted proteins | sample S1TSphfallax_3_FD_187694 | JGI IMG/M metagenome (GOLD analysis project Ga0209208, IMG submission 187694) | Host-associated microbial communities from peat moss isolated from Minnesota, USA - S1T2_Fd - Sphagnum fallax MG (SPAdes) (version 2) | ecosystem: Host-associated > Plants > Peat moss >... | reverse complement strand
AGAGAGATGCCGGAAGCATTTTGATAACCAGTATTCCTCTAGGAAAATCCTTCAACAAGCCTGGGTTGCTACTGTTGAGGTTGGAATGGCCACTTGGAAGGCCATTAACTCCCTTCGGTCCACCCGTGACCCTAGTATTCAAGATAGGATTGAGCAAGCCTTTAGGGCGGAATGGTGCCACTTAGGCATCTTTGGGGTTGATTGCGTCACCATTAAGTGGTGCTTCTTGCCCCCCTTGTATTTCTTGGATTTCTTTAATGTTTGATGGGGCTGCTGCCTCCCTCCCCTTCTCGGGTTTCTTCTCTAGTGTTTAGAACAAAGATACAACATGAATGGGCTCTACCAATCTAGGAAGTAACTAACCCAAACCTTGGGAAGGGAGATGTGTGGGCAAACAGGTTGAAAGGTGGACTCTGCAAGAAACATCAACGAAGATGTTGATATGTAAGATTAAAAATAAAATAAAATCATAACTAATTAAAAATAAGTCCAAAAATTTCACTTCAGCTTGGGTTGGATTTTAAATTGTCTTTTCTTTAAGAGAAAAATATGTGAAAAATAAAATTGAAGTGTGATTTACTCCAATTGGTTATTCTAACAATTCTACTTGTCTTTTCATTACCAGGTTGACAGATATGGGTGAGAACATTTCGGAATGAAGTGCAAGGCTCAGCTACCTACACGCAGGATGTTTATCTCCCCCATAAAATTTCATGGGCATCAACATGACGCCTTGCACGATTTATCAGCGTCACACAGTCACTTTGCAAAAAAGAACCACATGTTGGTGTTGTACTGCAGAACAAAAAAAACCAATATTTATGTTCTGTTACAAGGAGCAGAGTTCAAACCTGCCACCGCCTTGCTGCCACAACAACTACTTACCTACTTCCAACCACCATGCCGTAGAAGTACTTTGTTTCTTTTTTCTTTCAGTTAACAAAAACTTCCACGAGTATTTGGCCAACCCTGCACTACTTCCAACCATCATACCTACTCCAGACAGTTTTTTTTTTTTTTTTTTGGTTTAATGCAAACTTCCACTGGCATTTGGCCAAGCCTGCAGCAGAGGCACACTGATGCTGCGCAGGGTATATCTAATCTAGCCTGAAGCAAAGCAGACTGCAATATAGAGTTATATTTTACACATTGCACTAACCACCTAAATTGCAATAGTTTTTGTTTGTAGTTTACTTATATGGACACCATATTTTTTTACAGGGAAGAATATATACTCGTTCTACACAATATATACATCAGATCTTGCAACCTAATCGATCTTGGAACGACAAGCTGCTTCTGATACATTGAGGAGTTTTCTTACAACTCCCTGTGTGCAATGTCGGAAAGCTCTGAGTTATCCCTTTTCGAAGGCCCTCTTAGAATCAATGTGGAAAGGAAACTTTCTTTCCCCCGATAGGTACTTAACAACTAGGAAAAAATTAGTAACTTCCCCTTTGTCATTGGTTCACAGCACTTTTTCAAGATAGCATAATTGAACTTTCCCTGCTAGGCTCCCAGGAATGTTGCACAATACCCTGTTACTTGTGTTTTTAATCTATTCTTGGAGGTGAAGTTAGACAATTTTTCCCACAAGAGACTCATCCAAGAGCTTCTTGTGTGATCATTGTCATTTTTAAATTTCTCAACCTAAGATGAATCCCACTCGATCCTCACGTATAGTTTTCTTCAGTCTAAGGTGAGAGACTCATCAGTCTCAAATTGCCAGCAGACAGTATAGCTTGGTCGAGAATAAATCATCACACCACTAAATCAATTTTGAGATTTCCGGCAGTTCAAGAAAAACACCATCTGAGGACATACGGGATTCAGCTGCTGCTACAAACGGCAATCTTATGATTGCCTCAAATTTGCATGATCAGCATTGGCAACCTGCACCTAGTAATGAGTCATTCATGAATATAGTCACAGGATGTGGTGGTTGTGTTCTTCCTAGGGACTTGCACTTCTATGTTGAATATGAGGCGTGCTGGTTGGATTTCTCCAATTACGGGGTTTACTTGAATTCCTCTTCATCACTTTGTACGTGGAAGTAGGATCGCGCTGTAATTCGTTTTGGATCCATGGAAGAAAAGCTTATAGCGCTGCAATTTTTCTACGAGAAAAGCGGATTCATCCGTTGATGGCACTGCAGGTGAGGCGTATCTCTCCTTGCGAGCCTGTCAAGACGTTGTTGTTCCCCAGCTTCACCATGGAGGTTGCAAAATCGGCGAAGAAGCTTCCTGCACCAGAGTAAGATTGGACAAAAGGCGAGGTGGTGGGGTCGTTGGAAAGCTCTTGATCGATCTGCATCACGCCACGGTTCAGCAGCAATTGTTGGAAGTAAACGTTGTCGAATATCGTGCCTGTACCTTGGTCAAGGAAAATGCCCGTGTCTGGTCCATTTACTCCCGGTGGCACACACACGTTTTTCAGTCCTTGTACTAACCCGGGGTCCATGGTTGGATCAGGCGCACCCGTATTTTGGAAATTGTAGAGGCGGTCAGCCATAAAATTGCAGTGTGTAGCACCAACTGTGTGAGCTCCTACATTGATTCAAACATTGAAGATTTGAGAGGAAAATCTTTGGAATCTCATCATTGAAGTTACGTGAAAACACATGTCAAATTCATTGTACCAAGCTTAATTCACCTCCTCCTCGCTATGTTTTTGCTAATCGACAATTGTGGGAATCAAAAGGAGAACGTCTCAGACTCGAGTCTCAACCCATAAAAGAGATTTCTCATGACAAACTATTCTCGTGTACATAACGAATCGAGAATATCGGGCAGCTAAGGAAGAAACAGTTCTCACAGGATTTCTCGTTTGTGATCAAAATCTCACCTAGTAGAATTACTAGATCCTGTGGGGAGAGGCCAATTGAAGCAAATGACTGAGAAGCTTGAGCGACGGTCATAGTTTCCGACGGTAGCGAATTCGCAGTGGCAGCAAGGGACACAGTGCTGTCTCGACGACCTGTCGGCACGGCCCACTGTGGACCTCCTGCCTGCAAGCAATTTGAGTTCGACACTGTCAGTACAGCGAGTTCACATGTGACCTCAGATTGTGGTCAGCTATGGCTTTAAATCTGATATTCTCCTATAGTTTCTGCGACGATCCTGTTTAACAAGATTAAGCAACTATCATGCACTGAGGAGACCTGGATCCGAACATCTTAAGAACTGTCGGGAGATCTCGCAGAGAATAGACTCGCCGATCTTGATACCGGTACAATCTGAGATCATAACTTTCAAAGTGAAATTTATGAATTTGCAAATTCGCCATACGATGGGAATTTAAGATCCACGGAGACTAAAGAACTGAGTGCAGATTCACGATAAAGCTGTCCAGCCGCGTTTCAACATATGTGTACTGAAGATGCGAGCTGGGCGATACATTCACCCGGGGCTCTTGACTGTACTAGAGAGTAGTTATGTACCAAGGAGGTAGCATCCATGGTCGCCAGGGCAAGGATATCAGCGCACGAGACGACGCCTGGACACGCGTTCTCTACTGCGGCCTTGATTTCGTCGATCAAATCAAAACCACGCAAACCCTGGTTGGGAACTGCACTCATCTCCGCTTCATTAGAGGGCGTGCTGTCGATGAGAATGGATGCATCACACCCCTGCACATGTTAACACATGAGCCAGTTATGCTAAAGAGTTCTGGACAGGCACTGGATTACTGGATTTGACAACATGACTAGATACGAGAAAGATCAGTTTGTGCTGATGATCCCAAATCGACATTTGCGAGAGTAGAGCCAAGATTTGCAATACTCATGTAAGTTATGTGAAGAATGTGGTACCGCGAAGCAATCATGGAAGAATAGCCGTATTAGGGCCGGTGCAATGCTGTTGTCCTGGTTGAAGCGAGTCTGCACCATGCCTTGTATAATGGATTCTGCGTTAGGACATTGGTTGTCGTAGAAGCCAACGGCTGTTTGCGCCGACACGCCGTTCACGATGGCTGTGAGTGCAATCACAGCTACTAGCTTTACAAATTGTAGCGCCCTCCCCATCTGTACCTACTTCGCACTGAATCCGCAAAACTCCGTTCAAGCTCAGCTCGATTTCAAGTGCAATGTCAATGCGCTAAAATTCCACTGGAAGCGATCCAGGAATTCAACACGCTCGTCGCTGCGTTGAAGATTCCACACTTGCCACAGCCACCGCAAACCCAAGCAGGCTATACCTAAATCTTTAGTTGTCTTTGACGTTACAGAAAGTTTGCCGCCGTGGTTCGAAGCTCCAAATGGAGAACAAAACGTTGATGCGGTACAAGGCGTTTGTCGCGCAAACTGCTGTACGAGTGGTTACGGTGCGAGGAACGGATGCATTTACAAGATTGCAAGACTCCAGTTCACGTTCGATGGTCTTCCGAATTACTGAAGCTTGCAGTTTTCTATACACTTGCGCCGTCCCTCAAGCTTCGATAGCCACAGATAGAAGACTCTGTTTTCAGGATCATGTTGAAAGTGACCGAACGAGCAGAGTCTTGTTCTACTGATGTGGTGCAAAACTTTGACTCTAAAGAGCTGCGCTAGTTTTGCTAGGGTACAGATCCTACTTGCGAAGTGAAGCGGTAGAATGATGTGTACGAATTTAGAACTCCAATGGACCTGTTGCACCCGGTAATTGTGTGACAAACCTATCCTGGAACCACGAGTACACAATCCGTGCGAGTGAATTCAAGACCTTTTGAAGAGAGTTGCTCTAGTCTTTCTGATCTTGCAGTAGATAAGCGGACCTATGGAAATGTGTAAGACTTGTGAGTCTGAGTCTTTCACTGGCTTTTTCCTAGTGACCAGCACAGTGTACACTAACTGTTTCAAGAGAACTCCTGTGGTAAGGATTCACTAGAGACCTGAATCTAAAGTGGATTGCGCTAGCTAGTCCCAGCATATATCGTACGCAGGCGGATTGTTCGTTGGTAAAAGTCCACAATACAGCAGATACATATAGCAAGGAAAGTTCGGAATGGGTGAGCAGTTTAGAACTGAGCATGGTGGGTGCCCGCGCGATGTCATGAGGATCACTTTGCAGCCAATATTTCGATCCTAATCATAGCTAGCTGGCTGCAATCGAGGTTGGTGGGACCTTGGCCTGGCCCACACCCTTGGTCGATTGAAAGGATTTTGCTCTTTGCTGAATGCTCAATAAGCTGCTCATGCCCTGGTGCAGCTCATTGCAGCTTGCCTACAGTAGCTCTTCAAGCAGCTTCCAGCCAGCTGGGCCCTTCCTACTTTTAGCGTCCAAAAGTCATCCTTGTGACAACACCATCGACTCCGTCGTCGGTCGTCGTCGTCGTCGTCGTCGTCGTGGTTGTTAGCTCGCATAAAGCTCCACCAACTTCCTTCAATTGCTTCAATTCTAAGTCTCTTCTATCTTCCGAATGCCACGGCAGGCCACACCAATACTCGCAAATTTGTCGCCGTGTGTGGTTTGTTTCCATAGTCTTCAATGCGCACGGACAAATTTGTTCACGAAAAAAGTGTGCACGACGTATTTGGGAAACTTCCAGTGATTTAAGAGAAGACGAAAGATCCTCCTGTCATTTAGTGTCGATCATTTGTGGTCGCGTTTGTTTCTCTATGTTCATTCTCGCTCACAATTCGCAAAATTGATGAATCATCGTCTCAACTGGGACGAGTCATCTTCGCCGTCACCAACTTCCATGATTCTTTCGCACATAAATGCATTTCTCAAATTTCCTTCAATGAGCTTTGCAGGTCGTCTCTCATGTTTGGGGCAAAAAACCTCGGGTTCTGGTTTTCTGAAATTTAGAAATCAAAGAAATTCAGGGTGTGGGGTTTTCAGAAATTTTACTAATCCAAGAACATCCTGTTCTGGATTTTTTTTAATATTGGGAATCAAAGAATCAGGTTTGTTTCCCAAAACCTCAAAAAACTGATGAATTTCATGGTATAACCAACAAAGATATTTGATCAGTTCTGGCTTGAGTAACCCAGCACCCAAAAGTACACCGTCCAAAAAATCCCGTTCTGGGATTTCATGGATGGGATGAAACTGTCCTCAAGGGGGCAGTTTACATGGTCAGTAGTTTTTATTGTCTTCTGGGCCTTTTTTTTCCTCGTACTTTTTTTTTCCCCAGCTCGCTGTTTTTTCTCCTGGGCCTCCCTTTTGATTTTTATTTTTTTGGGCCACCCCTGACCCCATATTATATTTTGGCAACTCCTACCTACCCCTCCAACCTACCTACTGCCCTGCCTCCCTCCAACCCATCTACCTCCCTCCCCCTGCTTCTTTCTGCCTCATTCCCTCCTTTTCCGCTCACCTCCACACCTAGTGCTTGAGAAACAGGGACAGTTTGAGCTTGCATTAGGGTTTAGCTCACAAGGCTTTGAGTTTTCACAGCTTCAGGAGCTTGCAAAAGGAACATTCAGGAGTGTGAAGAGGGGTGGAGAGGAGAGGAGCTTGCAGAGAGTGTAGAGGTTATGACCTTGAATGCGTGCAGAGACCAGGACCTTGAAGGTCAGCAAAAAAACATTTTCAAACTCTTTTAAAAAAAACTATGTTGTTGCACCAATGGGTTTAAGGTGTGATGTCTTTTTTTCCATCTCAAGTGTGGCCTCTAGGGAGACAATGACCATGAGCTATGTCGCCATTTTTTGAACTATGTTGTTACTTTAGGAGGATGATGACAATGAGCTGCACTCATCGTCGTTGTCTTTTCTTTTAGTGCTCATCTACTGCCTCCAGGGAGATGATGACCATGAGCATAGTCATTGTCATTTTTTTGAATTTACTTGCTACTTTAGGAGGACAACAATGATGAATGTAGCTCATCGTCATTGTCTTTTTTTTCTAACACTCATCTACTGCCTCTAGGGAGATGACAACCACGAGCACAACTCATGGTCATCATCATTTGTTTGAACTTTATTTCTACTCTAGGAGGACAATGACAATGAGTCGCATCCATCATTGTTATCTTTTTTTTTAGCATTCATCTTCTGCTTCTATGGAGACAACCACTATGAGTTGTGCTCATGGTCGTTGTCATTTCTTTGAACTTAGATGTTGTTATAAGAGGACAATGATGAGCCATTGAGTTTTGACCCCTGCAATCGCACTCTGAAAATTTGGGAGTCCACCAGGACTCCATCTCCCAAAGTGGGAGTTGCCTTGGGAATCTGAACATTCATTCCCTCACATTTTTCACATTCCAGGAGCATGCGATGTGACTCCTAGGCTTCCCTCTTGGTCCGCAACCTTGCAAGCTCTTTACTGGTCGTGAGCCCAAAGCTAGGGTTGTGACACTATTATTGCCTCCATCAAAAAACAACAATGATGAATGTGTGCTCATCATCATTGTCTTTTTTTTATTCTTAGGTGTTATCTCCACTAAGGAAATGAAGATGATGGGTGCGTGCATTCATTATCTTCGTTAGTTTTTTTTCTGAAGTGTCGTCTAGGGATGATAATCACAAGCAACAACAATGAATGTAGCAACATTCATCGTTGTTTATTTTGTTTTTGAAATGTTGCCTCCAAGGATGACAATGTCGTAACCCCACTTTGAGGCAAGTGTGAGGATGAAACTCGCACTCCCAAAAGTGGGAACTTAGAGTCCTTCGGGATTCCCCAAACTTCAGAGCTCAATTGCAAGGGTCAAAACACCTCGCCTTCAAGTGTTATTTATACTGTTGGAAAGGTCTTAAAGTGTAGATGTCGAAAATGGCCTCGCATGGGCCATTCGGACATCTACAGCACTAGTTATGCTCGAAAGAAGGGTCGAGAGTCAAACTGGCAGTTTGACTCCCGACCACTAAAAGTTGGGAATCGACCCGACCCCAATGTGTGCAGGTGGAGTGCAACACACCGGTGGGAAGCTCTTGAGGAGAGCTACAAGTTTGCTTCATACCTCATCCCAATCAGAGGTCTGAGTCAGGAGTTATGAGCTCCCAAAGTCCCAGGAGTCCAATTCGGGACAGTTTCGAGACTCCTCCTTGAGAATCCCGGGACTAAAAGCCATTCAAATGCAAGTGCGGCGGAGCAACACAGAGAATATTATATGGGGGAAGGTGGTGGCTTCCCCTGAGTCCGAGCCGTGGTGAGTCAAGTGAGTCCGTGTTGCTCATGGTTTGTCCCAACACTAAGAGTGTTTCCGAAGGTGAATTAACCAACTTGTGGTTGGTTTTGATGCAGGACCGAGTAACTAAATAAATTTTCCCTCTTCCTAATCTAATCCCAAAGCTTTTAGCACACCCCTCTCACCCCCTTTAGTGCTGGAAGCTGGGAGCGGCACCCAGTTCGAACTACTTCCGCTCTTTAACGTAGTTGGACTCTTTTGAGTCTAATAAGGAACTTGGGGGCGCATCAGACAACCACAAGCAACTACAATGAGTGCAACAATGCTCATCGTCATCAATTTGTTTTCACTTGTTGCTTACAAACAATGATTATGCTCCTATTGGTCTTCTACTTGGCATCTGTTGCATAGCTGGTGATTGTATTCTTCTTGTTTTCTATTGTAGCTAATGATATTCTTCTTCTTCTCTTTTGCTACAAACGAGAGAGTGGAAAATGAACTAAGAACTAAAATTATAATTTTTTGTTTGTGTTTTTGTTAGATGCAAATTTGAAATAAAAACAAAGAATGTTGGAGCAAATCAACAAGTTTTAGTAGAAGTTGTAGATAACATGGGAGGTATCACAAATGAAAAACATTTGGAAGCTAGTGTGATGGGATAACAAGCAAGTGTTGAAGATGTGGTTCAATTGGTTCCAAGTGAGATTGTTGAGGAGGAGCAAGTGGAAGTGGGTGAAGACATTGAAAAAACATTCAAAAGAAATTCTAATCAAATTGAGATAGATTTGGAAAGAACTAATTTGATGGTAGAGGAACAAAAAAATGCAAATGAAGATGGTGAACCTCATGCACATATTGATGGAGGTGATATAGCCATTGAATTTCATTTATTATAATTATTACCCCACCCATCATGTCGTAACCCTAGCTTTGGGCTCGCGACCAAAGCAAAGGGGTTGTAAGGGTGCAGGCCAAGAGGAAGCCTGGGAGTCACATCACATATTCCCAGGAGTGTAGGAAAGTGTGAGGAAGTGAACCCTCACACTCCCAAGGTAACTCCCACTTTGGGAGATGGAGTCCCGGTGGACTTCCAAAACTTCAGAGAGCGATTTCAGGGGTCAACACTCAATGACTTGTGATGTTCTTTATACCATTAGAAAGCTCTTGGAACGTAGATGTCTAAAATGGGCTTGCATTGCTCATTTGGACATCTGAAACATAAGTTATGGCCAAAAGAAGGGCCGGGAGTCAAACTGGTCAAGCATCGGAAAAAGTCAAGAATCGACCCGATTTACTTGTGTGCAGAAAACGTGCGACATACTGTTGGAAAGCTCTTGACAAGAGCTACAACTTTGCTTCAAACCGCATCTCGATCCGAGGTCTACTCGCAAAGTTATGGGGCTCCAAAGTCGCGGGAGTCCCTACTAGCGCGATTTCGAGACTCCCATTCGGGAGTTTCGAGAGAGAAAAGCCATTTGGATGTAGGCCCCGTGGAGAGGTGTAGAATATACTATAAGGGGGAAGGTGGTGGCTTCCCCCAAGTCCAGGCCATGGTGAGTCTTGTGTGTCCGTGTTGCCCGTGGCTCGTCTTAGCACCAAAGGTGCTCCAACTATGCACTAACCACCTTGTGTGGGTTGTGTGTAAGCCCGTGTGAGTGAGTGAAGCTTGTCAACTCTTCCTAGTCCCATCCCGGAGCTTCAACACGCCCCTCTACCCCTCAAAGTGTTGTGAGTTAGGGAGCGTGCCTCGATTTCTCCCCCTTCCGATATCTTGTATTTGGATTCACTTTTGAGTCCTTCAAGGAGTTGGAAGTGTGTCACATCCTCTTAAATGGAAAAATGGGTGGGTTTTTTTTGTCAAATTTGTGATTGCAATACTTTCCTTAATTGTGGTCCTTAAACCTTTACCTAGCCCACCTTCCTTCTCCACGTTTGAATGTGGGTGGGGCATTTTTTTAAAAAAAAGTTT
>Ga0209208_10013808_pt1 | contig 10027 bp, 9 predicted proteins | sample S1TSphfallax_3_FD_187694 | JGI IMG/M metagenome (GOLD analysis project Ga0209208, IMG submission 187694) | Host-associated microbial communities from peat moss isolated from Minnesota, USA - S1T2_Fd - Sphagnum fallax MG (SPAdes) (version 2) | ecosystem: Host-associated > Plants > Peat moss >... | reverse complement strand
CAAGATCCGCCCTGAACACGAGCCCTATAATAGGGCCCATGACAACAAGTTTGGCCGAAGTAAGCATTTTCATCAAATCATTTACAGGCTAGAGGTCTGAGCCAATGGAGAAGCCCATAAAAATGAGTTCAGCGCCAGCCAGAGGACAATTTGTTATGACCGAGGGGCTAAGTCTGGCCCCCCAATTCCCAAACTACATAGCCCACGAGGGCTACCACGTTGAGTCCAATACGTGGCCATGACCTGAATGGGTCTAAAATCGAGAGTCAAACACGTGGCATGAATTGTACGGACCTAGGACAGTTATGCCCACCTGGTGGGGAGAAAAGGGCACGGCGGATGGCCAAGTATCGAGAGCACACGACAAAATCGCTTCTGGCCTTTTCGAGTTCCGGAAGGACAGTCCAGTTGGGCCATCATCCCGCCAAGTCATACCCCAACTACCAGTTGGCAGTGGGAGTTTGTCCCAAAAATAGCACAAATACTATGAAAGAGGTTTGTCCAGTCTGAAAGAGGGTATGTCCAGTCAAGGGACCGTACTCTTTCAGACTGTGAGTTTCAGTCCCTGTTGGCGACTCGTGATTGGTCCACCCAATATCCACAACAACTCATCTCCTTACTCGCAGCTAACTCTCCCCATAATCTAATCTACGTTCTCCAGTTAGTTTAGGTAAAAGAAATCCTGCAATAGCAACCGCGACATACGCATACGAGTATATGTGTATAGGTACTCATCTTTATTGGTATACACGTACTTTATACATACATGTACGTCGTCATCTTCCCTTCTTTCTTCACTTTCCTTCGTTTTGATCGTCGTGATGCGCGCGCGCGCGCTTTTCGCAGGTAATTTTTTTTCGATAGCTAATGATTCTGTGCCTGACGAGAGTCACGTCCTTCTCTAATATTGTTTCAAGAAATTTTTGTTTGTTTTTTTTCCCTCTGGATTTTGAATATGGAATCAATCGATAATAGTTTCTTCGGCGATTCATTGGTGGTCGGAAATTCCTCGCCGCCCGCATCAGCGCCGCGACCAGATTGCTTGCTGTTTCTCTGATTGTTGTTTTTGCGGGGGGGGGGTATCTATATGTGATTTCGTGCTGTGTGAACTTTGTTTTCTATGTATTTTTATTACTCGAGCTCTTTTTGTAAAGTCTCCCTACGAAAGTTTTTGCAGGTAGAAGGAGCTCCAATCCTCCCTCCTTGCATTTAGACATGTCTTGATCATCGCTTCGTTGTTGCTCCCGGGATTATGGACTTTGGCATTTAGGCGAAGGTTCACGACTAACTGACCGCGGGAATGGACGCAGGGACACCATTCTTCTCGGGGCATCTATCGGCCCATAGCACCGACGCCCGTGCCGCCATCTGCAGGAGCAAAGCGATTCACACTCGGAGTCGTTCTTGATTTCTGTCAACCAGAGCTCGCGTCTACCAAGCGGAATCGAATTCGGAAAAAAAGAATTGACCGCGTTCACCAAGCGGAGTCGATTTCGGAGCTAGACAGAGAGATCAAGCTCAGGAAGAAAATCCGAAATGGAGGCGAAGGAAAACTCGGGATTGCCTTCGCCGCCACTGCAGTACAGGAATTTTCTCTCGGACTTGAATTCCGAAAGCTCCAGCCACATTGTGAGCGAGAGAGAAGCAGCTTATCGTCTTCCTCTTGGAGCTGATCGCAACTTCCATGGCAGTAGTAGCAGTAAGCCTTCGTGCGAAATCCATGACAATAATAACACCAGAATCGGTCGCCTCCCGAAGCTCACGTTGTGCACGGGGCAAGAATCGGAATCGGGATCCGAGACGGCAGGGGGTTCCAATCTCCGTCCCGCATTGTTGTCGAAAGATTGTTCAGTTCCCTCGGCGTCTCACAGCTGTGGCGCAGAGAGTGAAGTCTGCTCAGGCGGCGCAGGAGACGTTGAGACTGAGAGCAGCAGGCGCGCCAATCTTATCACTTTTCTCCCAGAAACACCGTCACATTTGAATACGTCGTCGTCTACACCATCCTCTCTTCTTTCGCCTTCTGCGCTTTGCAATCCTTCTTTGCAATGGAATAATGCGCATCTCCAAAACTCGACTCTTGTCAATCCTTTTCTTCAACAACTCTCGCCGACAAGTCCATCTCGTGTTCTTCCTCAGCAGCCGCATCAAAATCCTTCGCTGCAACTCTTCCCTCTTTGTCAGAATCGTCAAGTCCTATTTCCGCATGTTCAAAACCCTGCTGCACCGCTGTTGCATCATCATCAAAATCCTCATGGAGTCGTCTCTCCGCCGCCGCCGCAAGTTACTACTGTTGGAAATCCGTCTCTGATCCCGTCCAGCAGCTACTACTACTATTCTGATTCAAACCAATCTTCTACTTGGAGCTCTAACGAGATGTCAGAAACCAACTCCACAGCACGTTTTAAACAGATATGGCCATATTATAACGAGGACTCCAACAAGCTGCAGCAGCAACAATCGCTTGCAGAAGAAGAATGCAAAGGAGCAACAACATCCCTGTCACATGATGTTCACGACGACGATGGCGCACGCTGCAATCGTCGGCGCATCATTGATCTGAATCATTTAGAGCAATTTCACGGGGCATCCTCGGAAGCTGTGGTGCTCACTACCGACGACTCCAACAGAATTCTGTGGGCAAATGCCGCATTTGCAAAAGCTTCTTCGGAAAAAACCAGCAACAGAATGCAGGTGCACATGCTTGCGCAGAACATTCTTCTAGGGTTTTGTTTGGTGAAGAAAGGAAGCAAGTAAGCTTTTGAAGAAAGGAAGCAAGTAAGCTTTCAGCGAATCCTAATTGTCTCCTTGGCATTTCCATTTGCAGTTGATCGGCCCACACATCGACCCGCTGGGTATCCCCACGCAGCTTGCAAGTGTGATGTTCCGACCTCATTCGCAAGTTCCAGCATGCAATGCAACTCTGTGGGGATTTCTGAAGAAATTTATAGTCACTGGATATGGCAATTAGAAGCATTGAGTTACTGAAAAGCTCATCACTCCACAACCAACACAGGAGGTCATTGCTCCACAAGCAACCAACACAGGAGGTCTTTGCTCCACAACCCACAAAGGTCAGACTGATCAGACTCATGGAATCTGCTGTTAGTATTCATGTGTGTGTTTGCTTCTTCTGCCTCAAAGAGCAGGCGGATTTTGTAATCAACAACTTGGGGATTCAGCTCAAGAAAGACTTGAAGAATTCTATGTGTAAGTGGCGACCACTGCTTCTCTTTGCAACCAAAGGTCCAATTGGTGAACACAACTGACTGTTTCTTTACAAAGAAGTTTTGGTGGGGTGACCTAACCTACTACTACATGCACCATGGTTTGCCTCTTCCACAAGTGCCAGGCTCTCCAAAACTCTTAGTAGGATTTCATCGTCATCCCCATCTTCAATGGCCAGAAGTGTTGAAAATAACACAGATGGTGGTAGGTCTCCTCCCATCTGAAGCTTGTTTCCTTCTCTTGCCATGCTCAAATTCAGTGGACCCATCAATCACAGTGGACAAAGCTCAACAACTTTCACTCCTTCAGAAGTTTTGAGTCTTGATCATCCAACCAAAAGGCAGTTTCCATGTGAAAAAGTGGAGTTTTTTTGTACACGGTGCAGGTATGAAAAATATCATGCACTCAAGCCCGCTTTTAAAAAATTTCTCTCATTCTTGTGATTTTCTTTTGCATCTTCATCCAGAACAGGAATTTTTGTGAAAAAGCTATAGTTGAATTGCCCTTGGACTGTGTATATGTGCTCCCCAGAGAGTGTGGTTTTAAGCTGCATCTCTTCTGTACAGCCAAGATTTTTCTTTGAACCTTTCTGCTGGTTTCATCTTCTTACTGGAAGGGCCTTTGATCAAAAGGGGAGAAACAACCTTGAGCTATCATTGTGAAGTTAGTTCTGTGATTCAATGTTCATTTCAGTTTGAGTTGAACTTTGCCATGTGAGACTGCAATGCTTGTATCAAGAAGTTAAGACTCCAGAGTGGCTTCAAGTTGAGTTTGGTGATTGGGATTTGAGGTCTTCTTTGATGAGGAGTTTTACCAGCTGAAACTGTGGCCTTGGATATGGGATCATGTGCAAGGATGATAATGCGATGAGGTTTTTCAGTGCTGTTATTAACACCTGGATCTGTCATCTTCCATCTCTCTTTTTTCTGTCTCTCCTTACACTGTTGTGATCTGTCTGCAGCAGTCCCTGCAACTTTTCTTGTCCCTCCCATGTCTTCTCCAATTGCATTGTTTTTGCCCTCATGCTAACTTAAGTGTATCTATTGGAACAAGATGTTTTCTCTGGTTTGGCATGAGGAAGGTCATGGAAGAAACAGGTTGATCTGACAGCCATAGCAAGAACCTAAGTTTCTAAAGCCTCCCGTCATTAGTTTTGCACTGACAGGTAATGAAACCTCACAGGTTCAATCTCACAGGCAAATGACCTCCATTGTAGACAATCAACAATCACTCTTTCACAGTTCAATGAGGAGCTGAGAAGAGGATCACCAGCAAATGGAGATCAAACTTTGAACTCCTACACAGCTTCATTGTTGAAGGTGAAGAAGAAAGCCCATTTACTCAACATAAGTGACATTAATGAAAAGCTGCAGAGTGCACATGTTGTAACAAGAGGTTCAAGAAGCTCATCCTCTTATCATTCGTGTCTTTGGCAACACTCATCAAACTTCTCACTAGCATGACACTTCAACTTGGAGACTGATTCTGATGTTCTTGAGCTGACAACACTGAAGGTCTTAATTCTCTTCCCAGCAAATTGAAATATCTACGTGACAGTAAGGGAGGCTTCTCTTCACCAGGGGTATGATCTTTTGCTGAGGTCAATTCATCTCCCTGTACCGTTCTACTTTTTAAACTCTGCTTCATTCCCATTTCATAGACTCTGCTGCAGCTGTAGGCTATCTTCTACTGTAATCCAACAGTTTGAGAAAATAAGCAATTGGAGAAGACAATTGCAGGCAGTCATTTTCTAGTTTGCAAATGGGCAGGATTCAATCAAATGCATTAAAATTGAAGCTTTGAGATTAAATTGAAACTTCCCACAATGTATAAAATTTCAAATTTGTAATGTTTCAAAGTGGTGCAACTCAAAAGGCAATTTTTATATGCATGGGGCAAGGACACTTGTCGCCATGGCTGCAAAAATTCAACTGGACACAAATAATTTTCTAAGCACTTTACACCTAAGCTCCAAGCCATAGCTTAAGGTAGATGCATATAAATTAGCTCTTCCTTGAGGGCGAAAGCAACTGAATAAAATCAACTGACTCAGATATATCACTGGTCTATGATCAATTAGAATCCAGTCTTGGATGACCTACATAAACGCCAGTTAGATCACTTGCTGTAACCATGTGAATTGGCAGCCAAGATTGCATTCTGAGTGTCCAAAATCTCACAAACATGGAATACAACCCACTGGAGGAGCAATATTCCAGTCTCAGAACAAAGTTCCTGTACTTTCCAAATTAGACAATTTGTTCCATCTGAAATAAGCTGGGAATAATCAGTAGATAACCATCAAACAAGCTATCGTTACTGTCTGAACAGCAACTCCTTTTCTTTCAGCGGACCCTCAATACTCATCAGGCAAGACACTACCTGCACAGTCTGCAAGTGATGCTCTGCACATTACTTGGGTAACTAGCTTAATTCAACCACTTTGAACCCAGTGTTGTTGACTGCATTGATCTGGCCAGAAAATTGGCCTTCTTTGCAGTAATCTCCAGTCTAGCAAATGTGGCCAGAATAGAACCTGGCAGTCGCTTCAAGGATCTCTGCTGCTAGACTTTCAGAGCTCCCTACCTCCCTACCTGTCATCTGAATCTCCACAGGCAAACAGTCATATCTCTTGTGAACATATCCTGGTTGCAAATCTTGATTAATTTATGCGCAGAGACATTCCCAAACTAGTTTCAAGATGGAGAGAATATATTCATGAATCAACTGGGAAGAGGGCAGAGGATAGAATTTGGTGGTGAGTGAACAATTGATGGTGTTATTTCTCATACCTCTGCAATAAAAGTGCAAGTAGCCTGCTCAGATCCATTCATGGCTGAAATATTGGAGAAGATGATGTTGAGACCCAATGCATCTAGAGCTCTGCTGAGTTGCAAAAGTGACCCTGGTTTTCTTTGGCATGAAATTCGCACAGTGTACATTCCATCCAGTTCCGAGACTGCAATCTGCTGAACAAAACTGTCAGGTCACAAACTCTCCAATTGTCCAGGAGAGAGTTTTCCTAAATTTTGTAGTGGCAAATGAATGCATATCTTTTCTCTACTTCATTCACAATCAGAAGATTGGTGGAGAGATTTGACGAACATGGTTGCTTTGGGAGCACTGCAGGCTGACATCAACATGTTCCTGGTTTTTGTGACGGTGGTAGCTGCCATCTTTTGTAGCTGTACCTTGACATTCACCAGTTGCACCTGCATTCACTTTCTTGTTCTCAGATTGGCCACTATTAACAATGCTAGAGCTTCTTTTGTGCATGCCTAAAAATGAGATCGCTGCCTCCTCCTTCCGGATCTCATCCTCAAGAATTTTCAGTTGCTTCTTCAGATCCTGCAAGTATGTGATGGCATCTGACAAAATCGAAGATTTGTCCATCTGCACCCATAAAACCCTAATATTTCAGCACTGTTGCTTGGAGGGTAGATTTTACACGTCTGATAGCAAAGAACATCATAGTCAATTAGTCTGGTCTTTGTCAAAGGACCACCCAAGACCTGCAGGGATTGGATTGGTATCCGTGAATTTGAGTTTGAATTTGAGTTTGAGTTTGAATTCGAGTTTGGATCCCTCTTGTCACAACGCCTTGACTGTTTGTGGCATCCACCATGTGTAGCCCAATCAGGACATATGCCATGTCTAGTTAAGACACCAGACTGGTCCTGGGTATGTATGTGGATTGCCTAATTAGTAGTACCCTCCTAAACCCAATTCTAATCTGGTCAAATTACCCAACATCTCCACCTTGAACATGGGAAAATGTGAAGATTGGTTGTACAGGCTGTTTGCCTTTCATACTATACTCTGATCATAAGCAAGGGTTACCTGATTTGGGGCACAGCAAAGGACAGGCCCCAAAATGACAACATTTCTGTAGAGAAACATCAAATCTTACCTTGCTGATGTGGGGCACAACTGATCGCAAGGAATATAAGCTTTTATTAAGCTTCTTCCTTCGATTGCGTTCTGACACAAGATTTCTGGACATAAAGGTGCCTGCTGACATCTGCTCATACCCACCCTCAACCTCCTCATGTTCCTCAAGCTGATCCATTGTATATTCCCACACATCCTCTTGTCCAGTGTTTTGTGTTCTCTCCATAACCAAGTGGCTCCCAGGATATTGTGTATCATCTTGAGGTTCCAAATTCTCTGCAAGTTGTGTGGCACCAATGATGTCAGGAGATCCATGCAGACTGGACTGGCACTGACATGATGTGATGATACCTGCAGCAGTAGTAGGATGCTGATGATTACAGCATGGCCACTGCATCTCAACCTGACCTAGCAGAGTTTTGCAGTTGGCATTCCTGATTGGAATTGTCTCTTGGACTGCTTGTACAACCTTGTTCTCTTTGAGCTGAGCTTGAAATCCCCCTTTCTCTATCTGCTCATAACCATGTGATTCAGTGTGGGGTGTAACTAAAGCAGGTACAGATGCACATACTTGATCCCTAGCAGCATCCAGTGGCCATAGATTATGTGTGCTTAATCTGTTTGTTGCAATTGAGTACAGTGGTCTATTCTGTAATACAGCAGTTTGTATGCACCTTGATGAATCCCTACTAGCACTAGTGACTCTGTTCACAACTTCTCCTGAAACATATAAATCCATCCCTGATGAATAGACTGCAGGTACCAAGGCCGAGGATGATGACATGATTGGTGACTGCAGTTCTTGTGTGGCAAAATCTTGTGGCGGCACAAACCTGTGGTCTCTACCAAATTGCACTAGCAAAGGCCCGTCTGTAGCAGATGTCCTGAGACAGTGCTCCATTCCATTCAGAGTTTCCCAGAGTGCTGCTGCTGCTTCCCTTGGACCATCCCCACTGGCCATTCCTGAGCAATTTTCCCAAGACACATGGGAAAGCTCCATTAGAGATGGGGCCTACTACTTCTGCGTACAAGTTCAAAACATGGAAAACAGGTTCTAGTGTGGGTTCAATACATACTTCACCATCACACTTTCTGCAAAGAGTACTTACAATCAGGTGGTGGAAGACTTGCGGCTAACCTTGCACAGATTGACAAGGGTTCTAGATAGTGAAGCACAATCTGTCCACAGCACTGCACAGCACAGTCCTTAACCCACAAGTGAACAACTGTATATCAGTTCCTGTATGTGACCTTAACATCCTGCAGCCTATTATCATCACTCATTTCACTATGAAGAATCCTCCTGAACAACCATGGTTTTGCAAATGGATCTTCCTGAATATATAGTAGACACAAACCTTTGCAGCTGCCTGGTGGGTAACAGTGAACACGATTCAAGGCCCTAGACAAGGTCCTTAGATGTGACTGAAGTGATCTTTGTGGTACAAACTTCACTGCAGAAATATGCACAACCTCCTTGCCATTGCCTCCTGTGCATTCCAAGATCTCATAAGGAAGTGACACAAGCTGCCTTCAGGATGGTCAGTCTCTGGTTACACTTCTTGATATCTTCCATTCCTGCAAGCAAGCAGTCAGTTGCAGGGTTTTATGAGTCCTTGTACACCGCATAATTGTAGGAAGATTGCAGAAAGAACCAAAGCAGACAACCATGGTTTCCATGCAAGGACAAGGAACCAAAAAAAGAGACACAAAATACAGTTGCAGATTTGGTGTTCTTTGGATCCCTCCCCCAAAACCAAGCCATCAACTTTGAACACTGAGGAGTTCCTGGTGCACCTATCAGGATCTGCAATTGATATAACTTTCATTGCCTGGGTTATATAGAGTTCAGAAGAATCATAATTCTCAATGCAAGGGCACGAAGGAGGCACAATACTGACTACTAAAGCAGCAGATTCTTCTACAATAGTGGCCATTTTTCTCGCTCTCAAAACATTGAAGTAGAATCTTCAATTGATTCCTTTGCAACAGGACACTAAATAAAAACATGAAGGAGGTTATGTATTCATCACCCACAACAACGTCGTTTGAAGCTGGAGATCGAAATGGGTGCCGTCCTGACTCCATCTATTCAAAAGATTGTGTCATCTGGGAGGTTGAACATTGTGGTGGGTGAGGCGCACCACATACACACGCCGACAACCACCTAGGAAATATAGGCTGCTGGAAGAAACAAAACCCAAAACACAAAAACAAAAGTGGGCAAGTGAAAGCAGCTGGCAGCCCCACAGGACGTCTTCTTCAGAACAGAGGTATACAGACCATCGCTTTCTGAGGAAAAAGCTTCAAACTTTATAGCGAAGAGAGAGAGAGAGAGAGAGAGAGAGAGAGATCCGATCGGGATGGAAGAACCAGCAACAATCCAATCAACCCAGCGAAGAAGCATGCAATCACACAGTTCGCGCATATTTGATTGGTGTGCAGGTGGAGTATTTTATCCGCAATGATCGTTTTTCTGCGGCTGCCAAATTCTTGTGCCGCGCGCGCATATGAAGTGAAGGAGCTTTAGGCGTAAGCACGCTCTGCGGGGCCCGTCGAGTGTGGGCGAAGAAGAGTAGGGACCGTGGCAGGTGCAGCAGAGCAGGCCAGGGGATGGCGCACATCATCGTTATGGAACAGCCGAAAGGCCACCCTTAGGCGGCACGTACAGGCCATGGGGGATAGCGCACATGGGTGGAATACCAAAAGGGCCTTACTTTTGTCAGGCAAACACTGAACACCAACAAGTTAAATGTGGCATTGGGTTTGACACATTTGCAGTACAATGTCCAACATGAAACAAAAGTTGGATTTGTTATTTATTGTTCTTGTACAAATGATTATCATTATTTCAAACAAAAAATAAAATGATACACCGATTAGAATCTTCCTTTCAATCCAAAGGTTTTGG
>Ga0209208_10013806_pt1 | contig 10027 bp, 9 predicted proteins | sample S1TSphfallax_3_FD_187694 | JGI IMG/M metagenome (GOLD analysis project Ga0209208, IMG submission 187694) | Host-associated microbial communities from peat moss isolated from Minnesota, USA - S1T2_Fd - Sphagnum fallax MG (SPAdes) (version 2) | ecosystem: Host-associated > Plants > Peat moss >... | reverse complement strand
TGTGCAATAGGTGAAAACAACATACAACTCATCCCTTTTGTTCATGCATTCTATGCATTTTAGTTTCTTTCCTTTAATAATCACCATAACCGTGAAAGCAATGTCATGGTCATCCCATTTACCATGGCAACTGGTCAAGGTGATCCCCTAGGAAAGGCATTATTTGTTTTAGTTCATTTTAGGGCTTTATGTTTTACAGCTAATCATTTTTCCTCTTGTCTATTTCCATCCATTGCAAATGACATTCACATCATAAGCCTCCTTCAATTGTATCATTTGCATATGAGCATTTTTAGACCAAACTTTCTATTACAAGTCTATCTATCCAACCTCAAAAATGTGTAACATAATTAGCACATGTCCAACCTTTAACCTGTCGTTTAATTTTGACACCCCATCTCAGTTTAACACCCCATCAAAAACAATTAAAGTCTTGAAGGTTCCATTGGGCATCTCATGATTCACATCATCCTTCATTAAAAATGTCATGTTAAAAGATGTTTGGCATGTTGACCTTCTCCCTAAATGGGTGATGCTCAAGTAGCCTTTAGAATTATAACTCATTGTTTTATGCAATGACCATTGTATGTATTACAATGCACACCTTCGTCTTCCACCTTCATAAAATCCTTTGTTTCTTTTCACTCTTCCTTTCCTTCAAATGTTTAAACACCATTTGGGTCAGGGATCCTTTAATATCTTAAAAGGGGTTGTATATCATAAACAAACATTTTTCCTAATAACTTTCAATGGCATTGTGTTCATACGAATAGCCACCATCACCTTGATAACCTATTTTGGGAATTGGGCCCTTATAGTATCAATCAAAACTTTAAGTTTATGATCGATCAACATCCCCTCCTTGAAACCTTAACATGAGTCAACAACTACACCTTCCTTTCCTAATAACATTTCAAAGTAGCATGCAATCTTCTACCACCCTTGACATGTGCGTGTTTTCTTCTTTTTTAACAACTCATTGAACAACAAATGGTTTGACTTCAAGATTCCATCTCAAATCATCTACACCATCATATTGTCTTTAGCATGCTTCTCGACAAGATATATGAAGCCCATCATGCTTGAATATTATCATGTTCCAACCTTGGGATGGGCGATTGGCTTATAATTCGATCAATTTTTTTAGCCTTTCAATTATCTTCCCTAGTTTTTTCCACAATATTTCAAATGTGGTTTAGACTACCACATTTTTCACTTGTAGGTATCTTTTGATTTGTGTGCACACATCCCATTGACCCTATGGGTATCCACCTCTTACATTGCACCCATGGCAATGAACACATGCGAATTCATGATGGAATTCACGACACTTTTGTCATTATTGCATGAAATGTTGGATTCCACGTGGGATGAAAACAACTACATGCACTTTTTTTAAACACATTCAATTTCTCTCATTGACAAATCAACATTGTGCTTACTAAAAATGGAATTTGCACCCTAGCTGGCATTGTCATTGCCAACCCAACATGACTGGATTTATTTCCCCAATTTTGTGCAACTTATGGATTTGCTACCTCTGATATAACTCAAACCAAAAAAAAAGAGTTATTGTGATTGACACCCTGTTAATCAATTCTTCCTTTTAGTAATTGAAGTATTTGGATGTCTACACAAACAAGTTGATATGTTCTTACACTATTGTGCCAATGCCACTTGGAACTTGAAACGGTAAAATGTCCTCCTTTTTCTATCTTGATTACTTCTTTTTATCAAAAAAATTCAATTACATTGCAAAGGATGCAAACATTCTCCATCTTAAATCAAGCGATTGTGGTAGTAGGCCTAGCTACTTGTTGACTACCACCCCTACAAAACACACCCCCCACCACCATCTTACAAGTGGTCAATTGTTGAGACCTCTTTTTGACATCCTTTCAATTCTCCCTTTTCTTTTTTCTTATTCCTTGGTACATTTTTCAAATCTGCAGTATGTTTATAAATAAAGTTTTACAAGGTTTAGTAATAGTTTACCATTTCAACAGCTTCTTGATAATTTTTCATTTTTCATTTTTTCACTCAGGCAATAAAAATAAGAATTTCCTGAAATTCCAGCACTTTCAAAGACCTGATGATGTAGACCTGGAATAAACACAATGACGATGCAAAAAAAATTTCTCACATGCAACTTTAGTTATTCACTTTTTTGTAACCCCACCAATAAAACTGAAACAGGGATTGCAATTAGGTGGGAACTACTTATAGCAAACCACCTGGACCAATCATTATGATTAGCCAATCAAAAACAGGGATCATCAGTTAGGTCATATTTATTACACTCTTCTGTAGCAGGTGCATAGTTTTGCCGCGCTTGTTACCAGGCTCACCAAATTAACCAAATATGCAGGAGAAAAACCATTTTTTTGAGCCAAACCAGCATATGTTGACTTTTCTTCACCTGATTTTTATGTGCATGGTCACATACTGAGCAGTGATGGGGATGCTCTAACAACATAATTTCTAGAACTTCTGACCAGTGTCTCTTTTACTGGCGAATTTTCGTCAAATTTCGACCTGAAAAATATGATTTCAATGTATACAAAGGATTTTTCATGAGAAAAATGGCACAAATTCGCCAAGTTTTGAAAAAAATTCCAAATAGCCAAATTTTATGATAAGTTCCAGTAGGTAGTCAAGCATATAGAAGGACTCTGATTTTTTTCCCTTTCACTTGTAATATGAATGGCTAAATTATTTTCTGGATTATAGCCACTTTGACGACACCAAAAAATCCTTAAAAAAACACTGGGCGGAGACTACAAAGCGGCTCTCCTCCACGCGCTGCCACGACAACGTATAAGTGTCGGCATGCGATGCTTCGACCATTCGGCGCTACCCACGTCTCGTACTACTATCGTCTCGCACGCTCCGCCCGCTCCACCGTTGCCCAAGCTTGAACTACTTGAACGGGCCATGCACTCCATGCCCGGCGCTGTAACCTTGTCATCACAGTTTCGGTGTTGGTGACCTTGTGTTGTAGTAGTAGTTGTTTTTAGTAACGTGTTTCAAGTTCTAGATTTTCCTTGGATTGCATTTGTTTGGAATTAGGACAGCTAATAACAATTTGGAAGTGGATCTGATTTTTTGTTTGTAATTGGAGAATATTATTATATCATGTCGTCGATCGATCAGAAGAGAGACCAGTTGAAGGGTCGTGCGCACCAGCTTTACTATCAGGCGCAGCAGAATGCGCCCAACTCGCGTCAGGTACTTGGACTTGTGACGCTGCTCTTGGCTGGGGGTCTTCTGTTGCTGTTGGGAGGGCTGGCATTGACGGGAACCACCATTACGGCGCTCTTGGCCACTCCGGTACTCATCTTCTTCAGCCCTATTCTGATTCCGTTAGCGGTTGTGGCTTTCTTCACCATTGGAGGGTTGCTGGGAGCTGGTACCTTCGGCGTGGCGGTGTTGTCCGTCATCTCGTGGGCGTACAATTACTACAAGGGTCGTCATCCCTACGGTGCTGATCAGGTGATGATACTGATGTTTGCATGCCGACACCACCATGTCTGTTCTTGCATATCACGAGCTCACAAAGGGCGGGTTTGATTGATTGGTCTATTGATTATTGCCCATGATTTGTGCCCGGATTTGTGACGATATTGCTCCCATATTAAGCTTGTTGTGCTCTTGTCTTCGTCAAATGCAGGTTGATGATGTACGCCAGCGCCTTAGTGAGACTGCAAGTCAAATCAAGGAGAAGGCCCGAGGGTATGGATCTGAAGCTAAGGAATACGTGCAGACCAAGACTGATACCAGTGTTGCAGCTTAAGTGATCATGTCTGGTGATGACAAATGAGTTTGTGTGTCCCGTGAGACCAGAAAGGGTTTCTGGTATCCTCCAGAATGTTGTCTAATTTTGAAGATGTTTTCTTTTGAGGGGGGCCTTGGCTATGGTGGTTGCAGAAGTTTAATATTGAAGTTGGTAGGAGAGGGCATCATATTGCACATTGAACTACTATTTTGCTCTCAGCTACTACCATTTGCTCCATAACTATTTGAAGCACACTAAGTATTTGTGCAACTCCTGATTCCAGTGATATTTGGGCTTGTGTAAATTAGCTCATGTCAATAGACTGGAACAATATATCTCTACTAGAAATCCTTTGCACACTACATGACATATATACCAATACAGTTTACATATTAACATCCCTGTAGAGAAGAACTAAAATATTCCAGTTTCTTGTTTGTTTCCATGCACAAAAGTATCTTGTACAGCAACTCCAGAACAAGAATTTGAACAAGTTTTCCTATCTTTTTCACCTCAAACTTGTTTGCTTTCAAACCTAATACTAAAGCATAAGCGAATTTTGTTGCAGCAAATTGAACTTTGTAGGATTGCACTTGTAAACTGAATTCATGGTTTTGAACTTGGACTTCATGATAAGGTTGGAATAGGTTACATACGAGGAGCCAAAGCTCATGCAAAATCCATCAAAAGCTGTCAGAACATTGAAGACAAAAATGCCATCATTAACATTTGCATGTCCATGATAAAGAATGGAAGTGTTGTACACAAAAAACTTTGAAATGGGGGAAATGCACAAAATCAAGAACATTTGGTGGAATTCACAAACCCCTACTTTCATATGAGGAAAATGAGGATTCCAAGAAGGATTAGGGCAATTACTGAGTATTTGAGTGCAGAAAGAGTGATGGCAATTGCCACAATGAACAACTGCCAAGCAATGAGCAACACAGCATATGCCAATAAAGTAGTCAAAACCAATGCCAAGACATTCTCAAGTGTTGGGTCAAGAAGATCTCTCCAGTTTATCTTCATGTCTGCACCTTCAAGAATTAGGTCAAGCTCATCAAGCTCCATCTGATCTGCCGCTTCAGCAGCAGCAGCTTTTCTTCCCCTATCATCAAACTGTGATGATGACGATGCTTCTCTGTCCTCCTTCAAGTCATCTCTCCCACCCCAGAAACCTCCCCAAAATCTTCCACCTTTTCTTCGGCCTGCAAGTCTTGGAGTTTTTTTGTTGCTGTCTGGTTCTTGTCGAAGCTCGAGCTCTGGAGATGCAAATTCCCTTTGAGAATCTGATGCATCCCTTTTGCCCTCGGTGTCAATCTCATCAGACTGCAAAGTATCCTCGATTTCTAGGGAATCTTCATCATCGTCCTCATCAAAATCCTCCTCTTCATCAATGCTTTTCCGCCCCAACAAATTTTCCCACCATCCTTTTCTTCTCTCCTCTTCCTGACGGTTTCTCTCTCTGGTTTCGTCATCATCTTTCCCACTCGAGCTTTCCCCCCCATCTGTAAGATTTGATTTTGGCGCAAGTTTTACACTATTGCTGCTGCTGCTGATTGTTGGAAGCTGGCGTCTTACTCTCGCCTGAGCAAGACGAGTATGCACAATCCTACAGGGTGCGGGAAAGGACAGGAAGACTGAGCGATGATGATGAATTGGAGACAATTGCAATGCTCTCAACGCCATCTTCTACTCCAGACATCCAGCATTTAGTAATTGGAATTCAGAAAGTTGAACGGGAAAGAGGAAGAATGAAACCCTAATTCCCTGCCTCTTGACGGTTGAAGCTCATAGACTGCTCATGTTCTTCTTCTCCTTTCTTTTCCTTGCGCCAATCTCTCTTGTTTCTTGTGTTCCTTCTCTTGCCTTTCTCATTCTGAAACCCTCGGCACCTTTCAGCCAGTATTTCCAAATGTCAATGAGTTGGCCCGACAGACTTCTGCGAAAAGATAGCTAGCTCACTCTCCCGGACCTGCAGAGAACTTCTCTCGCATATCTTGTACTCTTTCAGAGTGACTACGCCCCTTGAAGGATCCTAGAGAATCGATCTTCCTTCTCCCGGCACAATGCCCATTCACTCACTCTGTCCTGCTACCTATCAACGTTTCAGGAGCCACCTTCCCAACCCTAAACACACAAAATCCAAATCACATAACAACAAGCTCCAGTTTCTCCGCAGAATGCACCTCGATACAGACCCAACGAAGAGAGAAGCAAGCGAGAACCTACATTTCTATGCGATTCCCAATCAAATACTCGTCACCATAAGCTGCTCTTCACATTCTGAGAAGATGGGATTGCTTACCTCCAGCAACTGCAACAAAAGATTGGGTTTGTGAAGCAAATGCTGATTTATCCCCCGCCCCCCGCGGACGTCGGAAACCCTAGATTCTCGTGAACCGTTTGGGCTCTGTTAATGTGTAGGGACAATTGGGGTGGTGCCCATTCCTGTTGTTGTTGTTGTTGTCGTGACGCTGGAGCGAGAGGAGGCTCAGAATCATGAGATCAATGACTCACGCATTTCATTCGGTTCTTTTCTTCCCCTTCTCTAGATTCCAACTCCGTTTTCTCACAACCCACGATCGACGGATCCGGGTGTTGCACGGGAGTCTGATGAGGGGCTGTTGCAGCATGCATCTTTCGTCTACATTCTCCTCGCGCCATCCTCACGTCACTTCAACTCTTCCTCAACTCACTTCCAAGCCCTTTGTCAGGTCACTATTTTCGAGTTCTTCGAGTTCTTTGCTGAGTTTTGAGGTGGTTTCTACTGAGGTTTCAAGCAAGCCCTCTGCGGCAATGTCCGTTTGGTCAGAAACAGCCGATAACGACTCGGAGAGAAGCTTGTATCCGATTTCGGAACTGCTGCCTTCTTCGGCGTACGTTCATATTCCCTTTTGTCGACGTCGTTGCTTCTACTGCGACTTCCCAATCGTTGCAGTAGGGGAGAGAACAGAGGGCACGAGCACGCATATGGATGCGCGGATGGCGAATTACGTGGACTTGCTCTGCAGAGAGATTCGTGTCGCTGCTAGCGCGAACCCTAGCAGACCTTTGAAAACCCTTTTCTTCGGTGGGGGAACGCCATCGCTTCTGCCGATTCCTCTCCTCCTCCGCATCATTCAGGCTCTCGACTCCAGCTTTGGCATTGCTGCGGGAGCCGAAATATCCATCGAAATGGATCCTGGAACTTTCGATGTACAGTCCCTGAGACAAACTCTAGAAGGAGGAGTGACTAGGGTTTCGATGGGTGTCCAGTCTTTCAGCTCTGAGCTTCTGAAAGCATGTGGCAGAGCACATGGACTCAACGAAGTGTATGCAGCCATTGATGCAATTAAGGGGAGTGGACTCAAGAATTGGAGCTTGGATCTCATCTCATCACTGCCACATCAAACCCTATTTCAGTGGGAGCACTCTCTACAAGAAGCTGTTGCAGCAGGACCATCACATATTTCTATATATGATTTGCAGATTGAAGAGGGCACACTCTTCAATCGATGGTACAAAGCAGGTGAATCTCCTCTACCCAGTGATGATGTATCTGCCACTTTTTACACAACAGCTTCATCAATTCTTACAAATGCGGGATTCGAACATTATGAAATCAGCAACTACGCCAAAGAAGGTCTTCAATGCAAGCATAATCTTGTCTACTGGAACAATCTGCCCCACTTCGCATTTGGATTGGGATCTACAAGCTATGTTGATCACAAACGCTTTGCAAGGCCACGCAAATTCAACCTTTATGCAGACTTTGTGGAGAGTTTTGAAACCTCAGGAGGACAGATTGACTTTCCAGAAAGCAGTCTCGAAGAAAGGATTCTGGACACTGTCATGCTCTCTCTTCGACTTGCAACAGGTTTGAATCTACAACAATTTAAACAGCAATTTGGGACTACAGTTGCTGCAATTGTGTGTAAAGCTTTGTTTCCATTTGCTAGCAGTGGTTATGTAGCGGTTCTTAATGCAAATAAGCAGCCCATTTCTGCTGAGATACTTTTAGATCACAGTTTGCCATTAGCATACACTGGGGGTGCAAGTCTTGCACACTCAGATTCAGAAGTGGCAGCTTTTGTACATCTGACAGACCCCAAAGGTTTTTTGCTCTCTAATGAAGTGATTTCGTCCATTTTCTCCGCTTTGCCAAGCGGATCAAGCTATCTCATTTCTTCTGAGCTGTTGCAGAGGTATGGGTGCAAGAGAGATATTCTTGTTTGAACCAGTTTCATACTTACTCTCAGTAGCAGTCTTGATGTGTCACCTTAAACCTCAGTTCTTTGCCTCTGAGCCTTCACCTCCCATTCCTTAATTCACCTTCAATTTCTGGCCCTAGAACCCAAGGCATTGATCACTTTGTGCAGATTCATGCAATTGTGATCACAATTGTCAATTCCTGGATCATGACACCAACTGATCTCCTTTTTTTTCTTACATAATCATCACATACCCACAACATTCCTGATCCACACAGTTCAATTTCTACTGGCATCATCACAAGTGTAAATAGCACAATGTGCCCATGAGCTAACATTGTCAAGTTTACAAATTGGATCAAAGAAATCAAAACTCCACCTATCTCTAAGATTGAACCAAATTATCTCCAATGTGTTTACATTGAATTGCAACTCAGTCTTGTGTGTACAAAAACTTCATTTATTATGGCTATGCAGTCTATCTTTGAAAAGCATCAATACCAATAGCACTTTGCTCTTCACTACAAAAGTAGTAATTGTTGCATGGTCACATCATCTTCAATGGATCATAAAGCTTCAAATTCAACCTGGCTATGCATTTGCCTAAAGACAGAACCATATTGAATTCAATGGTTCAGAAAAGATTGTTATTGTGTCATTTTTATCTTCATAATGACCTTCACTTATGTACCTAGTGTTATTTTAGGGTGCCTTAAAAGTTGCAATCCACTTACCAGCTTGAAATGAGAGGTTTCTTGTAAGAAAATAGGGAATGATTATGTAAGCTAATCTAAGCCATCCTTATTGTGCAAGGAAATTTCGGTAAATGTATCTAAAGCCCTTGACCATCATGCAGGGAAAGGCACTGACAGAGCCCTGTACTAAACTAAGGTGTGTCTAAACAGTAGATGATGGAGGTTAGAGGTAATTGTTTTTGAAACTTAGCTTACAAGCATGAAAGTAGGTTTGTAAAAGAGAGGGAAGTAGGTATGTAAATCTACCTAGTAGGGAAGGAGTGAGCTATAAATGGGGGAGATAAGTATGGAGGCCTCATACAAATAGAAAGATAATTATGGATGAATTCTTATCCATGAACATAATTTTATTCAAATTGCAAATTTTCATCATTTGGTCAAATTTTCATCACATGGAACTTTTATCATTTATTTCATGAGCTTTGTTAGTTAATATTGTGACTTTCATTCATGAAATTTATTTTCATCCATGTTATCATTTGAAACCAATGGATTAGGGAGAGGGGAACAAGTTTTGAAATTATCAAGATGGCAAATGATGTTGCTCGGCTGTCTGATTTTTCTAATAACCTGTGGTTACACTTTTTTTAGTCTTTTGATTTCAGTTGATTGAAAAGTTTCAGAATCAAGTTTTGAAATTAATGAGAAGGTGGCAACCAATGTTGGGTGGTTATCTGTTTGTTTTAATAACCTTGGGTTTCAGTTTAAATTTTTTTGGAAATCGAGGAACCTTTGATTTAGGTTGTTTCAAAAATTTCAGAATGAAGGAACCTCCAGTCCCAGTTTTTTTGAATATTTTCAGAACGGATTTTTTTTCAAAAAGCCTCAAAGTACTGGCAATTTTCAGAAAATAACCAGCAGCTTTATAAAAGGTTATATGACTAGTTCTTACTTTTTTAAGAACTGTGGTTATATATCAGCATAGGTTCTCAGATTTTCTTAAACCGTGATTATATATCAAAATCATTTATGTGTCTTTTTGAAACCATGCTTATATATCTTTGAGAAATGAGTTTCCAATTCTGATAACCACCCAATACTAGTGGCAACTTGGAAGAAGACAATCTTGTTAAATTTCCAACTTCAGCTGATGCAACAATTTCATACACTTTTCAACCATGTAAATGTTTTTGTGAATTGCCATCAATTTTTTATTGGCAATTGATGAAATTCATTCAACAATGTCCACTTTCCATAATGGATATTTTGAAAACACTTTGAAAGGTTCCTTGGACACAAGGTTTTAGGGGTGCTTCAATGAGAGCTTTCATCACCTTCCCACCGAATAGGAATAACCAAAT
>Ga0209208_10013805_pt1 | contig 10028 bp, 9 predicted proteins | sample S1TSphfallax_3_FD_187694 | JGI IMG/M metagenome (GOLD analysis project Ga0209208, IMG submission 187694) | Host-associated microbial communities from peat moss isolated from Minnesota, USA - S1T2_Fd - Sphagnum fallax MG (SPAdes) (version 2) | ecosystem: Host-associated > Plants > Peat moss >... | reverse complement strand
CGAAGCGGCAAATACAATATGCACTGGCAACTCCTCCGAACCGGCAGCGGCTACCGCGCCGGCAAAAGCTAGTCCAACCCGGCCAGTCTACTACGGCTCGCCGTTGCTCACCCCGCACCGAGAAAGTACGAAATGGCCGCCAAACCGAAGCTGGGACAGAACTTCCTGCGCGACCCTACCGCCATCCGTCGCATCGTTGCCGCGCTGGGCGACCTCAGTGGCCGCACGGTCGTCGAGATCGGCCCCGGCAAAGGTGCCATTACCGAAGGACTCGCCGCTCAGGCGGGCAGGCTGATCGCCGTCGAGACGGACCGCGAACTTGCCTGGATGTTGCAGGAGCGGTTTTCCCCTGAAAAAGGCTTTCCCAACGTCAAAATCCACCGCCAGGACATCCTGCAATTTGATTTCGCGGCGGCGGCGAAGGATGCATCGCTTGCAACGGTCGATTCGAGCGCGGCCTCCCCGCTGCTGGTGGTCGGCAACCTGCCCTACTACATTACCTCGCCGATTCTGCTGCATTTGGCGGCCAGCGCCGCCTCGCTCGACCGGGCGGTGCTTATGGTGCAGCGCGAGGTCGCCGATCGAGTGACCGCGAAACCGGGTTCGCGCGACTACGGCCTGCTTTCCGTGAGCCTGCAGCTCTATGGGAGCGCCGAACAGCTCTTCGGTCTGCCACCGGAGGCGTTCACACCGCCGCCGGAGGTCCATTCGACGGTTTTTCGCTGGAAGTTTGCGCCCCGCTTTGCTGAATTGGGGATCGAGGAAGGACCGTTTATCAGCCTGCTCAAACAGTGCTTTGCGCAAAAGCGCAAGACGCTGGCGAACAATCTGCGCGCCGCCGGCTATTCTTCTGAAAAACTCTCCAAAGCCTTCACGGACACTGGGATTTCTCCGCAAATCCGCGCCGAGGCTTTGCCTGTCGAAGAACTCGCCGCAATTTGGCGTACGCTCCGCCAAGTCTGAATTCCGCACACCACAAAGCCGGTCTCGTGGAGGAGACCGGCTGGTTGTGAGTATCGCCTGTTAGGGAACTTCGGAGAATGCGACTCAGTGGTGCGATCCGCCCCCACCACCGCCGCCGCCGGAAGAGACGTGGCCACCGCCTCCGCCTCCCGCGCCGCCGCCGGACGGAACGGAGTGCGAAGCGCCGCCTCCGGAATAGGAAGAAACATGGTTCGACGGTCCCGCGCTGACGGGATGCGAACCGGACGAGGAAGCCCGGTAAGGCGGCGCTGCCGAAGCCGGGTGGCTGGGAGCCGGAAAGTACCCGTTCGCGGGACGGGCGGCAGCCATTGCCCCCGGCTGGCGGTCATACGATTGCCGTGGCGCTACCGGCTTCAGCGGTTGCAGCGGGTGACCGGCAATTGTCACCGGTTGGTTGGGACGGGACAAAATTCCTTGGCTGCCACCCGCAGCGCGCCGGTCCACCGGAACGACATTGGACGCAAGCAGCGAACGTGAACCCACCGGATGCGGGTGAGTCGGAGGCAGGATCGGCCTCCGCGGAGGTTTGTATCCGCGCGGATATGTGCCGATGTTGTACCCATAATCTCCTCCGTAGTAGCCGCCGCCGCATCCGCCGCCGGGAAGCCATCCCCAGCCGAAGGAGTCGTAAAAATCCCAGGTGCCGCAGTTGAAGGCTGCATAGCCCCAACCGTAGCCCGATACCCAGACCCATCCCCGCCGCGGATAGTACACCCAGTGGCCGTAGCCGTAAGGATCCCAACTGGCTCCCTGCGCCTGCGCGTCGTAAGGCGACCAGAGGTAGCCCTGTCCAGGAACGTCGTACCAACTTCCATTGGCGTCGAGGTCGGCCATGCCGGCAACCGAGGTTCCGTAGGCGCTGCTTGCGGCGGTCTGCTGGCTGGCTTCGGCGTTCAGGAGCTGGTCGCGATCCGCGTTCCAGGTATCCCAGGAGTCAGGCTGAATGTTTTCGTGCAGCGTGTAACGCGCCTGATCGGTCGTATCTAGATTCAGGCTTTCGCCGCCGTGGATGTCCAGTTGCAGCGCATCGCCGCGATCCAGGTGTACGTTGCCGGAAAAGACGGCCAGCTCGCCGGGCGGCGTATCCATCGTCACGCGCACCACGGAAAAGCTCGTGGCTGCAAACGACGCCCCGCCGTAACTCACGCGCAGGCTGTCGTCTCCTGTGCTCGGCTCCAGTTCGAAATAGGCCAGGCCGCTGACCAGAGCCACTTCTGTATGCGCGCTGGTTCCGTGTTTTTCGATCGCCGGAAAAGTCAGCGTGGAGTTGGGCGAGAGGCGAACGACGCTGCCGTCCTCCAACTGAATCTCGGTGCGGCCATCGTTGCCGGTGACAATCTGCGAGCCGGCAAAAAGCGGCATGTTGGCCAGCGCGGGGTCGGCGACAATCTGCCCATCCTGCACCACGCGCACCTCGCCCTCCACGCTGCTCAGGCGTAAAGCGCGCGTATTGGTGCCGGCAGCCGTAGCATCGGCAGGAGTATCGTCCGGGAGGGCCGCTGCGAATACCGGCATCGCGGCCAATACCACGAGACTTGCGGCGGACAGGGCGGCGGTTCGAAGAGCCGATTGGCGAGCGGACACGCGGGCAGGCCGGCGAGCGGACAAATCAGGCAATTCAGATTGAGAGCGAGCGAAAAAGCTTCCAGCCAAAGTGTCCATGGATACATTCCCTCTTTTTTGCCAAGCCGTCCAATCCGATTCCGGCACGCTGACTTGGCAAACCACACCAGCTTAATCCTCCTCCGGAGATGACACCGCCGGTCAGGATTTCTGGGTCTGACTCTATTAAGACACGGACTCAAAACAAAAGTCTCAGAAACCCCAAAATAATTTTGGAGCGAAGGTAATCGAATCTAACGGGCCTGCGTCAGGAGCAACCGTGCCTTCTTGCGGGCACGGTCCATGACCTCTTCGTCGGTCGCGATGCGAGTCAGCGTCTCCCGGATGGCGCCCATCTCCTGCGCGGTGCCGTCGTGCGCCCACGCCGTCAGGCTTTCCAGTTCCTCGTCGAGCCCCAGCCGGTCGTGTTGCAGCAGTTTTTCCATCCGGGCTCCGCTCATAATCGTGGTTTCAACAGCCAGCATCGTGTTTTGCAATTCCTCGATCTCTTTATCCTTGGAATAATTGAACTCGCACGATCCGCTGCCTTCCGGGCCGGAGTAGGCGAAGCGCTTGGTGCCCTGAAAGGCCACTTTCAGGTGGCTCTCACACGGGAAGGCGAAGAATTTCTTGGCGCGCGCTGTGGCAAAGACGCGTTCGGTCAGCGGCGCGCTCAGTTGAATCTGCCGGTGAACGTCGCCCGCCTCGATTTTCTTTTCCTGGCCGTCGACCTGGCTGCCGCTCTCCGCGTCGAACGTACCGCTTCCGTCGGGGGCGAGTTTCAGCAGCCAGTGCGCGGGATTTTCCCTCGCGTCGGTAAACTCCATCTGAAACTCGGCACCCTGCTGCGCCTGCACCGCCAAACTCGAAGCGAATGCCGCGCAGGCGAACCAATGCCAAATCTTTAGGGGGCCCGCAAAGGGTTGCATCATGCCCGCCGCTCCTGTAGCGCCAGCGTCTGGGAGGTATGCAAATGGCAGATGGCGATGGCCAGCGCGTCGGCCGCGTCCGGAGGCTCGGGCGGCGCATCCAGCCCGAGCAGACGAGCCACCATGAACTGCACCTGCTCCTTGCCGGCCAGCCCGTAGCCCACCACGGACGACTTGATTTTGAGCGGAGCGTATTCGGCCAGCGGCAGGCCCATCTGCGCAATCGTCAATAGCGCCACGCCACGGACCTGCCCCAGTTTGAGGGCGGACTTGGCGTTGACGGAGTAGAAAACCTCTTCGACCGCGACCACATCTGGACGCCAGGTTTCAAGCGCCGCGGTCAGTTCGTTGTACACCTGCATCAGCCGCTGCGGCATGGTTTTTGTCTTCGGCTGGCGAATCGCACCAAAGGCGCGGCAAATGAGCCTCGGATTCCGGCTCAAATCGTCGGACTCGACCACGCCGTAGCCGGTGATCTCGGTGCCGCAATCGATTCCAAAGACGCGCATGCTCCTGAGTGTAACGCAAGCCGCGGCTGGGGTTGCGCCAACTTCCCGCGCTCGGAACTCAGCCCGTATACTCACTCTGTCGCGGAACTTCGATACTTCACGGGAGGAACCCGCCCGATGCGCATCTCACGCCGCCAATTCTCTCAACTTAGCGCCATGGCCGTTGCGGCAGAGTTGGCGCCGCCGATGACCGCACAGCTCGCGAGCCGCAAGATCGGCTACGCGGTCATCGGCCTGGGGCGCATCGCCGACCACTTTCTGCGCGGCGTGCAGGCTAGCGGCAACTCCAAAATCACTGCGCTCGTTTCTGGGCACCCGGACAAAGCCGCAGGCATCGCCGCGCAATATGGTGTGCCCAAAGCCAATATTTACAACTACGAGAATATGGATAGCTTTCGCGACAACCCGGCCATCGACGCCGTCTACGTCGCCTTGCCCAACTCCATGCACGCCGAATACACCATTCGTTCGGCCAAGGCGGGCAAGCATGTGCTCTGCGAAAAGCCGATGTGCGTCAGCGTCCTGGAAGCCGAAGCAATGATCGCCGCCTGTAAGGCCGCGAACGTGAAACTGATGATCGCCTACCGCTGCCACTTTGAGCCGACCAACCTGGCCGCAGTGAAGCTGATCCGGGACGGCGCGCTGGGCCAGGTGCAGCAAATCCAGTCCGCCTTCGGCTTCAACTGCGGAGCGCAGGAGTGGCGTTTGCAAAAGCCCCTCGCCGGCGGCGGACCGCTGATGGACGTGGGCATCTACTGCCTCAACGCCACGCGCTACCTTACCGGCGAAGAGCCGGCGGCGTTCTCGGCTTACACCCATTCGAATCCGAACGACCCGCGCTTCCAGACCGTCGAGGAAAATCTCAACTGGATCACCCGCTTCCCTTCCGGCATCCTCGCCACATGCGAGACCAGCTACGGCGCCAATATGGACGGCTACTTCCGCGTCTACGGCTCAAAGGGCTGGCTAGAGGTCGATACCGCCTTCGCCTACGAGGGCCTAAGTCTCAAAGCCGATTGTTACGACGCCAGTGGCAAACACATCCAACTCGACCAGCCCAACCCGGAGAAAGACCCCATCCACTTCACCCGCGAGGCGGATCACTTCTCCGACTGCATCCTCAACAACCGGACGCCGAAGACTCCGGGCGAAGAAGGTCTGCGCGATATGCAATGCATTCGCGAAATCTATCGCTCGGCGGGGATTGCGATGGCGTAACGAACCCCCGCCACTTCAGACGTCCCGAAAACTTCGATGTCAGTCGAACTCTTTGGTGACGCAGTCAAGATCATCCCCGTGCGCGCCGAACTGACCACCCACGAAGCCGCCAGCTTGCTGAACGTGTCGCGCCCCACGCTGATCCAAATGCTGAAGATGGGCTCAATCCCGCATCGAAAAGTCCGTACCCATCGCCGCATTCCCCTTGAAGCCGTGATTGCCCGCAAGCGGAAACTCGATGCTGATCGCAGAGCTGCAATTGCCCAGCTCTCCGCGTATGACCAGGAAATCGGCCTTTAACTCATGGCACGGCTCATGGCAATTCTCGACGCCAACGTACTGTACCCTGCGGACTTGCGCAGCTTCCTGCTTTAACTGGCAATCCCAGGCTTCTGTCAACTAAAGTGGTCCAGAGAGATTCTGAAGAGTGGATCAGCAACCTACTCGCCGACCGGCCAGACCTGACGCGCAACAAGTTGGAAAGAACTCGTGAACTCATGGAATGAGCGGCACCCAATGCGCTGGTAACCGGATACAGAAGCCTCATCGACAGCCTGAATCTACCCGATGCCGACGATCGCGACGTCCTGGCTGCTGCCATTCGCAGCCAATCCAACTTGATCGTGACCAACGATCTCGAGGATTTTCCCGCAGAGATTCTTCCTCCCTTCAGCATGGAAGCGGCCTCTCCGGACGCCTTCCTACAAAGGCTGCTGCTCGAGTCGCCCGACGATGTCTATGAAGCGTCTGAGACTCATCGCCTGAGCTTGAAAAATCCCCCCAAAGCGTCAGACAACACCTGCACACCCTCGAATTGCAAGGATTAGTCAAGAGCGCTGAGACTCTCGCCAATCATGCGCAGCGCTAACCCGCTCCTCAAAAACTCGTCTTCCGCCCCGGATACCAGGTGAACTGAAAGCTGGTATTCGTCACGGTCTGCTTGTTGGTGAGGTAAATCGGCGCCAGATACTGCTCGTAAGTGAAGTTCCCTTTCAGTTCCAGGTCGTGCCCGAAGCGCTTGACCACTTGCGCGCCGTAGTCGTCGAGCGTGGTGCCGCCGGCGATGAAGTCCTTGGCATTCTTCTGCCTGCGCCAGTTGAACTGCACCCACTCATTGCCGCTCAGATGATACGTCACCCAGGCCTGCCCGCCTTTGCCTTCGCGGCCCATCCAGTCGCCGAAGATCTGGCCGGCGTTGGTGTATCCCTGCGGCTGCTCGCCTTCGTAATAGGTGAACTGCCCGCTCTGGCTGCGCGTGGTGGATTGGTCGTCCATCGCCGCCTCGACGCGCAAATCGAGCTTCGGCACCGCCGGCACATGCGAGAGGAACAGCCCGGTGCGGAAGTCTGCCCGGCGCGGCGCCGAGATCGGCGAGACGTCGTCGTGCGCCTCCGAATCCACAAAGAACGTGAGCCAGTTGCGCACGTAAGGCAGCCGGTAGCTCATGTCGAAGGCGCCAAAGCGCGCCCCAGGATCGTTGCGCGAGGTCTTTTCCGCCATTGAAACGTTCTGGAAGCTGAAGAAACTCTTCAGAAACGAGTGAATGGTGATGGGAACATGCCCCTTGCCGCCCCAGATGACCGTCCGCTCAAAGCCAAACTCCAAGTCCCGGGTCGGTTTGAAGCTGATCTTCTCCGCGTGGACCCACGGATCGTTCCAATCCGTGTGCCCCTTGAGCGAGCCCACTAGAAATTCGTAGCGGAACGGCCCGGTCACCCGCGAAAGCAGCGGGATATGCAGCGGTTCCACACGGTCGATGCGGAAGGCATAGATGTTTTCGGCGTTGTTGGTGTACGCGTAAGCGCCGCCCTGTGCCGGCCCCATCCACACATCGTTCTTGCCGAAGGAAATCTCATGGCCGACGAGATGCGCAGAGACATACCCCTCCATCAGGCGCATATCGTGCTTCGCGTCGATTGGGCCCGAAGGAATCGTCGGCTGCTCGGGATTGGCCGCGGTCGGAATCCCGTCCACGTACGACAGCTCGTCGAAGAGCGTCTGCGAATACCCTGTCGCCGACGGCGCGTACTGGAACTCGGTCCGTGCGTAAAGCGTGAAGATGCCGGCCGTCGCAAAGGCGCTCGCGCCCGTATAGTCGTCGAAACCGTTCTGATACGGCCGGCCGTAGTCGTTGGTAACCGTTTCGCCGATGTGATAACTGTCGTGCAGCGGCGTTCCGCTGATCCCGCGCCCCACCTCATACGCCGACTCGACCCGCACCTGCGCCTTGTGGATAAAACACGGACCCGAAGCATCGACGTTCAGCTCATGCCACAATGCGTCGTAAAGCTGCTGCGCCTCATCGGTCGCCGGACCCTCCGGCGCATCTTCCAACCGCGCCGAGGTCTCTTCCAGCATGTGGATCACGCTGCCCCGCGACCACGGGCGCAGGCCGAGAAATGCGGTATCCAAGTACCCAAGCGAATATAGGCGCGTCAGCGACCCATACATCCAACTGTCAAGGGGGATGTACGGCGTACCCAGCTCAGCCATCTTGCAGGGAGCGACTGGAGCGGCCAGCTTGTCGCCAGCCGCAGCCGGCGACTCGGCGGCCCGCGCTGCTCCCCCCGAAACCGAAATGGTCACCGCCAGCAATAAACCGCCGCCGAGTGGGAATCGCAAACGACCGCCAAGCATACCCATCCCCTAACTCTACTCAAGCGCCCAAGGCAGGGTCAATCGAACAAACGCCCTTCGTCGGGGAAGAGCGTTGTTCCATACAAGAGTGAGCAAATTGGCACGAATCCGTTAATAATTCAACAACTTGGTGGCCGCATCGACGATTTTGTCTACCGACGGCAGATAGAACTTTTCAAGCGGAGCCGAGAACGGAATCGCCGGCACATCCGGCGCCGTCAATCGCACGATCGGCGCGTCCAGGCAATCGAAGGCCTGCTCGGCCGCAATCGCCGCGATCTCCGCGCCAATACCCAGCGTGCGGTGATCCTCATGCACGATCAACATGCGACCGGTCTTGGCTAAGGACTCGAGAAACGTGTCCTTGTCCAGCGGGTTCAACACGCGCAGATCGACCACCTCGATCTCCGCGCCGGTTTCGGCGTGAATCTTTTCCGCCGCCTGCAACGAGAGTTGCAACGTCCAGCCGTAGGTCACCAGCGTCAGGTCCGTTCCTGGCCTGCGTACGGCAGCCTTGAACAAATCCGTGACAAAATCGTCGCCATCGGGCAAATCTTCCTTGATCGAGCGGTAGAGCTTCTTGTGCTCGAAATAAATCACGGGATCGTCCTGCCGGATGGCCGCCTTCAACATGCCCTTGGCATCCGCCACAGTTCCCGGCGCCACCACCACAAGCCCCGGTTCATGCGCGAACCACGTCGTGTTGGTCTGCGAGTGATAGAGTCCGCCGCCCACGCCGCCGCCGTAGCAAACGCGCAGCGTCAGCGGGCAGGTCTGTGTGCCGCCCGAGCGATAGCGCAACTTGGCCGCCTGCTGCGTCAGCGCGTCCATGGCCGGCGTGATGAAGTCCGAAAACTGAATCTCCGGCACTGGCTTCAGCCCAGCCAAAGCCGCGCCGATCGCCGCCGAAACGATCACGCCCTCGGCAAGCGGCGAATCGATCACCCGATCCGCGCCAAACTCCTCGTAAAGCCCCTTGGTTGCCTTGAAAACGCCGCCTTCGACGCCGACATCCTCGCCGATAATGAACACGCGCTCATCGCGCCGCATCTCTTCCTGCAGCGCTTCGGTAATTGCGCTGATATAAGTCACAAGTGCCATGAATGTCTACTTCCTTCTTTAGTGAGAAACAGAATCGGTTTCGCGGTTTAGATGCAGCGGCTCAAGCAGTGTTGCATTCCATCGGTCCAGCAGCTGCTTAGCCTCGGCCAGCGTAAAACCCGTTCGAGTAAAGAACTCCGCTTGCCCAAGATCGAGCATCACGAATTCAGACATATTCCGCAGAGCTCTGATCTCCGCCTCCGTATAATCCCGCTCGAACTGCCCAAAAGGATGGCCAGAGGCGTTCCTAATGACAATGACGCCATTGGAATCGTATTCGCAGGCTTCCACCCAAGTGTTGAATTCGTCGAAGATCGCACGCAAAGCCACTTCGCTCATCCCAATCTGAGTTTCAAATTGAACGCCGCGAATACCGTTTAGAAGCTCGTTGAAGAGTTGATGCACAAGCAGAGCCTGCGGTCCCGGCAGAACTGCACGCACGAAGGCATGCGATGCCGAATACCTCCCGGGCAACGCCTGCGCCGGATTAGCGTATTTTCTTGAATCGATCGATTCCATTGCCAGGCCAGAATGCGGTTCCAAGATCGGGGTCCGCCGGGTTATCGAGGACCATCAGGCCTTCTTCGTCGTTCCAGAATGCCCAACGACCATCTGTGAGATCTCTGCGTTTAGCCGAAGTCAAGATCGTCTGCAGTATCAGCCATTCGAAACTGCTTTCGCTGATCAACTCCCCGGACTCGGCTAGGTTGGCGGCACGCTTCCAATAAGCATGGCCATTAGCAATGGCATGAGCGATTCGTCGCGCTTCTTCCTCGTTGAGGTTCACTGGAGTTCTTCCATGTTAATCCCAACAAGTGAGACTCGCACCGAGAACCTCAGTAAATAGGCGAATAACTCTTCGGATTCAACACCCGATCCCGAATATCGAACGAGTACACATGATCGAGCGCCTCAACGCCTTCGGGGAGCGCCGACTTCTCCGCAATCTCGATCGCCGCGTCCAGTTCCTTGTTGAAGCCGTCCACGATCTCCTGCTTCCAAGCGGCGGTGAACAATCCCTTGCCGGTCAGGTATTTTTCCATCCCCA
>Ga0209208_10013804_pt1 | contig 10028 bp, 10 predicted proteins | sample S1TSphfallax_3_FD_187694 | JGI IMG/M metagenome (GOLD analysis project Ga0209208, IMG submission 187694) | Host-associated microbial communities from peat moss isolated from Minnesota, USA - S1T2_Fd - Sphagnum fallax MG (SPAdes) (version 2) | ecosystem: Host-associated > Plants > Peat moss >... | reverse complement strand
TCAAGGTGAAATTCCAGGCCCTCACATGTACTGGGGCTGACTCTACCAAGCTTGAAGCACACAAGCTAATTATATTGTGACAAATGTTTTGTTAATTTTGGAAATTGCCCATTCTTCCAGACTTGGGTGTTGTTTACAAAACAACAAAGAGGTCGTTGGCAAAAGTTGAATGCCTACACCAACCTGACCCCCCATGATCTTCATTCATCTCCTTCACCTTTGGAAAAATCACTTGTTTTGATGTAGCCTAGTGCACAAAGGTGATGTAATAATATATATGTTGTTCTCATTTGTTGTTGAAGAGTTTTCAACTTCAATATTTATTCAAGTTAGTAGAAAAAAGATAAAAACTTACAATGATCATTGCACAAGTAGTGTGAGTTGGAATCTAGCTTTGGGTTTGCTAGGAACCTTGGAGAGGGAGAGAGTTTCTCCAATGCAGAATTGGTTTTGCCTCATATTCCATCAGGATCAAGGGCATGTTCCCAGATTACACTAGAAAAATCGGCCCAGCTCTTTACAAAAAGCAGAAAGCCCACCTAGAAAATGTGGGTAAAGACCTGCGTGCCATTGTCGCATACAAAATTTCACTTGGTGGTAATGTGGGTTCCAAAAACCCTAAAACAAATCTGGTAGGGTTTTAACCAAAATTTTGGGCCTACTCAGTTGAAGTTATCAACACAAGTATTTGGACTAGAGTTAGAAATCTTTCTGCCTTTCTTTTGACAGGTGAAATTGTAAATGCCAAAATGATGAGTTCGAAAAATAAAAAGATCTTTTTGGGTTGAAAACATCATGTCTCACAATTGACATACTCCTTACAAGTTTTTTTGTTTTTTTTCCTAATTTATAATTTGATTGTCATGTAGTATAATACACAAGACACATTTTGAAACACACCAAACATTTTTGGTCCTCATTCGATTACTAAATGACCTTAGGTATGAACTGGGAACCTTGAAAACAACAACCAACAAAGTTGGTTATCATCATTGGTGGAAAAAGATATGAACAACCTAACTGAAAAATTGTAGCACATTTTCAAGTTCGAGGATATTTAAATTATTTTTGAAAATGTGAAAATTTGGAGAAATTATTTGTTAGAAATGTTGAAATTTAAGGAAATTACAAGGGGAGAGAAAAATACAAAAATTGGTGGAGACGTAGGTTTTTTTCTGTCAAAATTCCATAAGTTATTATTTTTATTCCCAAGTGGATTCTTTTAATATAAGAATTATTCGGCCACTCAGGTGCTGAACCTGAAAAGGTGACCATGATTACGGCATTTGGAAACACCCCCCCAACCATGTGAACGAATTTTGGATAACCTGTTCCCAATTCAACACTCTAGTCTTGAGCCTCTGACATGAATTTTTGTAAATTGTCAAAATCCATCTTTTAAATTTGAAAGAAATTGAAGGGTCCTCTTCTCTGATTCAAGCGAGGTCTTAAGATTCATGTCTCAAGATTCATGTCTCTGCATTGGTGGTCTGGATTTGAGATCTTGATTTGAGGTGACCATGATTATGGCATTTCTAAACACCCCCTCCACCCCCTCCCCCCACCATCCACACCATCCATGCGCCCATGGTTTAGGCATACCACGTGGTTCATCTTTCCGCCTGCAATTACGCATTTGTCAACTAGAGTTGCAGTTTGCAGAGAGTTGCAGTTTTGCATTGCAGAGTCTTTCGCACTCGAGCTCCCCATTGAAGCTCTCTCTCTCTCTCTCTCTCTCTCTCTCTCCCGTCCTCTCTTCTCTTCTCGATTTCGTTCCTCTCTGTCTCCCTAATCTTCAAAAAAAAAGCTGAGAAATAAAAAATTCTTTTGTCAGCATTAATCTCATATGAGTAAGTTCTTCGCAAGTCTCACCGACTGTGCATGCCTGTGTGGCTATGCATCAGTTTCCCTTCTTTTTTTTGTTTCTCTGCTTTCGAAATCTCCTCTGTGTCTGCGTCTAATGTTTGAACGGATTCTTTCTTGGTTGCTCTCTGATTTTTGGAGCTCGCGGAACGGAGTTCAGCGTTGGCTTTCTTTGAAGAAGGAAGGAAGGAAGTCAGGCCCGGGGTGTGACTTCTTTTCTGTTTTGGTGCATGCTTTGACAATGAGTGGGAATATGTAAAGGACGGACAAGAAAAAGATTCCTCGTCTCCGAGTTGCGGAGAGTTTTCTTTTGGCTGTTGTGTGCAGAATTTGCAAGTAGCCAGGGCTCAGGATGATGATGAGAGTTCGACGGCAAGGCGAATCCGGAACCTCGGCAGCAATGTCTCGACCGTCATCGCAGTCGCAGCAGCATGCTGTGTATAATAAGAGTGATGATGATGATCGAGAGGCTTCAATGACAGGAGGAGCAGGACTTGAACTTCCTGCTGCAGCAGATAATGCGATCTCCATGGTGCGTGAGAATGGAGGAGCAGCATTCCATCTTCACGGACATAATAAGAGCGCGGATTTCGAACATGACACGAAAAGCAACACAAAAAGCTTGATCAGAATGATAAGCCAGCTTAGGAAGGAGCTTCACTTAGGGTTGCCATGGAACAACCAGACTGCATTGAATCATGGATCTGCATTCCCTTCCAACGAACAGCAGGCTAGCGGAGAAGGATCGGAAGCAGCAGCAGCACTTAAGAATCTCTTCTGCGAAATCTCGCACCAGGTTTCGGTCTCCCCTCTCCCTCCCCTTGCCAAGGCCGGTGGATTACTCGATAGTTTTGTTTACAAGAATTACCCGTCGAAGGACCGGCGCACTCTTCGCCTGCCTCCTGCCGCCATGCTGCTGGCAAGAAAATTTTCCTACGCAACGCGCTTGACGGAGTCCCTCACGATTACAAACGATGAATCTGCCGTTAATGATGAAACCTGTGCTGGGGGTACCGATTTCGACGACGTCCAGGTTGATCGACGATTGAGATCCGCGTTGTTATTTCAAGTCGGTCACTGTTTGCTCAGGATAGTGGCAGCTCTCTTCATAGTGTACGTCTACATCGGGTTCTTGACGTCCAGGTCTAGTGTCCTCCAGTACTACGAGCCCGTGACCGTGCCACTACTGAACAGTTCCGTGAATCTTCTTGATGAAGATCATCATCATGGCCCCGGAGTCGGGTTTCTCTTCTACAGCAATATGTTCTTCAAGACTTGTCCATTTCTGGGAGTTCTATTTGTATTATTCACCATCGTGATGTCCGGGGCTTGGGAGATCTCCTATGAGGGATGTTTGTGGACCCCATCCCATGAAGAAGCGGATCATAGCTGTTGGCAATGTCAGGAGATTGAAGACAGGAGGATCAGAATTGAGCAAGCGAATGAGAAATTGCAGCAGGCCCAACAAGCTAAGCAGCAGTTCATGGCTTATGTGTTCCACAATATCAGAGGTGATTAGTACCTCCTTACCTGGTTTGTTACCTCTTCAGAAACAAACCCAACCAAAAAAAAAACAGAGAAATATTTCTTATACATCCAGCAAAGCCATAGCACAGCCTTCGGTATTCATGTGCAATTTGGACTCATGTGGTTTGCAGCAGCTGCAGCAAGCAGATAGTGCCACATTCCTGCATGCATTCTCGTGCCCACCTTATGAAATGGAATTTAAGTATGTGAAGAGACTAATTACAGTGCACAGAATTGTGATGGTGGTCACATCAGCAGGAGAAATATATCTAAAGAGTGTTGAATGTTTTTGTTTCTTTCTGATCTTTTGTGCAGTGCCATTCAATGCCATAGTGCTGGGACTAGGCCACATGCAAGCGTCTGGAGATGGAGCTGCAGGCCCAATTGGGGATGTCACAGACAAGATGGACTTGGTGGAGATGATGTTGAACTGTGCAGAAACCATGGCCAGTGTTCTTGATGATGTCACAGATATGGGTTAGTGCAGGACTCCAATGTACTGTAGATGTGGGTGCAATTTATAGCACTTAAAACCTTCTTTTTTGATTATGGGATCACTTTCTGAATTCTGCCATTAAGAATGCACTGACATGTTGTCCCTGGCTTCACTTGGGTGTTGTGAAGTACATGGGGGTACTGTCCTTGAGTTAAGGTGCACAACTTTGCTGTGAAATTAGGATTTGTAAGGGCAGACTAATGAGAAGAAAGACTATTTCACTTCATCTCTTGATCTTCTTTTAGTTCAGATATGCTCAAGTGAGTAGGTAAATGGGTGGGTTGTCTTCTTTGTGCATATTATTAGACCTTGGATATGCTTTCTTGTTCTTATGGAGGCCTATGTATGGTTGGGTTATTCTCGTTGCTTCTGGAAATGCGACAGAATTTGGCAGATTATTTTATACTTTCTACTACACCCACTGTTGGGAGCTGATGAAGTCAGTGGGTAGTCATTGCAGCTTGTCACTGCTATTCGTGATGAAGGTGATGGTTTGGCACTTTGTGAGCAACTCTCATAAGGTTATGACTGCATCATTCTCATGTTAACTTCAAATTATTGTTTGGAGATTTGGCTGCAATTTCATAGATATGGTTTTTGGGATGTGAACTAATTTGTAGATGTGAAACTCGTTTATTGGGTTAGTATTTTCCCTGTTTGGTGGAAGGTGGACATTTCATCTTCAATTTGAGTTTGTGCTTTTCTTTATTGCAGGGCAATGGGAGGTGGGCCAGATGGAGCTTCAGAATGATGAGTTTGACATCCTTGCAGTCATTAAGTTTTTATCTTGGGGATTAAAAGACTTACTTCAGCAAAAGGAGATTGCCTTCAATATGGACATTGATGAAATTGTGAGCAAGCTTTTGGCTTCACATTTTGTGCTTGGGGACAAACAACAGATTGTTCAAACTTTGGGTAAGGCATTTGCCTGAACTGGTTATCCTGTTTGTGCATATCAGACCAGCTCTGATTGTGGTGAAACCATAGTCTTCAAAGTCATTTTGTCAAACAAGTTGTATTTTGTATCTTTCTAATTTGAAATATCGGTACATCTTACAGGTAACTTTCTTAGCAATGCAGTGAAATTCACTCCCCCTGGTGGTAAACTTGACCTCAAAGTTCACTGTGAGGGAGTTGTGGAAAGTAAGCATTCAGGTCTTTCTCCTCTAGTGGGTATGTCATCTTCGTCATCAGAGCCTATCACTCGAACCAGTGATCCCTTGTTAGGAGCCACTGGCACCTCAATCCTCACGAAGACATCATCCCAGAACAAGCATATAGTTAACAAGGTTGCAAGGCTTCGTATTTCTGTTAGTGATGATGGAATCGGTGAGTCCAATTTTTCATGGATGTCATGTAAGATTGGTTTATTTGGAGAAGCTTTTTCATGAAGATTGTTGTCAGCTCAAATTTCTATGCTTTTGTTCTCCTATCATTTCATTTACAATACATTCAATTCCATCCATGCCAAATGTACATTATCAAACTTCCAATAGCTGGATTAGCTTGGTATTGCAACACCATTTAGGAAAACTACTCTCCATTTGTATTCAAAAGGTCTCTAAGAACCTGTAGCTTTGAGTTCTGAAATGAAATTTTCTTAGTTTGTGTGAGGACTTTGTAATTTGTGACAAGATTATTGTTGTTGGTGTTTAATCAGGAATTTCAGCTGAAGATCAAGCAAGGCTGTTTGAGCCCTACTCATTTGTGACATCAGGATGGGTCCAAAAAGGTGGTGTCTCAGGACTAGGATTAAGCATGGCAAAACGTTATGTAGAGCAAGTGGGGGGAAATATTGGTGTTGAATCTACTGTAGGGAAAGGGAGCATGTTTTTTTTCTCGATTCCATTCCCTCTTGTCCCACGCAATGACAACAACCAAGCTGAGGTTTTGGTCTCAAACTCAGAGGCATTCCAAAACTCTGAAGCTTCTGAAATTACAAGAACTTATGATCTTTCTGTGGCTCAAAAGTCTGTTTCAAGAAGGCGGAAGAGCATGGAACAGGAACAACCTGACACCATGCCAGCTGCTAATAAGCAAATGGACAAAGGACTTGACAAACAAAGGCATTGCTCATGGAAGACACTTGTATGAATAGGGTAAGGTTCTGTACAATTGTTTTATGACTGTTTTGTTGATCTTTGCTAACAGTTGCTCCGGTGTAGTCAACGACTTTTATCTGCTTGGGGTTTGGAATGAATTGCTACTACTTGGACTATGATGTGACAATGGGTTTTGCAGCTAAGTTTACGAAAGTTGTACAGAATCTCAACCTACTGTGAGATGAAGCAGAAAATGGACAAATAGAAGTAGATTTATATCTGCAAGGAAAAATATGAAATTTTGTGCCCATAGACAAGGAGATGCCACTCATGAATGTATATGAAGTGACTGAACCATTCTCAAAATCAAAGTTTTAGGTTTACAATCTGGGTACAATCAGTTGATTTTTTTCTGTCTTTCTAAGATGGGGATATTTTTGTTCAATTTTTGGCAGTTTTTGCAGGGTACAAGACACAAATAGATGATGGGTGCAAAGACACCTATCATTGCTCACTGGAAGAGTATTGCAAACTCTTCTTTTGGCTGGGGTAAATAATTTTCAAATTAAGGTGGGTGATTTCTTAGCATTTCAACAGTACATTTCTAAGTACATGCTGTTTTGAAGGTTTGAAGTTTGTGTTCCATCTACAATACTGGTTTTCGAGTGATGCATAATTCTGTGCAAGTTTGATAGTTCTTCGTGCATAGGTATTTGACGAACATCATTTTTGTTTTATTTAGAGTCAATCATGTGCACAGCTATTGACACAACATGGAGTTGAAGGTTTGATTGAAGCAGAAATGAGGTATGTGTGTGAAGCATTCTTCTAGCTTTATTTTTGTCCCTTCCATAACAAACATTCTGTGCATATTTAGCCACAGAAGTTGATGATGATGATGAGATTAATTTAGGGTTTAGCAAAGCACAGTGGTGAGCACTGAGATCAGAGATACATTCGCTGCATGGCAGAGCAAATTGCTCAAATTTTGGAAGGATTTTACAATTGATGCAATCAGGTCTTCATATTATGCTTGCTGCAGTCATGAGAATTTCGGGATTTGCAGACAGACTGCTGGAATTGTTGAACTTTCCACATTGTTGTTATTACCTTCGGTTTTTGCTGTATTGATGTGGTATAGAAGGCGATCTCAGTGTTGATTGGATTCAGATATACTTGCGGGTGAACATCATGGTAAACATATACCCATATACTTGGATGGTAAATTATTGTTGTGAAACCCTTTTGAGTCACCCAACCCAGCTGCTGATTAGTTTTCTTTGCACCCTTTTTATTTTACCCTGCCTGTATACAAAGGGCTGTTCTTTTCCCAACCCTGACCTCCATACTACCTCCCACTTAGTTACCCTATTGACCTAGCTACCCCGACGACCTACATCTGGGCCCTACCTATCAACTAACAATCAACCCCCCTACCTACCTACCTACCCCCACTACCTACCTATCATCTATCTTTTCCTAATTAAACTTTTACCTCTTTGCAAAACTTTTATATTTCCTTGGTTAAACATTTATTTCTCAACAAAATTTCAATCTTTTCTTGAATAAACTTTTTCAACAAAATTTTTTATATCTTTTTCATTAAATCTCTATCTTTCAATAAAACCTTTATTTCTTCTTGGCTAAACATCTATGTCTAGGCAAAATAGTAATAATTTCTTAGCTAAACTTTTGCTAAAACCTCTACCTTTGTTTTGGTAACCTATATTGCCATTTGAGGTCTAAAAGTAGCTGGTTTAAATGGGACAACATTGTTGTGATACATGCTTTTTCATATTGGGAAAATTTGAGTATTATAATGTCATTTTATTGCAACTATGAAGACAATTTCAGGATTTTTTTTTAAATGTATATAATAATCAATGTATTTTTTTGCACTATGGTGAGAAAAAAAATCTTCTACATATTGGACACTTTTTTTTTTGGAAGAACAAATGCAAAAGGCAACATATTGAAATAATACATTCCTATTGGTTGCTATTCAAGAATAAGGAAAATTCAACAAAACTTCTACTTTTTTATGTGACCTATAACCAAATTTGGCTTTATCCTCTTGTGAATGACTACCAATCCACCTACTTGAAAAAATGGGGGAAAAAATAAACCTTGGTAATAATTAACATTTTTTCCAGTCATTAATTAATTATTTGACCTATTATATAAAGGATAAATAATAATAGTAAAATTGAATACAAGCAAAATTATAATGCTTGGATAGTTTTTTTTTTAAATGATATAGTATTTTCAAATTGACATTATATTTTTGTATTCATCTAGATTATTTTCCTTGATGAAAAAGGTTTTATTAAATTTTCCCTTTCACAATGAATTTTTAAAATATATATTTTAAATAAAATAAACTGAATATTTTTTAATATTGGTATTAATCAACAAAAATCTTCCCACATTGTTACAACACAAATTTTGATTAAGATTGTGATATTATAATACCTTGGTGACATTGACACTAATTATATTATTTTCAAGTATGTTCAAATTTTCAAAAACAATTTTCAAAACCCAAATTATGTCAACAAAATTAATGAATCTTTGGAAATAATCTATTTCCAAATCAAGCTCATTAATTATTTATCAAATATATGTGGAAGCATTGGTTTAGTATACATTTTTGCTAGTCTCTTTTCGCTAATAACTAATTTCATTCCTATAATAGCTTTTTTTAGTTCCAAAATCATAGCACCTGTTAATAAGAGATCGAAAAGATTGACTAGTTATGAATCAAGTTGAAATTGCCTTTGTATTACAATATATGAAAGTGCATATGTAAATAAACCTAAACCATTTTATCTTGTTCCACACAACATGATAATAAATATTATATTACTAAATATTCAATAATTTTTTGATAGTATTTCAAAAGTCATTTAATTATTCAATTATGAGATTTGAAACATAATATTACAAAATATTCATTTGTTGAATAATTGATCAATATTCACATGAATCAATCAATAATCAATATAGTAAATAATGGAATTTAAAACTTATTATTCAATACTTGATATGTTCAATATTGAAAGAGTTCAAATTGTTATTCAATAATTCTTAACCATAGGTCAAAACATTATAAAAGCACCTTGGTGTTCTAACCACCTACTTATTCATCATTACATTCAAGCTTACAACTACCAAAGATGATGCAAAAAAATTGAATGTAGATACTACAAAAAAAAAATTAAACTATTATTTAAACAACATTCAAGGTCTTGATGAAAATATATACGCTAACCCTTGAATGTGGGTATTGCACTTAAGGTCAATATTTCCAACAACTCCATTTTGACTTTGACCCATTTAATGCATAGTATATAGTTAACGATATTTAATTTTCTTGGCTAAAATCAATTTTGGTCGTCCACGCATGAAGGATATGTGTTATATGCAAATATTCCAATCACCAGAAGGAATTTTGTCATTTTCAACCAAAAAATCTATGATTACAAGTCTTAAATGACTATATGTATGACTTTAGTCATAAATTATTAATTTGAATTTTATGTGTAAAAAAACATGGTTATATATTAATGGGGCATGTGATTAGTAGATGATGAACTCGTAACAAGATGGGGGATGTTAGTTTTCATCATTTTTATTTCATCTATATGGCATCCTTGACTAATGACAAAGTGACATAGATGTCCAATTATCATTATAATGATTAAAAAATGACTACAAGTCATTTGATATAAACATAGACAACCCTACCCCCCTCACCTATTTATGTACCTACCTATTTACCTACCCACCCACCCATTTATCAACCTACCTACCTACCTACCTACTTACTTACCCACCAAACCATCGAATTAATATGTTTAGTTCTAAACATGTTCTGCACTTTAGACTTTCTAGGACATTCTTCGGATCTATGTTCTACACTTGAATAGATAATACAAGGGTATCGAACAAGTATCCGAACTAGTTTAACAGGTTGTGTTTTAGTTCTTGCAACAAGTTCTATAGACTTAATTGTGACAATTGGTGCTACCGATATTTCCTTTTACCTGTTATGAGAGGTTTCAAGAATATGTCCTATTTTACCACAATTAATATAAATA
>Ga0209208_10013803_pt1 | contig 10028 bp, 6 predicted proteins | sample S1TSphfallax_3_FD_187694 | JGI IMG/M metagenome (GOLD analysis project Ga0209208, IMG submission 187694) | Host-associated microbial communities from peat moss isolated from Minnesota, USA - S1T2_Fd - Sphagnum fallax MG (SPAdes) (version 2) | ecosystem: Host-associated > Plants > Peat moss >... | reverse complement strand
GGGGAAGAGAGAGAGAGAAAAAAAATTAAAAAAGAAAGAAAAGAAGGAAACAATTAAGGAACTTTGATGCATACCAAATCTCCCCTATAAATTTCCTAGTTTATTTGGGGGGGGCACCTTATATGTGTGAAGAACCCCTTGAGAAAAGATCTTACACCTACTCCATTAGTGGGATGATATGATGACCTACTCATAGGTGTGAGATCCATCCCAATCTTAAGGAGTAATACTAAGAACCTTCTACTGGGACCTTCTCAAAATGTAGGGGCTGAGACTTGGCTACCACCTAGTCTTAGACCCCCCCTTATTTCTTAAAAAACACTCATGTCAACAATCAATTCACAAAATATAATTAAAAAAATTCATAGGAAAAAAAATAAATATTCAATTCATTATGTACTTTTGAGGTCATGCCAAAAACGTGTCATAGCCCATAACGAGTTCAAATTACATGAAAGTATGGTTCAATACACTTTGATATAATGCCCTATAATGAATAAAGAACTCAACAATAATATAGTGTGATGACATTAATATTAAAAAAGACGATTTAAAAAGATGTTAATGACCAAATATTGAGATGTACATTGAATTACAAGTTTTAAAATTAAAAAAAAATCATTTATTTATTGAATTTATTAATTTAAATATTCATCTTTCAAATATTAGATTATTATAAGCTAATAAGATAAAACTATTCAAATCCTTATGACAAAAAACACCAATTTGTCACACAACCCATGTTACTCATGGCATCCTTACTTACACAATGTATACTTTTGAGTTCTATCATTTTTGGTTGCACCTTAGTGTGTTTTCACTCGGGGTCAACCTTGTGAACCCGAGCCTATAAGAATTAACCACCATGGGCTTTGCTCATTGGCATAAATAACAAGTTCCCTAATGAGAAAAATCATGAGAACTTTTTGAATAACAAAGTTGCCCCTTATGCCAATTGGGCTTGGTGAATGATGTCATAGGGACGGTCGAAGTGATCCCCCATTCTTTACCTATCAAGCCATGGATGGTTTGGATGATGGTTTGCTTGCTAGGCCTTATACATTGCCCCACATATGGGGCCAAGCAAGCCTTGGACATCACATATGTTGGCATTGTGGGCCTAAGATGCAATGGAAATGGACCTAGTTACTACCCATATGAGACCATGGAAGTATGTAGTGTTTACACAATAGAAGGGTAGGGAAAGGTCCTAAAAAATAGTTTGCATGGATGGCCAATGCATTTTGACACATTGAATACCTATTGTTCAACTATTGCCCATGTAATATTATTCCTTATCACTTGTCATCATATCATTTGGTACAAAATGCATAGACGAACTTCATTAATGCACTAAATGCAATGACAATAGATGTCCTAAATTCCAAAGGACATTGTACAATTATGTCAAATACATGAGCTCTACATACATACATGCATCATGTATAATGAATTAGGGCCAAGGGGCCATTTGTGTATGGTTACTATACCCAATTGCAAGATGGCAAAAGAGATTGTGCCATATGGGCTTAGTTAATTGGACAAGGAAGAGGTTCTTAATCACCATTAGTTTTGACTTGGCTTTTGGATTAATACATATGGATGTGCATATAACCTCCCCAATATCACATATAATTAACAAAAATGAATGACCCATATATAACACAATACCTTACCCTAAGGTCGTTTTAGTCATTAAATAATCCTGAAACTAGTGAAATGAATTTTTGTGAAAATATGAGGTTGACATGTTGAAAACATCATCATAATTAAGTATATAACTACACTCTAAATAATTTCATTACTCATATGACGATATCATGGTAGATCATGGAAAAAATAATAATTGCAAATTTGTTAAAAAGAACTTTTTTTTTGGAAATTTTTTTTATTAGTTTTGTCAATGTGGAAACTGGCCCTAGGCTACGGGATGGTATCATATGCACCAAATACAACCACCAAGAACCTTTATGAGGAGTCATCATGCCAAGTGTGGAGCTCAACACTTTGTTGTGAGAGCAATCCTTGAGCTATGAGTTTATCAATCAATTGGTCTCACACTTCAACATTCTTTGTTGACATGCTTGTACTTCTTTTGTGTAAGGAATTCACATCTTACCTTGTAAGGAAAACTTTGAAATGAATCTTTCTTGTTTGAAAAGAAGATTTCCCACCAGGAGTAAACAACCTCGTGTTATTATTATGGCTTTTGAAGTTTTTGATATTAGGGCATAGACCAATGAAAAAAAATTAAATTCCTTTTTCATGTATGAAGAAGACCCCACTTCAAATCTAAGTTGGGTGTCAATTAGGTTTTCAATATCATCATCACAAATTTGTTTTGGGTGCCAGTTAGGTTATGAATAATTTTTTAATAATAATTGGTGATTATGCATTAATAAAAAAAGGTTTTCAAATACTCAATTGCTAAACACTAGTTAACTTGTGAATTACACATCAGTTATAAGGTTTTTTTTTAAAAAAATTAAAATTAAAATGTTTATATTTATATTTTTTATTTTTTCTACCATATTAAAATGTTTAGTGTTTCAGGATTAATAACCTATCGAGATGATAACCAAGTCATTCAAGTGAGTTAAATTAGATTTTGAAAATTCAATACCAAACAACAAGGTTATTTAGTGGTTATAAAAACAAATAATAAAGATTGATAATCAAGTTGATAATCGATCAAAACTCAATAATTGGCCAATGCTAACATATATTTTCTATGTAAAATTTGTGTACATGTAAATCATTTACACTTATATGGCCTAACTTAGCTTGTTACACTTACATTAGTTGCACTTGTAGTTTCCGGTTCTAAATAGTATGAAAAAATCATGTCTGTTGCAACTAGTTTATATAGTTGTAATCTAATTTTATTGAACATTTTTAAATTATAATTTAATTCTATCAAACACTTTCTAATTGCATTGGACAAGTTATAACATACATGATTTTCTTATAGTGAAATGAGCTTTTAAAATCGAGAGTCATTTTGACAAATCTTTACAAAGTGTAACTATGAATCATAAGTTGATTTTTATATTTTTTTTGGAGGAGGGAGGGATGGGGGTGGGACTTGGACTCCATGAAACATTAAGGTTTGCGATGACAGATTATGTCATTTTTCTTTTCATAATCTTCCCATGATATGATCATACACTTGTAATGGTGATAAAAAATGTGTTTGTTGAATATGATGGGACTTCAAAAAACAAAAAGATCGAATCTGCAACCAAAAAGACCTTAGGATAGAGCCATTACATGATGAGCTTGCTTGTCAAATCCATCCATCATGTGGGTGTGCTTCTCATAAAAGGATTTTCTCAATCAATCCAATATTCCATCTCAAGTGGGTGCTAATTATAAAAAGATTTCTTGATCAATCGCTGCCGAAAACTAAAAGTGGATTTCTTTTTGTTCTAGGATCTCGAGATTGCTGAAAACTTTTGTTCAGAAGCTGATGATCAAGAAATGCACAAATTTTTGATCTGGCATTTGAAGATCAAGTAGCTGGAATCTCTTTAGATCTGGCATTTTGTAGCGTGTGCACCTGTCAAGGTAACATGCAGCAAGATATTAACAGTTCAGCCGCACCTAATTCAATGTTTCAAACTTTTGTGGGAGAATATTGCAGTAATTGTTGGATAGATTTAATAAGCTGAGAGATGATCTGCACAGTGATCAGAGCTAAGGTGTTTTTGGGGGTGGGGGGATCATCATCATCATCATCATCATCATCAACAGTCTCTTGAGCAGCAGCTTTTGTTTCTTGTCTACATACTTGGCATGATTACAGAGCTTCAAAAATAAATTAATTGCTGAAGTAGTTTACAATCTAATTTTTGAGATTCAGCAACAGCTTTGAAGCTGTGACATGTTTGTAAGATTTGGTAAATTGTAGTTGGTTTTATAAAAATATTTATCGATCTTTGTTGCATCGAAGAAGATGCATGGCATGTTGAAGGATTAGCGGATCATGTGTTGTGGCGCAGATGATGATGATGATGATGATGATGATGATGATGACTTGAGAACACATGACTGATGATCCATGGAATCCATTTTCGTGCAAGTTCTCTCGAGAACCGAGTCTCAAGATTCATCAGAAAGGATTGCATTCCCGATACTTTTGTCATGATTTCTTTGTTGTCTTTGCTCCGATCCACGTCCTGCGTGATATTCTGTCGCTTTCTCCTTGCTACATTTGTGTTTTGCTGAGAGCTGCAAGTGGGTCCCAGTAGTTTGTGCAGAACATTCAATCACCAACCATGGTCAAAGAATTGCTAAAACTCTTTATATGTATGGAGTGCTTGTGTTACTCTCTGCAGAGTCGAGCGTCACAATAGTTGGATTGTGAGAATTCATTACATACGACTCACTCCTCGGAATTCTGCATCACAGTCCTGCCAGTTGCTATAGTAGCTAGTTGTTGATCGATCAGTTGAATCCAGTACTTTTTCAAGGTTTTTGGTTCTGCAGCAGCTTCATACTGTGTTAAGAAGTTGAGAGCTGTCAGCAAACAAGTCGAGACAGGAAGAAGCTCCTTGAAACTTTTTCCCTGTATTTGTTGTAATCATGGCCTTCAGCAATATGGGAGTGAAGAGGAGGACAGCAGTGGTTGCAACAGCAGCAGCTGTCATGCTCGTTACAGCTACCATGGGAGTGACGATGACACAAGCTGCTGATGCTCCGGGTCCGGGTTCGAATTCCAACGATACTAATCAATCGGCGTTGCCATCTCTTGTCACCTCCATTCTGCTGAGTCTGATCACATTCGTTGCAGCAGCAGGATTTGTGAAGATTTAAGATGCAGCAGGTGGTGCAACAGCATGATCTGCACAAACCCATCTCAGGATCATCTTGTAAAGCTCATGAATGGTGCAAGAACCATGCAGTGCTCGTGAATCCAGGTGCTGTTGTGGAAGAAATGAATTGTCTGAAAAGTTTTCAGTCTGAATCTTACTTGTTGGAAGCCATAAAACCCTAAAACAGAAAAACAGAGAAAAACCCACACAGTAGTACAAAATTTGTGTTTGTTGTATTTTTGTGATATTCTTATTGTACTTTCCTATTGAAATTATTATATAAAGTTTTCCAGTAATTCCTTGTCTGTTTAGGCTTTTTGATGAATTCCAGTTCTTTTGCAACTTCCTCTTCTTCAATCCTTTTGCCTTTCTTCAGCTGCTTTTGTAATAATATAGAGTTTGAAATGCTGTTTTCACAGAAATAAACTCATTTTAGGATTCCGTGTGAGTGTGTGTGTATGTGATCATCAAGAAAAACTTGAATTTCATCTATGCAAAACATGAAATGGGTTGTTTGACAATGGGGAATTACAATGATCCCCCTATTCCACAATGGGAAAATTAGAATCGAGTGACATTGAAATATTGGTCCTACAACTTCTGGTGTTTTCTTGATTCAACTCCACAATTTCTGGTGTTTTCTTGATTCAACTCCACATTTTCTGGTGTTTTCTTGATTCAACTCCACATTTTCTGGTGTTTTCTTGATTCAACTCCACAATTTCTGGTGTTTTCTTGATTCAACTCCACAATTTCTGGTGTTTTCTTGATTCAACTCCACAATTTCTGGTGTTTTCTTAATTCAACTCCACTTTTGTTAGAGGTTTCACTATTTTCTTTCCAGGGTATATATGCCAAAACCATTCAAAGTTCTCTACAAAATCATCGAATTAGCTTTCCACTTTATGAGTCCTCTCTTCTTCAAGCTTCCATGTGATGAATCCCATCTCTTCCTCTTCTTCTTCTCTTGAATTTGTGAGTTTTTAAACAAAAAAAGAAAAGAAAAGAAAATTTCATTTGTGCTCTCAATCTTTCTCTCAGGAACAACTAGCTCTTGCATGGTTCTTGTGCTTGTAAATAAAAGTAGATTGCTAAACCCATTTGTATTCAAGTCATCAAGATACAAAGTAGGAACCAAACAATTACAACAGGCTAGAGGTCGAAAATAAGTAATAACTAGTCAAGAACCAAAGAAAATCAGAAAGGATCAAAAGATAAGTTGTAATAATGAAAATTTTGCTTGAACAACAAATTAATCGAATAATCGTCCATTCTCGACAAAAGACAATGAAAAACATGATTAATCATAGTAATTAATTTATCTAAGTGAAATAAGAATGTGATTATTTTAACACCCCCTATTACATTATAATTCATGCTATATAAAAACTATCACAAATTTGCTAGAAATAGAAATGAAAACTAGGAAATGCAATTAGTCATAGATCCTTTTATAGAGAGAATAAACTTTAGATCAGCTTTAGGTCTTGTACTTCTACTTGTCTCTAAATTTATATAATTTAATCTTGTTAAGTGATTTGGTAAGAATATTAGTTAATTGATCTGTAGTTGGAACATGAGCAAGCTCCATTTGTCCTAAAATCACCTTCTTGCAAATGAAGTGGTAATGGACTTCAATATGCTTGGTTCGAACATGAATAATGTGATTTTTAACAATCTTCATACAACTTGATTGTCTACATAAAAAATTGTAACACCTTTAACTGCTCCAATTTATTTTAGAAAAGTTTGCAACCATGTTATTGTTTTGGCACTTTTGATTAATTAACACCCAATATTTTGCCTTAGTAGAGGAAAAAGCTATGATTAGCTATTTTCGAAAACAACAAATGATTGGTCATGATCCGAATTTGAACATGTAACCTAAAGTTGATTTGCATTACATACAGTTCCCTATCCAATTCGCATTAGTGAAACCACACAATATTTGATTATTGTGAGTCCTCAATTTTATGATCTGACCTTTTGTTTAGATAGAGAAAATTGTTTGTTATAAATAGCTTAGGCATTATATTTAGATTCATAGTTAAATTATTTTTTGATAGAAACTTTTTTTTTTTTTTTGTAATTTATTTTTCAACATGGAATGTAAATCTATTAAGGTTTCAAATCCATTTCATATTTATACATAATGATGTCCAATGCAATTCGACATTATCTATTATAATTATGACAACATGATAATGGTTGTGTGAAATTTGTATATTTGCATTGTAAGTTGTAATTTAGTTGTTTAGTACTATTAAAATCAATTACCATACAATTGCTTTGAAACCCAAACTTAAACACATAGTTGCAAATTAAATCTTTTATTTTCATTCCATCTTTCGTTGTAAGTTAGTTACAAAGGATAGGAATAGAATTCATTATTCAAATGGATGAATGAAATAATTAAAAATTATATTAATCAAAATTGTTGTAAAATATTTGTAAATAAGTTGCAAAATGTATTAACATATGTCATCTATCGACAAATGGATGAAAAGCCACATTGGCATTTCGTTCGCCACATTGGAATGTGAGTGAGAATTTGACATGGAGATTAGTTGTAAAGAAGTTGCATATAATTGCATGTGAGTTGCACCGTATATATGATATTGTATACAACATAAGGTGTCTAGTGCAGCTACTACAACTATAACAACTTGTCTGTTAACATTCAAGGCCATGTAAATACCATGAGTTACAAATGTTCGTTGCAACTTGAAAACCCAGTTGCAAGCCCAATTGTAAAACCCTATATTTTTTCATAATGTTGCAAAATTGGGTTTTTCTTCTAATGATTTTGGGATTATCTCCATCTTGTGGGCTTTATGAAGCCAAATCATTAACATAAGGCCTTGCCCTTGTTTTTCTAATGTTGTGATAAAGCACAATGTAAAGTGCAATAATTCATTTTTTGAAAAGTTCTAACCCAATGGGTATTGTGAAAAAATAAAAAACAACCAAGCTTTATGAATGGTAAAAGGTCCTTGAAGAGGGCGTTACTAGAATCAAGATTGTGTTTGGTTTTACTTCACATGGGCCACATATTTTGGTAATGCCCTTCCTTTAAGGTCTTTCCTACCACTTAAAACATATGTAAATCACAAGGATTGAGAGGGGGAAGGATTTTACACCTAGTTCATGAAAGTGAAAAGGATCTTACACATATAAATATGCATAATCTATTTCCCGTTCTTTATGAATAGGCATAAGATTCGTCCTCTTTTGTACGAGGGGAAATGATGTATAAAAAACAACCCCAAAAATACACTAGGAGATTTTTTCAAAATATTTGTACTAGGTAAGTCCACACACAAAGGCATTACCAAAATAAGGTGCTCATCCTAGCAATAACCAACGGCAACACCGAATTTTGGCAATGTGTCCATCCAAGGGCTTTGCTACATGTAATGAATGTGTCAAACTAAGAAAAAATAATAATGGGCCTTTACATTTCCATAAGATGACTTCTTAACCTATGAGTGTTCAACCTTATAGATTCAAAGCACCTTCAGATCATTGACATGTCAATACAAGTTGAGTGATAATGGCCTTTAGGCCTTAATAAGTTAAACAAGTTGTATCAAATGTTGCATACATATTTTGAATTTGTTAATAAACCTTGATTTCGTTTTATCTAATGTTGTGTGAAGATTTGATTTCAGTTATAACCCACAACTCCATCTTATGGTCTTATACCTTGTTGTGTGGGTATATGATTTTTTCAAAAACCCCTTATTCTAGATTTTGAAATTTGAAATTTTGATGAATAATTAACTTTCAGATGTTGAAAGGAAAAGAAAAGGTTTCAAAATTCATAAGAAAAAAAACGTTCCAATTCTGGTTATTACAAAAACTCAAAGAAATGGTCTTGGGTAATCTATCTACAAAGGTAGTTTGCTTGTTTTGTTTGTCTTGTTGAGAGCTCCCAAACCACAACATGATCATGGCAAGTCTTTCCATGCTCTTGGTGCCATTGGAAAGCCTTTGATGAATAGGGGTGCATCAAGTTGGTCTCATAATCTTTCAATTTATGATTGAAACATTTGTTGAATGTTAAATAATTTTGTGATTGAAAATTTATTTAAATCAAAATTAAAAATCATGGTGGAATTTGGCTGCACTTTTGGTATTATTGGAAAACCCTTTGTGACTAGGATTTAATAAAGGTGATTTGAAATTTTTTTAATTTCAAATGTGAGAAATGATGAATTTTGAATAGTTGTTGTTATTGTAAATTAAATTAAATCAAATTATACCAAATGGTTTTGGAAGGATAAATTAGTCAAATAACCACTAGTTTTCACTTGGGTCAATGGCATAAGCCACATTAGTGGTTTTACAAGGAAAAATTAGTTGGTTAACTAATTCACACTTGGGTCAATAACATAAGTTACATTAATCTATATGAAGGAAGGTAGTTTGATTCCTTTGTTTATTTATTTTGTTTTGTTTGTCATGTTGAGTGTCATGTTAAGATGTCTCAAACCACATCACCATTTGCAACATTTTTGGTACTATTGAAAAACCCTCAATGAATAGGGATCACTGAATTGGTTTCATAACGTTTCAACCTACAATGGAGAAGTTATTGAATATTGAACATTCGTTTAATTATTAAAAATTTATTCAAATAAAAACTAAAAATTAATTAAATTTGGGGAATTTTTTGGGTGCATTCTTTATATTTTTGGAAAGCTTCAATGAATAGGATTCAATGATGTTATAAATAAAATTATCATTTTTTAAACATTTTAATTTCAATTTTTTGTCATTCATAATTTATTGGTTCAATTTTTGTTGCAATGTTTCATCACCATTTGCTTGGTGTTCACAATCATTTCCAGTTATGGAAAGGAGAATTTTCCTTCTACACCTTCAACTATCCACTATACCTTCACAAAATTAACAATCTCAAATATGTTATTGTAATGCTTCTTGGTATACAATATTGGAAGTATATGTTCATGAGGACATCATTTGTTTTCTATGCAACAATCTTCAAATCTTGTGTGCAAGGCACAATTGGTCATGGTTGAAAATTATTTCTAATATACATACCCCCAATTTATTTGTGTTTATCCTTATTCCTTGTTAATGGTGAAAGCACAATTTGAATATTATAGTTTACTAGAAATTATCATTATTTTAAAATAAATGTTCAAGCATCCAAAACATATGGCATGAATAGGGATACATAATTATCAT
>Ga0209208_10013802_pt1 | contig 10028 bp, 10 predicted proteins | sample S1TSphfallax_3_FD_187694 | JGI IMG/M metagenome (GOLD analysis project Ga0209208, IMG submission 187694) | Host-associated microbial communities from peat moss isolated from Minnesota, USA - S1T2_Fd - Sphagnum fallax MG (SPAdes) (version 2) | ecosystem: Host-associated > Plants > Peat moss >... | reverse complement strand
GGGGTGAACCCGAACCCAAGTTGGTAGCTTGACTCTTTCTCCCTTTTTTGTAATAAAACAAATGGAGAGAATCCCTTGTAAAGGGTACACAGAGAAAAAGGGAGAACGAAGAGGGGGACACCATACTGATCAATTGGAATCACACAAGCTAACAAATATCGGTACTGCCACCATGTAGTTGATAGCAGCATCTTATTTTCTTTTGCCATCATGTGCACAGACAACTTTGACTTTGACCTCAAGCCTAGACTATGTCAAGTTTTCAAGGATCTTAATCTCCTTGTGACGCTGACTCTTAACAATCTTTTGTCACTCCAGTCTCCCATTCTCAAAGAGAACCTGCCATATTACTCTGGACTCTACTAAGTTTGGAGTCCTACCATCCCTCGCCTGTGAACACCCGGTCATCTCATCCTTGATGCTTTAGTTGTAAATCTTCCTTGTTGGATGTTCGTCATTTTTCACAAATTGAACATGTCCACTCCCCCAAAGGAGTTCTTCTCTGCCATACTCAATGATCATTATTTTATTTTATTTCATGGAACATTAAGCTTGGAGGCAATTTTGTGAATCTTCATGATTTTGTGTGAATTCTTGAGTGATACATTATAATGTGACGTGGTTAAGGTTTACATGCTTACCAAAAAAATCCATGATGGTTGCCCAAGTGTTATGCTCACTTGCCAATGCTCCTAATTTCTTTTCATTCCCTACAATTAGTAAATTTTTCTTTTCTTTTTTTTTGGGTTTTTGATAAGTATGTTTGCATTGTGCATTTTATGCATTAAAACACATATTTAATGAATTTAAGACTAAAATTTGAGTTTAAGACTTTATATAACTTAGTGAATGGAATGAACTCCACCTAATGGCCACCAAATTTAACAAATTAATGATCATTTTTTACATGAATGTCATATTATAAAAAAATTCAACTACATTATTTCCAAATAAAAGCAACTATGTAACCAACAACTTCAAAAACATTCATGTACACATTATGTAAAAAACATTCATATCATATCTAAAAGTTACCTTTCCTACTCACCTCTCCTCTCCTATTCTTTAGACAGGCTGCCTTCCAAATTCTGTTTTTTTGCTTTTTTTTTCTGGCAATGGGGCCATTTTGATTGGCCCATTACCACCAAAAACAACTGAAACTTGAGAGGTTCATCAAAATAGCAATTCTTATGTCAGGATAGAGTACCTTCCTTTTGGCTCACCTATATAGGTGAGAAGGTGAATACTTTGAGCAAAGGATATGGGATAAAGTGAGGTGCTATTGGGAACACCTTTTGAGGACACATTAAGAACTTGGGGAACCCAAATGGGAACCTGAGAACATCCTGGGGAACCCCACCCATCCCCTCTGCCCACCTGTAGCTTCAAGACAGCACAATGCATGAGTTGGTAGTCTATGCAATCTTACTCCATATTACAAAGAAGGAAGGTCCTCAAAATGAGGAGATGTGTGGAGTGTGGACACAGAATATACACCACAGTAAACCAACTCACCAATGGGGATGGATGGTTTGTGGACTGCAAACAATTTTTCATTGCATTCCTGACTAATGGTTAACCACATTAATTACCTATGTATTAACCATCCAAAATACCTTGATGTATGTTGTAGCCACCAAGTGCTTCACCTAGTTACCTCACATTCATTTTACACCCCCTGTCCACTTATAGGGAGTGTGATAGTTGCCCACAAATACATTCCCTATTTATTCACCTATGATACTTTGCCCACTTATTACAAGGTAGTTTGAGGTTCAAATGGGAGGGTTTGTGGAATGGTAACCAAGGTGAAACTGTGGTAACTCATGTCATTGTTCATCCAGAACTGAGTCATACTGGGTTTCCAATGGATGGTGCACTGCTGGGTGCCAGGTCGCATACTTTGAGTGATGTGAGGTGGTTTTCCGCCAGGTTGCATTAGGCCATAAGAACATGTAATGGAAAATGAGCCGATTGTAAACATGCAATGGAAAATGGCTGTTGTAGTTGATTGTAAACATGTAATGGAAAATGGCTGTTGTAGTTGATTGTAAACATGTAATGGAAAATGGCTGTTGTAGTTGATTGTAAACATGTAATGGAAAGTGGCTCTGGAAGCAGATTCCGTAGTGGTAGTTGGCTAAGGAGAAAGTGCCCCTAAATTGTGCTTAAAAGTCTAGGCATTTGCTGTGGCTGTTGCAAGGAGTCTGGCTTAGGAAAAGCAAAAAACATCAATTTCCCACCTATGGGAATTTTACACAATGTGACATGGAGGAAGGTTCTCAAGATATGTGTAAAATTCCCAATGAAGATGAAAGTACACATAATGACCTTATGCATATGCATTCTGCTTTCGGTAAAGCACTCAGAGAAAATTTGTAATGTATGTGGAGTGTACTTGATAGCCATGAATTTGCCTCTTAGAAATTGGGAGTGATATTATGCCTACTCCTCAAGGGTGAGAAGGAAATTATGCCTTCTTCTAAGTGTAAGAACCCTCCCATTATTGAGGTGTAGGCATAAGAACCCTCTCATTCACATGCCTTGTGATTTGTATAGGAAAACCCCGAAAAGGGGGGAGGGAGGCAGTAGCCCCATCATTCATTAAAGAAATTCAAGAAGAACAAGGGGGGCAAGAAGCACCACACGATGGTGGCGCAATCATCCCCAAAGATGCCTAAGTGACACCATTCTACTGTAAAGGCCTGATCAATCCTAGCCTGAATACTAGGTTCTGAGGTGGACTGAAGGGAGTTGATGGCCTTCCAAGTGGCCATCCCAACTTCAACGGTAGCCACCCAAGCTTGCTAAAGGATTTTCCTAGAATAATATTGGTTATTGAAGTGCTTTCGACATCTCTCCAACCAAAGGAAGTAAAGGATGGAGCTGCAAAGGATGTTAAGCGGTTGTCTAATGTAGGAGAAGCCCCCTACATGGTACCCTTGGACCTCAGGGGTCATCTTCTCTTTTGAAAACGATTTCACCCAGCATGACGAATGGCCAAAAGAGAGTGACGTCATTGGGCATTCCCCATTTTTGTTAGATGTAATAGAAGGCCTCCCAAGATTGTTTGGTGAGGGGACATTCGAGAAAACAATGTTGAGGGGATTTGGGGGCCTCCTTTGTGCAAACCTTGCACGTGGGGAGGATCCCCATGCATTGCAGCCAAGTGCTTATTGGGAAGCCCCGGTTTAAGCTGAGCCATATGAGTGCCGACCTTCCGAGGTTAGGAGTTATGCCAAATTCTAGCCATAACTTGCGTGACAATGGAGTTCTAAAGGTTTAACCTTTGAATGAAGGAATAGATGTTCGCATTCTGGGTGGGTTTCCTTGCATTTCAGTAGCCCTGCTTTGTAGAATAACCAAAGAATGGAAAGTCCCCCATTTGGGAAGAGGCCTACAAGTGCCATTCCTTTGGGTCTTAGGGAAGCCCATCAATGAAACTGGATTCAAAAATCCAAAGTAGAGAGGTCTTGGTGATTGATGGGAGTTCCGTAACAACTCTAAACGGGCTTCTGTGTCTTTCTTGGGAAAGGACCTTAATTGGGTGATAACCTTCAAGGAAAAAGTTATCACTTGGAAGTTCACAACTCTGATGAGACCAATGGGGGTGATCCTTTAAAATTTTATGGCTTGCATTGTGTTGGGGGTTGACGCGCTCTTAAGTCCCTTGTTGAACCCACTTGAGGGTTCAACTATGTGTAGTTGCGGAAAGTTGGGACTTGGGGGTCGCTCCCGACTTTTAGCACTATAGAAGGGTAGAGGGGCGTGCTAGAAGTCCTGGGATTAGACTAGGAAGAGGGACTAGAAGACCAAGCTTGAATCTGCATCCAAAAACCCACCACACGGGGTTAGTTCACATTTGAGACAACCTTAGGTGTTGGGACAAGCCATGGGCACTTTGACACACAAGACTCACCACGGCCCAGACTCGGGGGAAGCCACCACCTTCCCCCATATAGTATTCTTTGCGCCACTCCGCGGAGGCTACATCCAAATGACTCTTTTTCCCGGGACTCCCAAGTTGGAGTCCCGAAATTGTCCCGGTTGGAGTCCCGGGACTTTGGGAGCTCATAACTCCCGACTGCAGAGTTGGATCGTAACGAGGTTTGAACTAAAGTTGTAGATATCTTTGGGAGCTTTCCAACGCCATGTCGCACTCCCGATTCGGATGTCAGGAAGAGGTCGATTCTCGACTTTTAGTGGTCGGGAGTCAAACTGCCAGTTTGACTCCCGGCCCTTCTTTTGCCCATAACTTGGGCTACAGATGTCCAAATGACCAATGCAAGGGCATTTTGGACATCTACATTTCAAGACCTTTCCAATGACACCAAGAACACCCCAATGCGAGGTGTTTTGGCCTCTGCTGTCGAACTCTAAACATTCGGGAGTCCCGGAGGACTCCAAATCCCCAACTTTGGGAGTTGGAGTTTCATCCTCCCACTTCACCCAAAGTGGGGTTGCGACAAGGGTGACCTTGATTACATGGTACACCCATGTTAAAGTGGTGTTATTTTCGAAGACTCTTTTGTTGATCAAATCCCTTGCCTGAAAGTGGTTAGTGTAGGTTGCGGGATTCCATGGGATACTTGCTATGATGATTTTTCTGCTATTCCTATTGGTGGTGTGGTAGGTCATCCAAAGGGCCTTGAGGCTTTTCCATGTCTTGCTTTCTGAATTCCAAAGATCTTTGATTTTGGTGCATCCAAAATTGACAATGGGGTGTCCTTCACTGAGACCACATACTCCTAGGGGAAATCGATTGTTTTGATGATGAAAGGGTTGCTGAAAATGGGCTGTTTGAGAACCTCTACAAGGGATGCAAGTTCGGATTTTGTTAGACTAACTCTCACTTTAAACCAAGAGTCAAGGATGTTTTTTTAGAATGAACATTTTGTTTGTTTGAGCTTGGGGGCAACAAAGAGCCAGTTTATGTCTAGGATGCTTGGCCTTTTGTCGTGCACCAAGAGATGGACTTAATATGTTTAGTGTTTCAAAATCTCTTTTTAGGGTTCTTTTCTTGAGGCAAGTCTAGCAAGGAGCACTTCAGATTGTGCCTTAAGGTCTGTGATCCTTAAGCCATCGCTAGACAAGGGGAGTGTAAGAAAATCCCATTTGACCTTGGCTCGTGTGTTGGAGGCCTTTCCCCCTTAAATGAAGTTTTGTACCACTACTTTAATTTAATTGCACATCCTTGGATTGGGGTTTTAGCAAGCCGCATGTACCACATTGAGGAAAACAATATTTGGTTTTTAACTAGAATTTTGCTTGAAAAAGAAGTTGCACTTGCCCTAGGTGATTTTCTTTTTTAGGGTGAGATACAAATGAATTCAATCAAAATATTAACTAGATTTTATTTTTCACATTGTTTTCTGATTTATTGATATAATTCATATATAAAATTGAGAATCAATTTACATATTTGTTTTCTAAACTTTTTTTTGTTATGTTTTCCTATAATGAATAAAATGATTCCTTTCAAATTAACTTGAAAAATTCAAACATGATTTTAAAAATGAAAATCCATTAATGCGATGAGAAATATTTCAAATATATAAATCATGCTACAAGAAAAAAAATCCAAATCACTACATATAGATAATTTTCTTTGATATAAGTTTTATGGGACAATGGCAATGATTTTTTCTATGACAAAAAATTGCCATTTTGTTTTATAAAAAAGGTTCCAATGACAGGGTTAGTGCAAAATTTGGAAAAGTTTCCAAAAAAATCACCACATTTCAAGAGAAATATAAAATCACTAGAAACATTATAGAAAAATTAACACATTAGATTAAAACTCTTGTTATGACAGTTGCGCCTACTTAGTGGAGCACAAAATCTAGCACAAAATCTAGCATTAGTCCACCATAAAGAAAAGTTGTTACTTACATACCTACATGTTCATACTTATTTCTTTACATATTCACCTGTAATGTACAATACATCATGGGTACATGAAAAACATACACACACACATACATACATATCATCTACCAATATACATGCATAGGCAGCGCCAACATGTTGTGACACCTTGTTTCTTTTGTTTTGTACTGATGAGATCCATCAAACTAGGATGCTTCAGATCACGTTCTTGGTCTCTTTGGAAAGCTCTCAAGGAGGAGGGGTGTGTTGGCTTGGTTCCATGGCGTTTGGACTTGTGGTGTAGAAGTCTTTGAATTTTGAATGATTTCTTCAATGAAAATCAAATTAAGTTGTAGCTGAAAATTTTGGAGGAATTGGAATGTGCCTTTGGTGTTGTTGGAAAGATCTTAATGAGCAAGATTTAATGAAATTTATTTTGTGAGATTTGGATTCAGAGTGTGGGAGGTATTGATTTTTAAGTGATTTCTGCTACAAAAAATTCAAATAAATTTCAAAAAACCAGGTTTTGGAAGGAAAAATCAGTTGACGACATGGTAACACTTGGGCCAATGACACACCCCACACTAAAAGTCTTCGAAAATACACACTTGCATACATATGCAAATGTGGATGCATGTGCCATTATGTGGAAGTCTGGTCATTGCATTTTATTTACACCACTCTGATTTGTTCATCATCCAGGACTAATCACACATTTAATTGAAGGGACATGCATTTTGCCATCATGATGGCATTGTCGACAATTGAATCCCAATTGTACAATACTGATGAACCAGGTCAGCTGCAGTGAATAAGCACCCACTAGTGCACCATCCACTGGATGCCCATAAGTACTCAGTTGTAGATGAACCTCAACTGAGTTCACATTTGGTTTCACATTGGTAACCAATTCTGTAGGAAGTAGGTCTCATATATAGGTAGGAAAATAGGTAACTAATACGAAGGTAGATGGTTTATACATTGGTAAGGGTTGTTTTTACTACCTACCTACTTACAACAGACTTGTGGGTCGTTAGTAGGTAGGTAGTTAAGAAAAAGCACAGAACTAACCACCATGGTTAGCTAGGGAACTGGAACCGAACAGAAACCTGTTTCCTGACCACTTACCATCCATCCTTCATGGTGCCCTGGTGGGTGCTGGTCCACTGTGGCCAATCAGGTCAAAAAGCAACTTACTTACTAATGATTTCAAGCCTTGTACAACAGGAGATTTTTGCCAGGCATCAAAGTGACTGGTGGCTAGGTCACTTTGGGCACTTACCACAATTTGTAACCAATTGGGGTTGGATCATCACAAATTAGATCTCGAGGAACATGATCGACCTTCCTAGGATATAGTAGCCAACATTTTCTCAAACATTGGCTTAAATGAGGTACAAAAGGCTTCATTTTCTCTGGAACATGATGTCCGGCCTAATTCTTACAAGAAAACTATCACTGATAAGAAAGGCAAATTCAAGGATTTTCAGTTTGAGGACTCCAGATTGAGTTTTGGGTTGCAGACAGATCACAATTTGGCTGAAACTGTGATCCATACCTTCTCAGCACAAAAAAATTGGTTCAGCATTGGCTTTTTTGCAATTCACTTATAAATGACTCTGTACATTTTGGTCTGGTATATTGCTATAATCTACAGATTTAGAATTGGGCTTCTAAGACACCAAGTGGATCAACTTGGGTGAGCTTCATGTTAAGTCGACAGGGCCCCAAAGCCTGGATAAACAACCAATCTGTTATAACAAGCATTTTCTTCACTCCGGAATGGCTTCCCAAATCAAGCCAAATTAGAACCCAATTTATGAATGCAAAGTGTTCTTTAACATGTTTTTTTGCACGGTAATTTCTGGCACATGTGACCCACATCTAAAGCTAAATTTTTTGAACCTAATGCACATGAAAAACTACTCAAATGATTTAATAAAAATCATTCCCTTTTAACCCCGTGCCTAAAAATTTTAAGACTTTGAAATTTTCATATGAATTTGTTTCATCAAATAGACATAATAAATATGTAGTTGCATAAAGGGAAGCATGATTTTCTTGTTAAAAAAGTTTGAAATCAATTGTATCATTTGATGCATTCTTTTTGAATTCTTTATAAAAAATCTATAATATGGTAGGTCTCCAAACTTAGTGGAGTCCATTGTAATATGGCAGGGTCTCCTTCTGGGAGACTGGAGTCGCAAGAGACTGTTAAGAGGCAGCATGACCAAGAGATTTAAACCCTTTGCAACTTTGACATAGTCTAGGCTCCAGATGACGTGGTCTGTGCGCATGATGGCAAAAGAAAAAAACATGCTGCTATCAACTATCTAGTAGCGGGACCCATACTTGGTAGTGTGTGTGATTCCGATTGATCACTATGGGGTCCCCCTCCTCCTTTCGCTTTTTCTTTGTGTATGTTTTCCGAGGGAATCTCTCCATTTGTTTTATTACAGAAGAAAGGAGAAAGAGTTAATCTACCAACTTGGGTCCGGGTTCACCTTGACCACCTGGTATGAGAAATGACGATAGAAGCTATATTTTATAGGAACTTTACAGCAGGAGCTAGAAAACCGCAAAGAGTAGAAAGAAAAATGAAAAGGAAAAAGAAAGTAAAAGACACTTTTACAAATCTCATATTGTGTGCAACCTCCTAATTGAATAAATAATAAGCACCCCCGGTTTATAATGGGGGTATTAGTGAAGGTTGAAAATAGTGACAAACAGTTTTGGGAATAGAAGTTTCATGCAGCCAATGGGAAGGCTCAGCCTGCACTCAAAGTAACTTGTTATTTTTTTAAAAGTTTGGGCGGGGAGGGCAAGAGGAGGATTTTTTTCATTTTTCCTCTGTTCCTAACAGGTTCCCAATCTGTTCCCCATGGGTGTTCCCAATCGCACCTTGCTTTAATCCCATATGTTTTGCCCAATTTTCTCGCCATTATATCTCATTAATGTCACACTGAAGGACAAATGCAAGACAACCTATTTTTGTGCTTTGTATGTTCCCAGTGTGTTCCTTACGACGTTCCCAAAAGCACCTCCGTTTTCATCCCATCATTGTTGTCCAAACTTCAAATTTCATATATATATACTAGTCTGTAAACCCATTTTGCAAGCAAAATGATCAAATAAGCAAAAGACTAAAGTGTTATGTATCAAAGTCCATTTTGTTCACTTCTACCCATCAATTATTTTAAAAATCAAATGTGCCCCAACACTGAATAGGTGGGGTGTTCTTTACAAAGCGCGTTAGCCCATGCCAAAAATGGTGATGAAGTCATTTGGGAAGAGAAATTTCATGCAGCCAATGGGAAAGCCCAAGCATGCACTCAAGGTGCCTTGCTTTTTTTCCTTTTATGTTTTGGGGTGGGGGGGGGAGAGATTTTTTTTCAATTTTCCCGGCTTCCCAATGTGTTCGCACTATGTTCCTTTCAAGTTCCCAATGGGTTCCCAACAATTTCTCCATACCTCTTCATTTTTATCCCATATGCCTTGGAAAATGGTGTCCTCCTTTCACCTATATAACTGGGCCAAAGGGGAGGAACTATACAGTTCAAAATAGAGCCATCTGTTTTGGGGAGTCTCCATTGTTTCTTTTTTTTTGAGTGATGGGCCAATCAAATTGGCACGTCGCCGAAAAAAAGAAAAAGCAAAGAACTTGGGAGGCACCTCATCTAATTAATAGGAGAGGTTACTATTTCCCCAAATTTATTTCCCTGCCATTAACCTAGGCCAAAAAGGTAACTAACAGTTTTGGAAATATTGAAATTGCATGCAGCCAATGGGAAGGTGCAGCATCCACTCAGGCCCCCCAGCTTTTTAATTTGGGTTTTGGGGGCAAGGGGGAAGGGGGAAGAGGTTTTTCTTTTCATGAGTTGCTGATGTGTTCCTACCATGTTCCCAAAGTTGTTCCCCAAGTTCTCAATGTGTTCCCCAAGGGTGCTCCCAATAGCACCTAATATCAAACCCATATGTTTTGCCCAAAATCCTCCCCTTCTCACCTATATAGCCGGGGTGTTCGTTGTGAAGGCTAATAGCCTAGGCGAAAAATTGTGATGAACCCTTTTGAGGAGAGAAACCCTTTTGAGGGGGAGGATTTATTTTCCTTTCAGCCAATAGGAGGGCTCAAGGTGCTTGCTTTTATTCCTTTTAAGTTT
>Ga0209208_10013798_pt1 | contig 10031 bp, 3 predicted proteins | sample S1TSphfallax_3_FD_187694 | JGI IMG/M metagenome (GOLD analysis project Ga0209208, IMG submission 187694) | Host-associated microbial communities from peat moss isolated from Minnesota, USA - S1T2_Fd - Sphagnum fallax MG (SPAdes) (version 2) | ecosystem: Host-associated > Plants > Peat moss >... | reverse complement strand
TATACCTTCCATACCTTCAAAAAAATTTAACCTAGTTTACAAGGACAATAACCTTGGTTTAGATTCAAATATGCAAAAGAGATGATTTTGATTTCAAGGTCCAGATTCAATCCAGTTTTCTCAAATATTTGAACCTTCAGTCTAAATACCTCAAAACCTAACCTAAAACCTAAACCCTAACTTGCAAAGAACTTGAACTTGCCAACAACTTGATAATGTCCTTGGAGTGGGCTGTTCTCAAAGTAAGCACCCGAGGGTGTTCCAAGGTCATTACCCAATGTAAAATCCTACCAGAATTTGGTTCATTTTTTCCCATGATATTGGCAAAAGTAGCATTGGTACAAAATGAAAAAAAGAGAGGTGGGTGAAAGAATTTCAGTTTTCAAAGGAGTGAGCATTTCCCCTTTCAAAATGCCCATCTCTTTGGGGATCATTCTATAAGGTTATTACCTTCTCCAAATACACTACAAAATGTGTGATAGGTTCTTAGGTTACCAATTATCTACAATGCAACAATTCAAATATAGGGTTTTTAGGGTTTTCCATTTTTCATCCACTGGATGTCTTTTATTACTCAATTGTGGATGAACCTCAACTAAGTTAATATTTGGGTTTCATCTTGGTAACCAATTCTCTAAGAAATAGGTCTCATATATAGGTAGATAGGTAGGAAAATAGGCAACTTCTATGTAAATAAATGGTTTATACATAGCTAAAGGCTATTTTTACTACCTACCTACTAACATCTTGCTTGTGGGTTTTTTGTAGGTAGGTGGGAAAAAATAAGTAACTGAGCTAAGCACCATGGTTAAGCTCGGGAACTGAAAACCAAACAGAAAATTGTTTCTTGACCACTTACCATTCATCCAGCTACATGATTTATGATTTGTAATGTTTTAGAAAACATTTGTATTTAATTTTTTTCAAAAAATTTCAAAAATATTAGATATTTCGAAATTTCAAATAAATTGATGATTTAAAAAAATTGTAATGAACCCAAATTTGAATTTAAAAAAAAGAGTTCTCCAAAGGTCCATAGCAACAAATTTGAAAAAAATCCACAATCCATTAAATGAAAGAAACACCCATACCTAACCATTTCAAAACATGCAGTAGAAGATGTTGCAAAATACTTCCTTCCACATGAGTGTTTCCAAAAGCTTTCACATTGATATAATGTTGCAAACAAAAGAGAAACAAGAGTAAAAAAAATTGACCATGTAAATTTATGACCAATGTAGCCACCCAACTCTTGTTGCCCAGTGAAACATGTGAATTGAATTTGATGTTATGTCCATGCTTTTTACAAGTCCATCATTGACTAATAATAATATAAAAATGAAAACATACAACAACTTGAGTGTCATCCACTAAAATGTGATTGCTTTTTCACACTTAAAAAAGGGTTTGAAACTAATCCTCATAATGGTCATCACTCATCACCACAACTTCAAATGTTTCTTGTGGAATGGATCAAAATTGTGAACTACTTTTGCAATGTCATGTTCTTGTCAAGTTATGTTGAGTGGTACATGCTTATGTGTCTTTGCACAAATGAAATGAAAATTGGTCTTTAAGAACACATATTCATTTTATCTTTCATTCTTCTCATATTTCCATTGCTCATGCTTCTTCATAAGAAGAAAAAAATGACATTTGCAAATTCATCATCTCCATACCATATTTGCAATTGACATTCGGTCTTAAATAAATCTCAAGAGTTAGAAAAATAAAATAAAATAAAATCTTGGCCTTACCCTGTTGGATTTTTTAAGAATTGAAGTGTGCATCTACTTAAGGAGTTGGAGCAATACACTCCATTTGGTTATGACAATAAAATTCAAAACATATGTGAAACCTTCCACAACCAAAATCTTAAAATATTCAAATTGAGGCAACAAGACCCATTTTTTCGAAACAATTTTAATTACTTGTCCAAAATCTTCACATTATTAGTCATAGGTATGATATTTCTCTCTATTTTGGACCTCATGTATGCAAACAAATTCAACACATTAAGCACCAAAGAACTTTAAGATGGAATATGAATTTTGAAATGAAAAATAACTAATGACAAGGGTATAATCCAAGCTCATGTTTGAACACAAAAGAAAAACCTACACTTACAACTTTGAAAACATAACAAACATCATATCAAACCAATCCAGCAACCATTTTTTAAAATTAATTTATTACCCTAATCATGTGGATTTTATGAAAATTATCAACCAAATGTCATTTTGTCGATAGCTTTCACCAATCAATGCAATAAGTACAACAATTTGAATTATGCAACATATTGTTACAATGAAAAACATATTGTTTGAAATATATTTCAATTTGTTGTTCATTTCACAAATGGGGTTTTTTTAGGGTGTTAATCATAAGTATGTGATAAATTGAAATTTTAATATACAATCATTTTGAAATTGAAAGTGACAAGCATTATGAATTGAATCAATGCATAAAATTTATTTCAAAAAATTACTTGAATGATTAATTATACCAAATATTTAGTGCAATTTCAAATTTAAAACGAGCTTTGTTATATTGTGTGTATACCATAAATATACTCATGGTTCCTTGAATTTAAATGACTAAAATTATTTACTTATTCAAATAATATTAAATAACATTAAACTTATGAAAATCAACTCCTAAAGCCCAAACATCAAAACTTCAACCCAAAATTAAATGCACCACATTTTGAAAGATATATATTATAATACCAAACCCAAAAAAAATTGGAAGGGGTAGGAGAAGGGATCCTTACAATATGCTTTCACCTTAAATTGAAAATTCAATAAATCTAAAAACCTTCAAATTTATGGAACTAAACAACACTTCACACCATGTTGCATGAATCCTCCTCCATGTTGCATGAATCCTCCTCGACACCACTTGTCAAACCATAACCAATCTAATATCTCCCAAAAACAATCACTTCAAGTCTCAAGATTGATACACTTTAATGTTTTGAAGCATGGACCACCTATTATTGGACAAGTTGTGTGTAATAATGAATTATACTATGAAAGAAGTAGCTTAGTGAACTTACATGTAAAGAAAGGAGTTCAATAACATAATAAAATAAACGTGTGTGACAACAACAAGATTTCTAACAAGAATAAATGAGAATGGTGACCAAATGAGGATGTTTACCAACATGTGACCTCCTTATGGATGGTAGTGATGTGCCTAGTGGTTCAATTGAGATTCAACCTTAAATTTGGCTTGTAAATGTGACAATCATTTATAAATCTTTGATGTCACTTGTTGGCAAACGGTAATTTCACTAAATTCACATTGTAAAACAAGGATGCACAATTGTTTTTTTATTTTGTGGATAAATGGCCATGGGTTGCCATGATGATGAAACTACCATGAATTTGGTTGTGGTGATTTGAAATTGAACTTTATCTAGAATATTATGAACACTTGCATGTCACAACTTTGGCAATTGTAAGAAAATCATGTTGAATCAAATATTTTATATATCCATGGAATATTAGGCCAAGTCAAAATGTTGTTGTAGACCTTGGGTGATGTCTATTAAATAAGTTTTAAATGTTACAAATTTGAATTTAATTTCTTTTTAAAGACATTCTTCTTCAATATTTTAAAAATGAATTATATAATAATTATGATGTAGCCAAAGTGATGATCATCTAGAACAAGATTTAGCCAAATTTGGCTATAATCAAGATATGAAAACAAATGTTTTGAAACATCTTTCTATGTTTTTCGTTACCTATTCTAATGTAATGTACAAAAGTAACATTTGATTTGTGGAAATATGAAAATTAAATACCCAATACGCCCCCTCCCTTTTTGACCACTTAAAAATGTCATTTTTGGGGGAACTTTGCCAATAAAAAAATTGTTCTTTCTCTTTACAATTAATAGCTTTTGAATTTCCAAGAGAATATCATGAAAACAATAAAACTATGGAATTTTCAATTCTACAATACAAGTTAGTTGTGATCTTTTGATAACAAATAATGTAATGTGCAACCATATATAGGTTTAGCCATCTAACAAGTTATGATTTGTTGATCAATGTACATAATTTATATATCACCATTTCCAAGAGGATTGTCAATATGTAATCTATGTAGTGGAAGATTTTATGTTTGTCCATCTATTTATTTGTTCAAATTTCATACCTACTTACAAACCTACCCTTTACAAATTTACCTACAAGTTTTTACCTCTTTTCCCCTTACAAACCTATTTACAAATCTTCCTGATTATGACATGCTTGGCAAGCTCCTTTGTCTTTGGAAAAGGTGGACAAATAACTATTTTTTCCTTTAACCCCTTTTGTTTTTGAAATGGGGTTTTTTTTCCCCCATCCAATCTTTTTATCCTTTGGAATGAATAGGTTTATAATTATACATGTATATTCTCTTCAACCTCATTATCCTTTAGAATGGGTCATTGGGTTGACAAATTAATTTTTTGTCTTTTTTTTGTTGTTGTAATCTTGCTTTCTTTTGAAATTAGGTGACAATTTTTTTCCACTTCCAATCACCCTTCATTTAGAATTGATAAATCATTTTTCCATCTTTAATGTTCTTCTTTTTTTAAATGGGTGAAAATCCATCACCCACTAATTTTTTTGGTGAAAAATAGTTTAAAAGTGAGCTATTTTAAAAAAAATAACCTTACAAAGAAATAATGGATTAAAAAAAAAAAACATTATTGCCTAAAGTAATTGGCTTGAAGTGGCAAGATCACCATTACTTAGAAATCCTAAAACCCTAAGTTGCCACTTTCATTTTCATTACATATAAACATATCAATTCACCTCATTGGATGTGTAAAATATGTTTTTTTTCACCCTATTTTATTTCCTTGCCTTTTTTTCCTAGGAAATTATTGTTAGCTAAATAATATTATCTATGAATATATAAATATTCAACTTTTTGTGATTACAACCCCTCCCCAAAACATGGGTTATACATATATGTGTTAACACCTATGAAATTGTTTGTTTAAGTTTTGACTTGACACAAAAAGAGGGTTACGAATACCTTACATTTAAACATTTTTAATAGTTGTAGAGTATTCATAACTTGATAAAGATCAGATTATAATTATTAAGATGTAAAGGTTAAAATGTAATGGTTGACTTGAAACATCTTAATTTATGGACACATGAGTGATCTAATTTTAAGTTTCATCCCATTCAACTTTTAAATGTTTCACCATCCCACACTTGTGAAAATTATGGGGCATTCCAACTAATGTGTTTCACTTTTAAAAATTTGGGGAAATTTTGTGTTTCCAATTAGGCCAAGTTGTACACAACATTTTTCACTAAATCATTTTTATTCTATCATTGTCTAGATTCGTATGGATGATTTCCTTGAGCTTTTAAGCATGACTTTTATGACATTACAAATCAATTCACATGAATTTTGAAAGGGATTAAAATTCTTATAGGGAAAATGAGCTTGAAGACCTACCCTTATAAATCTTAAACAAATGATGAACAAATATATACAACACATGTTGTGATATCACCAAATGAGTAGTATATTTTTGGTTTTTAATAAAAGAATGAAATATTGATGAATCTTTAATTAACATTCACCAAATTTAATATGGATTAAATTATCACATTGGGTGTACATGAATTTAATATATATTAGTTGTGATCTTGACATATTCTATTGTATTAATACATCCATGCTTGCACACTATTGCCTTCATTGTTTTTTAGTTAAGTTAGGTACATAAAAAAAAAGTGACTGAGTTAACCACCATTTTTTTTAGGGAATTGGAACCCAACAAAAAATTGATTTATGATCAACATGGTACATTGGTGGGTGTTGGTTCCCTATGGCCAAATGAGAGACCAATGAAAACTCACAAAAGATTTCCTAAGTTTGAATCCTCTGTTACCTTAGTTCATGGAAAAATAAATTGTAATGAAACAAAAAAAATTGATGACCCCACAACAATGTTGGGTGAATTTGAAGTTCCTAAACCCTAGACCTTCAACCCTAAATACAAGCAAGTGTGAAAGTAAAATACTTATCAAAAGAACCAAAAAGATGTGAAAGGATGGGTGTTAGCATAAATCTTAAACTTTGAATATAAGGTTTTCATTACCTATGCAAATTATGTGTATGGTGATGCATCTTTGATACAATAATGCTACAACTGAAATGTTGATGAACAAATTATCCTCCACAATACGGAGTCAAAACTTTGATTATATGTCTTGATTTATATATCTATAAATTATTTACGATTCAAGAATGTGCCCATAATTTTGCATATATAATGGGGCCATCTTTGGAAATTTTTATTTAGATTGATTTCCATGATTTTTGTTAGGGAGATTTTGTCCAAAGTTTTACTACATAGTTAATTGCTTCTTGAATCCTCATGCTTGGTGAATTGTATTAAAAGTTAAAACCTGTTAGAAGTAAAGTCTCCTTCATCATTAGACTATAATGTTTTAAACTTTATTTCTAGCATGAATTTACGCACAAGATAGATAGATAAGAAATTTTCACACTTTTTTTTTGTGTCTCATGGATTAAACATGAGATTATCAATTAATGATGCATAAAGAGAGTGAGAATGCATGTTAAATTTAATGAAATACTATAGTGAATAAACAATTAATCATCGAGTATTTGATCAAAATACAAGAGGTAATCACCCAAAAGGTGAGGATTAATTTCTTGGTACATCCATTTCCAACTAAATTTATTCAAACAACTTCTTTTCTTTTCTTTTCTTTTGGGGTCATGTTAAATCTTAGATATAAATATATTTCATTGTAATGAATATGTGTCCAATAAAAAAAGTTATTCAAGTGTATACATTTTCAATCTATATATTAAGATAAGTGTTTGTTTTGTTTGTGATTGCACCTTTCGAACCCTAAGATCCCTCATTGTGCTTTTGGTATCATTGGAAAGCTCTCACGTCTACAATGATCATTTCCAAAATTTTAGATCAATGTAAAAAGACCTATTGAATTTTAAGTGATTATTGTCATTATAAATTAATTTTAGATTACAAATTTGTTATTTCCTATCTTTCAATCAATGCCCTTTCATCATATTGATTCTTTTCTTTGCCTTTTCACAACCAAAACCTTGACACTTGAACTAATGATGTTTGAATTCAAACTTGAACCAACAATTTTTTTCACAATTGAGTTTTTTTTGGAAAGTTGTGTTTTTTAGAACTTGAAAGAAGTTTTTTTTAAGTTCTATCCCTCAAAGCCTTCAAGATGGTCCCTCTTGGGCCAAGGGCAAAAGGTTCAATAGTCTACTTGAAAATACATTAGAGACATTCATAAAGGGAAAATAAATAAATAAATAGTATTCAAAGTTTGGCAAAATAAGAGGGTGAAGTTTTTTATTAATAGTAAAAGATATATATTACTATTAAGTAAGGAATGGAACTATATTGAAATTATTACAAAATTCAATGATAATCTAAGTTTCGCCCTTTTTTTTCATGAATGCCTTCATTGTTGTTATGTGTCATGCTATTATAATTAATTTCAAGTCATGTTCATGAAATAATAGGTTCCAACAATTTATACCTAGATTCAATAAAAAAAATTCACTTTACATGTAACGATATTTAAGGTTGAAGTATGAAAGTGGGGGTGAATGGAATGCCCAAAAGTAAGGTCATTTTGCAAACATATCTATTTTGCTAAATAAAACATTCATGAAAACTATAGCTATTCCAATAATCATGTTTAAATTGAATGATCTTGGCATTTTTAAAAAAAATGAATAAGAATTGCAACATATTGAACTTGCATGGCATAAATTTTATTTATAACATAATAAGTATGTGAATTTGAAGACTATAAATCCAATATCAACCAAATTGTTTTTATCATTCATAACATAGTAAAAATGGGCAAATCATATTAATTTGCGAGTTTAACATGAAGTTGGAAATTGGAACATTGTTGATCAAAACCATAAGAAATTGAATTTTTTTTCATGACATATTGAAGTTTTAGGACTAGCATAAATGACATCCCCTAACCTACCCAAACATAAATATTAAACATATATTAGTAATTTTCAATTAATTTTTAAAATAACATATTTTGTATAGTTTATAATATTATTTGTAATTTTCATCCAATGGATGAAAGTCATCCACCATCATCCATCTTTCATTTAATGCATAACAATTCATCCACCATTGTCCATTTCTTATCCATAACCTATATTTTAAAAGGTGTTTAAAAAGGTTCTTAGATAGTGGGCCATATGGAAGTTTGCATAGAAAATTATTTTGAGGATTATAAATTCATTATATTGGACTTCATGATGATAGTTACATCTTTTTTCCTAGAAGTTCCATAATTATATGTGCCTTAATTCAATATAAACAACAACAATTGCTCAAAAGTTTAAAGAATAGGATTTATAATACATTTGTTTTTAGTTTTAGTAGGTAGGTAGTAAAAACAACCCTTAGCTATGTATTAGGTTTTGATGATTTGTAGATGAGGGGTAGATAGTTTCATTGACATTTAAATAGTGAGAATGAAGTTATGTTTAGAGAGAAGTTAAATTTAGAGAGAGAAATGCAATGAATCAAGATTGAGTGGGGATTGAAAGATGAAGGTTTGGATTTGAGGTTTTGAGAGAGATTTCATGAATCATTAAAAAGTAGAAATGCTATTGGTTCATTAGTCATTTTTTTCCTAATTGTGAAAGTGAAGTTATGTTTAAAAATATAATTAAGTTTAGAGAGAGGAATGTAGTTCAAAAAATAGAATTGCAAGGAATAAAGATTGAATGGGTGTGAAAGTTCTAGTTAATAGATCATCAAGGTGATATCAAGTAATCATATTTTGATAGTCTAATCCAATTCACCTTTCATTTTTTAATGTTTTTACGTAGGCAACATTGTTGTAAATGAGGAGGGAGGTATATTATAAATTATATTTTGAAACATTGACATCAATTGAGTTATGGTTTCATGAGATGTGTAAATGTGTGAATGCAATGCACTAGTGTCTAGTTTGAGAGATTTTGATTACACTATATCATTTTGGAGTCTTGAAGTTTTGGTTAATGGGAAAAGAATGAAAATAGGAAATTTTGAAAAGAATGAAAATAAGAAAATGTGAACAAAATGAAAAAAATGAAAAAATGAAAAATAAAATAAAATGAAAAGAATGAAAATAAGAAGAATGAAAAAAAATTGCTTAAAAAAAATGTTGTTTGATAATCGACCTAGGCACAATATTGGCCAATTCTCAGCAGTGTCTTGCAAAAACTGATCATTATGCATATTGACCGGTTCTTACATGTAAAAAAATGCAAATGAATTGATACATTTATTGGTTGATTATTCCAACAAGTTGATACCAAGTGGGTTCTAGAATTTTTTTAAAATCTTAATATTTAATACCATGTGTGTAAGTGAAAAAAAAATTGGCCAATGGATATTGCAAAAAAATCAAGAACCAACCAACACTAATATAAACCATCTACTTAGCTAAAAGTTGCCTATTTTCCTACCTATCTGCTGCTGATATATGAGACTTATCTCCTACAGAATTGCTTACCAAGATGAAATCAAATATTAATTCAGTTGAGGTTCATCCAAAACTGAGTAATAATGGACATCCAGTGGATGGTGCACTGGTGGGTGCTGGTTCACTGTGGTCCTCTGACCCAACACTTCAATACATTCCCATGGATGCATGGGGGGAGTTCACTATTATAGTGTCATCAAATACTTACGTGTATGAAAATTTCCTTTCCTTTAAAACCACTTGTGTGGGTATCTTACCCAACACTTAAATACGTTTGCATGGACATAGTAATGTCATTGAATATAAAATATGTGTATAAAATATTCCTTGTACATAACACATTTTACTGCCATGACATTGATGTGTTGTCATAAAAAAAATATGGCTCGTGAAAAATTCTTGACTGGTTGAGAGCAGTCGAGGGACATTGTGATTCCGATCGCAGAGGTGGAATATCTTTCATGGATTTCAACAAGGCATTACA
>Ga0209208_10013797_pt1 | contig 10032 bp, 13 predicted proteins | sample S1TSphfallax_3_FD_187694 | JGI IMG/M metagenome (GOLD analysis project Ga0209208, IMG submission 187694) | Host-associated microbial communities from peat moss isolated from Minnesota, USA - S1T2_Fd - Sphagnum fallax MG (SPAdes) (version 2) | ecosystem: Host-associated > Plants > Peat moss >... | reverse complement strand
CCCACTTATCTTTGCTGTGATGCCATTCCTTGGCAAAGGGGAATGACCACTTGAGTTTGAGCTAGTTGAACAATCTTCCTCCACCTTGACGTGGTATATTCAAATTGGTCATGTGGGTTTACATCATTCAAAATGGCTTAACATATTCCTTTCACTTTCCTTATATAAAAGCCATAACCTTCTGGAATATGTATAGACCATTTTGTCTATTGATATCTCTCTTTCATTATATCTCTCCATCTGTTTCATTTCTCTCTCTTTAGTAGCACAATGTAAATATATCTTCCTTTGTTATCAATGTAGGCTACTTTTCAAACCTCAAAACATGAAAAACAAGGGCATTGTCAACATCACCATGGCTACTGAAATAGTCTAAATCCTCATTAGCCATTCCAAGTTCGTTTATTTGTAGATAGTTCATGTGCCCTCATCAATGGAATGTTTTATTGAGAAAAAAAGTAGATGCAAGTTATAGTGGCTCAAAAGTGGCAAGAAATCCCAATCCCAAAAGTCCATATGAATAGAAAAACTAACATTTGAATGGAAAAAAACATTAAAAACCAATGTTTAATGGGCCCTATGTGGTTATTAATCAATTAATAAAGTCCATATAAAAGGCTAGCCAATTAAAAAACTTTATATTATACATGTTAGGGGAAAAAAATTATCAATCCAACAAAAAATGACCTAGATTTGGACTTTTGAAAATATGGCCCAAATATGGTCATTCAAAAGTTCATATTCATTTGTTGTTAAAACTTTTGTATTTTTTTTCAATTCATATTTTCTTTTGCATCATGTATCATATATTGAATCCCTATAAAAAATATTGAGATGAAATCATAATAAAATTTGCATTTGAAGGTTAATGCAAAACCTAGATTATAATCCATATGTCTATTTTAAAAGTTCATTATTATATGATTGGTGTATGTTTATTGAATTTTTCCCTTTAATAAATATATCTATTCAAGTTGACAATTTTAATCCATAAATATTTTTGTCAAATTAATGATTTTACAATGTGTTTATGGCATTTGAAATAAATACACTTTATAGAAAGTCCATAAGGTTGCAAAAATTGAGCCATCGTAACTTGCATCCACCCAAAACGCTTGGCCACCAAGTGTTTTCCTTGAAACAAAAGGAAATACTTTTGAAGAAAATTCTTGGTGGCCGCTAAGCATTTCTTTCAGTTTCTTGCAAATGTTGTCATGTGTTATTACTCAAAATGTTAGAATTTAATTAAAAGCAAGAGCACTGCAAATCATAGTTCATGCACAAATTGGTCCTGAAGTCGAACAAGGTGGTCGAGATGGTGATGACGACCAAGGACGAGGGAATGAAAGACATGGAGGAGGGAATGAAAAATGAGGTGGAAGCTAGGACAAAAGGGAAGAGAAAGGGGGGGGGGAATGTGGAAAGAGAAATCCTCCTCAAAGAAAAGGCCAAAAAATATAAGGAGTATTTAAGGAGGGACAAACCCAAGAAGAACAAATCCAATAATAAAACCCAACACTTGAAGAAAGGAGGGGTCAATCATAGAGGGAGCTTGTCCAACCAGTGTGGCCAATTCATTGAGAATGAAGAAATGGATATCCTAAAGGACAATGAAGTACGTGCGTTTGGTAATAGCTCAGTACTTGCTACATTGATTGTTTCATTAGGTGGGGTGGATGGTGTACCCATAAATGAAAACTAAAAGGTTAGTGAGGATTAGCAAATCTTGCCTCCTCTAACAAAAAATGGACCCATTTAAATTTCAATAAATTATTTAATGATAGGACTCCTAAATGTATGTATAGTTTAATCATAAAAAGAGTGTGTGCAACACATATTCTTTTGCGTTGGAAAATAGTATGAACACAAATAAGAAGTATGTTCCAATAGGTGCTCATTTATTGTTCACTGTATTTTAATTTTCCATATGTAAGGTTTAATATTCCATTCAAATGTACATTGCTTACGATAAACAATTGCACTATTGCTAGATTTTTTTAAACATAAAAAGTTATAAAAAGGGTTGGCAAGCATTTGGTGTCACATTTAGAAATTTTTAAAATTACCCTTCGGATTTCTTTGAATGTTTGTTAGTAACCATGCATTGCCAATACATAAACTTGATTTTCATTGGTAGTTTAATTTGCTTTCAAAATGTCTAACAACCGTTAGGGCTCCCATTCATCTATAGTCTTGCAAACTCTTAGAAGTCCTCGTCAAGAGATTTTATGTTACTCTACCTTGTTTTCTTGATTATTTAACAGTTGTTAGGCGTTATTGATATAAACATTTTTGTCATTGGCTTTGGTTTCATAAGTGTTTGGCAATCGTTAGGCAATACAAGTAAACATATTCCTCTCTCATGTTTTGTTTCAAAAATGTTTGGTAGCTGCCAAAGATTGCAAATCAAAAAATGAAATAATATTTTTTGTTCTTGAGTTTGTGTTATTTTCAATATTTCCAAATGTGACTTTAAATGGAAGTTCATTTCTTTGTTTATACATAGGGACTTGTGAGATGGATGTAGTGTTCAACTATCTTAGTGATTTTGCTTATGACACTGAAACTTATGAAGTTGAATCAATGGAGGAACACCTTATTTCAAGTTAGTGTGCTTTGAATTTTGCAATGAATACTTTAGCTACCGGGACCTCTACAGTCAACTCAATGGAAGACGAACCCAATCCTCCTATTGAAGATGTGTTGAGTTTTGGAATGGACGACCTATCATATTATTTTATTCAAGATGGAGTAGATCAGGAGAACGAACTTAACTTTAGTGTTAAAGAGAACTCGAAGGTGAGTCCTTTCCATGTTTGTTTTTGGCTTAAGGGGAGTTCTTGCAAGACAAGGAAGATCTTTTGAAACTTGTAATCTTACTCTTAGAAAATGGTATAGATGTTTGTCATTTGATCCTTTAGTGATTCCATGACCAAGATTGCAAGAATTCTTGCAAAAGTGCCTTTAACAGTTTGATTGTATATTTAGACTATGTGTAAGCCTTACAAGGTGCCTATGTTTTTTAGTGAGTTGAGGGAGCATGTTGAAGTTAATATTGAGCCTTCTAACATATTTGGACATGAGATCATCCATTCAAAATGTTTAAGAGCTTCCCTACCATGTCAATGCATGGAACATCCTCCAAGTATGGCATTCCAAGTGACCACATCTTGAGATGGCATCTTGTGGAACACTTTCCAAGCATCCTCAAAAATTGCACTTGGATTACTTTGACATCAAGTCTTGTTTGGGTTGAGAATTGTTTGTCTCTTATTCAGCAATCTTTCTGTGATTCTCATGATATTACATACCAGTAACCTGGTCTCTTGGTGTGGTGGACTTTGCAGACAACCTGGCAGCAAATTCAGCAGAGAGCTTGCGGACTAGATAATCTACATTATTGATGTGCCAGGAGGGGGACAAGATTCCTTGAAAAGGCAGCCCAAGGCATTACACAAGCTGGTCTTGCAATCCAAAGAATTGGCGATTGAGATATAAACCACTCCAGGGATAGGAGAGATTTAACAAGCTCAATGAGAGCACTCTTACTACTCAATTGTAAGTAGTATCTGACCAGCTTACAAGCTTTTGATTCTTTTGATCTAAATCACACACACAGATTTGAGAGCACCAATTATATTGCTGAACAGTGATGGATTTATCTTCAGAGCCCTTTTTAAAAATGACTAGAGCTCATAAAAAATGCAGGTAATAAACAAGACAGATCTAGCAGAGGCAATTGGTGCCGTCTTGAAGGTTATGGAGCATGATGCACTCCATATGCATGACAGTGGTCTAATTGAGTTTGCCCAGGTAATTCTTTCATGCAGCTTGCAAGAATCTTGCAACACTCTCTGTCTAGATTAACTCTTGCCTGCTCGTTACACTAATAGTTCCTTTCTCCAGCAACACAACATGGATAATGGGATTTTTAAGTAGAAGGTTTTTAACTAGCACTATTAAAGGTTTAGGATATGCTTACTTATCCAGGCTGTTGGGCCACAGGTGAAACATGGGATAGGTGTGCAATCCATAGTGGACCATGTGGTGAAGGCATTTGAAAAGAGAACTAAGTTCAAACAGGTGGGCATACTGTTTCATGCAGATATAAAATGTAAGAAAAGTGGAATTACTATTTTTTTTCTCAACTTCCTCCTTCATGCACAAAATATTCTTCGTTTCCAGAAAATAAAGACATTTAGTTGCCCTTGAGATGATTGTTGCAACTTCAGGGTAAATCTTTGTGTGGTACAGAATGGAGCTTTTCTTGGTTGCACACCTGTTACATTGCTATATTGCAGTGTTCTTGATGAATTGATGCATCATGTTCTGAAAACCCTGCTGCTTGTAGCAAACTGGAAGCCATTTTTGCACTGCTTCATGGATCAGTGCTCCAGAGCATCTCATTATGGAACAGCTGAACTTGGCATATACTTAGCTCTACTACATTGCACTTGTTTGACTTTCATAGATATTGGAATACTGGAAAATTCTAGTGCTGTATCTATCAGCATAGTGACTATTTTGGTACGAAAAAAGGTGCAAAGATTATGAGATCATGTCATAATGAGAGCACCACCAAGATTTCAAGAGAAAATAGTGCCAATCGATTTCTTCTTCCCTATTCTTTAATCGTTATATGGGAGTTTTTCTTTCACTTGAAAAATATTTGCCTGGTCATGGTTACATTAACTGTGAGTGTGGAGATTTCTTGATAAGGTGATACGGTATAGGGAGGTTTATATGAAGATATCATACCTGTGATCTATGTTCAGCACAAAATAATTTTAACATTGAATAATGGGGGTTTTCCAGCAGCTTGAGTTTGAATATCTAGCATTTCAACAAAGTTAAGAATAGAGTTGAAGAGTTGATGAATTTTATACTAGAAGAAGATGTTAGTATTACCACCATCTCTTTTTTGAAGTGTCCTTTGCAAGCAGCTGCTCTTCAGTTGTACAAGTAACCCACTGTTTCATCAATCACTCTCTTCTTGGCTTCCTCTGATGTGGGCTGCGACCTGTGAAAGTGAGTTCTATCAAATCCAACAAGACGTAGCCAATTCACTTTTGGAGGATGGGGAAGATGATGCATAGTTTGCTGCTCTCTTTCCTTCTCATGGGAAATTTCAAGAGAACAAAAGATGGTATTCATCTTTCTTGCCCTAAGTGGTAAAGCTTCAATGAACAGCTTGCTCCTCATTCTTGGTGGATTAGGCTCTGGATTGTATATGACCACAAGAGTGTCAGCTGACTGAAGATTCAAGACCACACCCCTTCCTGTTGCTGCCAGATGTTTGAGCAAGAAGAAGAAAGCCTTCAGAATCTTGGATGATTGAACTCCAATATCAACTGTAATTGGTAAAACTTTCTGACTGTACTTCTCCATTAGCCTCAATTTCACTGCTCAATTGTAAGCTTAACCACCTGAACTGGCCTGCTGCTGTTGCTTTTCACCTTTGTCTCTATGGTGAGCAGAGATCCTCCATTATGTTGAGTTTGTCAAATCTCAATTTCTTGGTAATCACACAGACAATCTTATTTTCCAGATCAATTTGTCCTTACCTTATAACCCATGGAAAGAAAGAGAACTATTTATGTACATATATTTGAGAGTCTCCTCTTGGTCACAACAGCAACATCTATGGCAGCAACAGAAACACTCAGAGCTATGAGTAAAAAAGCTTCAATGAAAATGCCCTCCAATTTCAGCACATAAACACAGACACTCAAACAAGACAACAAAGCATGAGCTTGTGAGTGCATTTTCTTATGTATTGAATTTAGTTAGTTTTGATCGTGTTGGGTGTCAATCAATCTAGTAGTATACAACTGTGTTTTCCATTTCCATTTTGAAGAACTTCATTTCCTTACAAATCCCTCAGACTTGGGAAATTGAAACAGTGTTCTAGAATTTTCAAGGGACAAGAATTTGGTGATTAATTTCAAGTGACAAAGTTGGGATCAACTGTTTCTCTCAAAATGCCCATGGGTGGTAAATAAGTATGGTATAATCTGGTCTGTGAATTGGCATCACAGGACCATACCAGGCCAGAATGACCTGAAGGAAGACCAGTCTGGTAGGGACCCGAGGTAATATTACCCTCATGCTGGTTCTATGTCAGTTTCAATACGAGGTATATACATATATACATGCCTCCTACCAGTCCAAAATCAGTCTTGGACCCAATACCAGGACCAAGCTGGTATGTTCAAAAGTCAATACCAACCAACAATGGTTATACCATTTTTTTCTGCAGGATAATATCACTGAACAAAACAGCCAAACTTTTTCGGCCTCAAACTGAATTCCCCACCATAGCTCAATCTTGTTTCACCAGACCATGGCCTAGCTAGACAGTTGTTGTCAACAAAAAGAGAGATTTGCAACTGCTCAAAGCAAATGCTAAGACCTGTGGCAAAATCTCATCACCCAAGTCCCAACTGAAGATGAGCATGAAGAGTGATGAACTGCAAAGCCAGAAAAATGGGGCACTAAAGTTCATCTATTTGTGTACCTAATTTTGCAGTCTCATGTGATAAACAGTGTTAAGGGATTTATGAATTGTAAATGACAGACTTCAGAACACAAGACAATCCTCATATTTGCAGCAAATAAAAAGCTTGGTATCATCAAACCTGAGCAAAACAAGCTGCATGACCTAAGCTCATCATCTCCAAAAAGAAATGAATGATGTAGACAGATCCAGCTTGCTGCTACTTATTAGCATCTTGTAGACTCAGCATCACTGGATCTAGAGGAAATTACACTGGACAGATAAAGTAAGCATCAGCATTTGTATCTGCTGAAAACAAACATGGATGTTGTTTGAATCCTGATGTTGCCAGAAGCTTTCGTGCTTCCAATACCAAATCACGGTTTGTAATAGGACCGTTTGTCTGTGACAAAACAGTCTGGATGGCATTGCTGAAAGCTCCATATGACTTTGATTTATCCCCACCTACTGTAGCATCTGCTGAAGTCTCACTTGATTGACACCCACTTAAAAGGATCCCACAGTCAGCACGCACACGCTGCGCTGCTGGAGGTTTCAACCCACTGTAAGCCGCGTGTGCAGAGAAAGGATTCACACCTTGTAAAGCTGGTGCCATATAACTTGTTGCATTCGGATCAGTATCCAGTTTTGTTTTGAGGAATTGACCTGCCACACTTGATACCATTGCCATCCATCCAGCCCCTTGATCCTCACCACCACCACCTCCACCCTGCAAACAACTTAGATCTCTCATTGTCAAGCCTCTGGCTAGCCTTCTCATTGTTCAATTGCATTGGTTTTTATTCAACTTAAAATCAACTTCCACTGAATTCATGCTTCATCAGTTCCTGACAACAGGCACAGCATTTTTCTCCTACCAATTTTGGGAGTAGTAGGAAATCAGATGTCCATTAGTTTAGGCGAAGAACAGAATAGAATTTCACCTGGAGGTGGCTGAAAATGGCATTGACAAATGTCTTGACTGATGAGCTGGCCTGATCTCCAAACACATCAAAGATTGTTGTTCGGATGTTGCCCACCTTCACATCCTGGCCAGTCCTCTGGCTCAGAATTTCTGTAAGAGTGTTGATGTCCAAGTTCTTGTTTCTGGATTGAGGAGCATCTTCTTGTGAAGCAGCCACATCTGCTGCATACTGTGACTCAAATTCGATGGTTTGTGTTTGGGGCTGAGTTTCCGGAGGTGCTTCATCATCTCCAGGGATGTGAAAAGCCTGCAACCCCCTGGAGATGAGTCCCATCAGTCCACCTTCAGCGTTATTTCCCTGACCAGTACTGTTATTATGCTGCAATTCAGGATTGCTAACTGGTGCTTGGGGATTGGATGACGATGCTGCAGGGCCAGTTGAAGGAGTGGTCACATATTGAATTACACCCCCACCAATCTGCTCCTTCTCAGAATCAATCAGGCCACCACTGTGACAAGAATCTGATATGAACGTGAAAGTAACACCACTGGGAATTTTGTTTACCAAATCTCGAAAATCTCCATCTGCATGAGATCCAACAAAGTTTAGAACCTGCACATTACAAATTTCATGAACAAAACAAACAGAGAAGATGAAGTTCAAGAGGTAAGTGTTTGGATTGATGTACCCAACACTAGATGGCAAGAAATTACCAAACTGTAGGGGACAAATGTTTGAACTATTAGCAAAAACTACTTTGGCTCCTGTGAGAACTTTGTCAAGACATATTCTTTCAAGGTTCAAACAATCTCACCTGTCAAGATGTTCATATCAGTCGGCACAATTGCTTCCTCCATACCAGTATCATCTGGTGCACCTGACTCTGGAGGCACCTATAATCCCCCACTTCAACAATCTCAGCACCCACCCAGCTACTTCCCCATATTTCTAGCTTTCTTCAATAAACCAGACTTTCAAGGTCCTTGAGCTATATAACGACTGAAAGCAGCTTCATGCTACATTCAGGTCCAGACTAAACTGTGTCCTCCCCTGATAACAAAGCAGATAAAAGTCTATGAAAACATCAAATCAAACAAGCTCTGAATGTTATGCTCTTACACCTAGCTGATCATGCTACAGTTTGGACATGAGAACTGGACCTTTCTGCATCAACCCATCCTGATAAAGTTCAATTAGGTATGACACAACTCACGGATCTCAGTGTCAGCTCAAGAGAAATTATGTTGCACATGTGTCAAAAAGTCCTCTAGACATGAAGAATGAGTCCGGGACATTTTGAGTTCAGAAAAAGAAATTCTCTTTTTTTTGTGATCAGCTGGGTGGATTAGGTTACAGTCGAGGATTCAGTTTGATCAGGACTGAGTGAAGGAAATGGCGATGGTGTGAAAGGCAATGTAAAGCTGCTGGTAGACATGATTCCCGGAAGCTTGTGAGTCGCTGCTCACAGGGACTGACCTGGGTGCCATGGCCGCTGTAGTGGAAAACCAGAACATCATCAGGTTGGACATCCTCGACGAGCTTGGCTAGAGACTGGCGTATGTTGGCCCCTGTTGGCTGCGGCAGTTTAGGATCGCTGTCGAGCAAGACTAGAATATCGGCCTCGTCGAAGCCAAAACGTTCCAGCAGCGTCGTCTTCATTCGGATCACGTCGTTTGCGCAGCCATGAAGCTCGCACTTGGTGCCTGGGTAGTTACACCCCGCCAACAACGCCCTCTTCCTCACCATTTTGCTCTGGACAACAAAACCTTTCCTAATCCAATCCCCACCGAAAGCTTCAAGGTGTACCACTTCCGTCCAACGTAGAATCCACACGCGCGCGCGCACACACACTCACTCTCTCTCTCGAACAACAAGCATGCACAATATATTGCGAGAGCGAGCGAGCTGGCTGCTGGTCTCTTTGGTGAAGAGTTGATCAGCGCGCGATTGCAATTACTAGGCTCAAATTGGAACGCGACGCGACTGGATTTGCTTGAATCGATAATAATGCTTCTGCAAAAGCGCCGCACGCGACAGCAATATCTTCCACAATAATGTTACTGATTTGGGAACCGGGCTTGGTCAGAATTCACATGCTTATTGCGCATCACCGCATCACTACTGTCGTCGACGGACTCGTTCAAAGCCTTCCGTGATTTTCTCACCGAATATCTTATTGTTTTTTCTTATGTCTTTTTTTGTGCGTAGGATGGTCGGTGGCGGGTAGATTGTAGCCATCGTTCCCGCTACTCCAATTTAGTGACGATTTGGGGATTCACTTTCTGTCTCTCTGTGGCATTTTCTGGTTGGTTGCGATCAGACTCCGAATTCTTTCGGTTTGGTTTTTAGGTTGTTTTGTCGTCGTCCTTGTAGCTGTAACTGGGTCTTTTATATTTGCTAATGTTACAGATTTGGAACCCGCTTGTGGAGCTGTTCTTCTTCCGTGTGCAGCAGCGTTGTTGAACCGGTTTTCCCTGTGAGGGCAAAAACCATGGGTTGCAGCAAATTGCAATGATGCAGGATTCTCAAACCTGGTCTTCAAACCTTTCTTCAATTTCTTCTGTCTCCTGCAAGTTGACAAAGCACTAGTTTGTCCTTCTATGCGAATAT
>Ga0209208_10013796_pt1 | contig 10033 bp, 8 predicted proteins | sample S1TSphfallax_3_FD_187694 | JGI IMG/M metagenome (GOLD analysis project Ga0209208, IMG submission 187694) | Host-associated microbial communities from peat moss isolated from Minnesota, USA - S1T2_Fd - Sphagnum fallax MG (SPAdes) (version 2) | ecosystem: Host-associated > Plants > Peat moss >... | reverse complement strand
CCAAATATTAGATGAAGTCAATCCCACATGATATTGAAAATGGGTTTAGGCCTCGTCAAAATGCACATAATACATGTGTGTCTTTTGACATTGGAAAATTAAATGACTACCCTTGGTTGGGGAGGGGCTATCTTTTGATAGTAAAATTTGATATGTTATTTACTCACATTATCGCTAATACAATGAACCATTGGAGTTGCATTAAGGTGTATGAACTACCAAAATGGCAATATGGGAATAAATCGTAATTTGAAGCTTGGGATAATTTTAATTAGTTTGAGTTACCCTTTTAATTTTGTTATTGATTTTTTTCCCCAAATGGTTAAAGTAATAATTGAAAATGTGAAAATGAAATAATGTTTAAAATTTTCAATTGCTAGATTTTAAAAAATGAAAATGAATTAAATTTTTTTTAATTCATATTTGGTTCCACTAGGTAGCCGTAAATAAAAAGGTCACGCTTAATTTTTTTGCTTTTGTGTCCTGTTTATGGCCAAATTTGATTAAATTTTCCCATAGGTGATTGTCATTTTGACTATGTCACAAACTTGTCAAAAAAAATCATTGCTTAATGTTCAAAATGTTATAACAACACTTGCAATTAGTAGTAAATGCTTCATCAATGGCACAATGTTGAATTGGATTCAAGGAGTGAAAAGATGGGATCCAATGGACAACTAATGTTCATATATTGCATACCAAGCCAATCATATTTCCTCTTGGGGACATTAAATATGGGTAGCATATTAGGCTTTGTATTTGATGCAACACCATAAAATCTACAATGATTTGATGATGATCATAAACCCAACGGCAAGCAAAACAAATGTGCAAAAATGGCAACATTTCTCTTGTTATGAAGAGTGACAACCATGTCGAACCTTCTTGATGATCTCAAAAGTCTTAATTATTAACAATTGGCAAAAAACATCTTGCATAATGGGAGTGGATTAGGGAACATTTCAATCCAAATCAATTAAGCAATGAGACAAAAAGGCCATATCAAAGGTGAGAGACAAACTAGAGTGTGATTGAACATGATGTGGTCAAGTTTGTAAATGTTTATCCTATGGTGTTAGCATTGAATGAGAGCATCAATTTTTAAAAAGGATGTTTTTTCCAATTTACTAAATTTGTACAAGCAAAAAAATCATAGAAATTTCATTTTGTTCCATTCATTGTTGGTTGATTGTGAAAGAAGTTCCAAGGTGGTAAAATGTGAAGTTTAGGGAAGAACCTATAAAAGCATCATCATGAAGTGAAAGGCACTTCCTACTATTGTAAAAATAGAGAAAAGTTATGTGGTGATGTAAACATTGTAGAAACCTTCAATGTAGCAACAACTTGGATGAAATAGCCACATGGTTCTAGGGTAACAAAGAAGGAAAAAAAACAAGCAAAACTTCAAGAATGTTCAATTTGGGCTCAAGCAAAGGCAATTGTTGATAGTGTAGGAGCCACTCTTAAAAAGATTTTTAAAAAAATCACTAGTTTATTCTTGAATCAAATTCATTGTGCATAAAAATTTAGACAAAACAAAGCATGCATAGGAATTTTTTTGTTATGACATCAAGAACTTTTGAAACTCTAGAAAAAACAATCTAAGCACATTAATTACACTCTTATCTATTCAAAACTTTTCGAGCCCTAACTCTTCAATCTTTGGATATATAATATGTTAGTTTAAATGATGAAACTATTGTTGAAGCAAACATTGATTTCCAACTAAGGTGGTGGGAAAAGATTTTTTTCACAAAAGATGATCACATTAGACTAAACATGAATAAAAAAATTTGTTTCAATGAGGATTGTATCTTTGAAGTGTAGGTTTTGAAGTTTAATCTGTTGTGTTCCTTGCTTATATATATGTTGCTATGGAATTTGGTCACATTACAAACAATCCATTGCCCTTCATGTTAAAAGTTGCATAAAAACTTCTTGAAATAATTTCATATCATTAAATATTCACATTAAAGCTTTGTTGATGATAGAAAACTTGAACACTTCACCTTGGAGCTTTGTTAGAGTTTCATGAGGGCTCAGGGGCACAAAAACTATCACAAGGGCTAAAGTGCCTATTGCTTTGATGCACCTATCATAACACATTTGCACAATTTGATATATTAGTTTTACAAAAATATTGAACCCACCATCAAGGTCTAAATTGCATCACAAATTTAACATGTGATGAATTAATAATGAAAATTGTGCGAAGTTTTCATGAGGGCTCAGGGGCACAAAAACTATCACAAGGGCTAAAGTGCCTATTGCTTTGATGCACCTATCATAACACATTTGCACAATTTGATATATTAGTTTTACAAAAATATTGAACCCGTCATCAAGGTCTAAATTGCATCACAAATTTAACATGTGATGAATTAATAATGAAAATTGTGCGAAGTTTATTCATTCATAGGTTTGTACATTTTACACACAAATATCATGCATTGAAAACATGTTCAACACATAGATAAATGTGTTAATGGATAAAGTATGAACCTATGAATGAATTAATGTCACATGATTTTCCCATCTAATAAATTTGTGTGTCAAATGTGTTTTCAATGCATGATACTAGTGTGTGAAATGTACGAATTATGAATGAACTAATGTTACGTGATTTCCATTTATAAGTCATGAGATGCTAAGTTTGTGATGTGGTACATATACTATGACATATGTTGAGCCATTGCTCTTAAATTATATTGATTTGGTTTTTTGACAGCTAAGGAGATTAAATGGTTTTGGACCAAATATCGTACACCTTAAGAAATTATGATTGAGATTCAATTATTTTGGGTGGTTTGGCTTTTACAATATGAAATATTGATATTATGAAATCAAATTATTTTCACTTACGATTATATTTTTTTCAACATTATGACCTAAGGTTCAAAGTGACAATTGGATTGTTTTGAAAGCTTTGGCTCATGCTTAAAATTAATGGTGGGTGATTATTTGCTTTGGCTAATTAAAATCACTAGTTTTGGTTTTAATTACTAAAAATCAAACCAAAATCAGGTCTACCTTTTGGAATTAGAACCAAACATAAATCTAGATTTGCATTTAGAACTTGGATCCAGTTCTTGAATCATAACCAAAATTGAAACCTGAAGTTTTGGAAAAAAATTAAGGGGAAAAAATGGTTTGAAATTGAGGGGTTAATTTATAATTAAATTGTTGAAGGGGAAAAAATGGTTTGAAATTGAGGGGTTAATTTATAATTAAATTGTTGGTTTCCAACCAAGTTACCCAAAATTGGATTAGAACTTGTTTTTTTCCCAACAACTAGACCAAAATCAGGCTTAAGATTCCATTTTTTTGTGAAACCAAAATTGGAACCAAATTCATTCTAGTTTTTTAAAAAACCGAAACACTTTAAACAATGAGAAGGGGCCAAAAAATCTTGTGGCCAATAATAGGTTATCTTAGCACTTCTTGGTTGATTGTTTAGCCCCAAGTTATTAGTAGAATATTATTTGTTTAGGGGCCAATGATTTCATGTGTAAAACCACTAAGACCAAAAAATAAGGACCAAGGCTTCAACCCCTCATATGATTTCATTCATTCATTCTTGGTATCATTCTTGTTATCATCTTTGTTTTTTTTTTTTCAAACTAAACCTTGAATGTTTTTTTTTTTTCAAACTAAACCTTGAAAGTCAGACCACCTTGGATGGGCATAAACACAAGATTTTTGTAACTCTTGATGGCCATATCCCAAGTAGAAAACTAGAAGCTCCCTCCATCATTCACAAACAAGCACATAAGCTCAACAAGAGGAAAGGAAAATGAATAAATATGAAATGCAAAATAAACTAAAAAATAGAGGGTTTGGTTTAAGATTTACTTTGATTACACAAAGTGGATTTCATCAAAACAACAATATTTTACTGCAACAACATTCACCCCAAGGGTTGCAAATTGGCCTCCCAAGTTGATAGGTATCCTTTTTTTTGCCTTAGGGCCAAGTTAGGGCAACAAAATGGTAGAATACAACAAATCATTTTCTTTTTCAACATTGACTCCTAGTGTAAAGCCTTCAAGTTGATTTCAATGATTACACCAATAGGAATGTTTGATTTGAGTTCAACCTTGGCCTTGACTCCTAGTGTAAAGTAGGCCTAAGGTTTTTCATAAAAACCAAAAACTACCCAACTTTAGTTAAAATATCCATAGCATCAATTGACATGGGAATATATACATGTGGATATCCACTTGTGAAAATTGTAATTTCCATCATTAACGTCTTTTTATGTGTGCCACTCTTTGAACAAGGCTTATTGTCTTTATATGACAAGGCTACACATAATCTCTCTCAATGGGCAAAGATAATGAATGTGATATTTGTTACATCAATGTTTTGAAACTTAAATAAAATGTCACATGTTTCCAAAAAATTGTACCACAACCTTTAAGCCAAATGTCCTTTGCCTTAAAAGCAATGTTTTTTTAATGTTTTTAATTTGTAGTGCAAGTGGTAATGGGGTTGAAAAGCTAGAGCCTTTATGGTTATTTGGTTAAAAAAATAATGTAATGTAAATAATTATATTATAGCAACATAAGTGTAAATTGGGTGAAATTTTTTGAAGTTATAGAAGTTTTAAGTGGCTTCTATTTGGACATCTATGTGGATAGGAATAGGATTTACACATGTTGGGGGAATCAATTTTTGGGCTTCCAGTAAACAACTTTGTTATGCAATTTGGCAACATGTGGCAATTAAAAGTACATTACAAACTTCTAACTTTTCACTTTGAAGGGGGTTTGAACCTTGGTCAAAAAGACCTTGCCCATTGCAACACAAAATACTTGTACAACAACTGATGATGTTAGTATACTAATGATATACAAAAAAACAAAACATGGCTATGTAGTGGAAAATGCACTCACACATACATCCTTCAATCTTGCATCCAAATTCCAAACCTTGAACCCAATGTTCAAGCATTCACTCCAACCATGGTCTTGTTTCCACCATTTCAATGTATAATAGTTGGTGGAAAGGAAAACTTTCCTTAATGTAGAAGTCTCGAGCAAACATGCATAAACAATATTCAAATGCCTTGCTAATTAATTCCACAACTTGGATTTCATAAAACTCAAAGTGGAAAATGTTCTTTCATCTTCCACACTTCCAATGACCTGAATAATGGCAAGTTCAACAAGTCTTATGAACTCAAAGAGACAAAAATTTAATAAATTGTTTGTGGCAAGTTAATGCCACAACTTAGTCAATGGATTTTTGTCCTTAAGTTCTACCATGGCCTCAAAGGCCTGATTATTTATGGTCATCTTGAAAAAAAAACTTTATAACTCTATAGTGTCCCCTAAAAGTGGCTTATAAACCCATATGCCATTAGTACTAACTTGCTAGGATGTATAATAATGTCATTTAATCAATGCTAATTGGTTTGCAGAAGAGAATTCACAATTTGTTTATACCCAATATTGTGGGTAAATAATCCCAAGAACATTCATCAATTCATAATTAAAAAATTTGTGCTCCAATTCAAGAACCAACACATCACATGCAACAATGTATTGAACTTTGAAAACTTTGATAACTTGATCAAAACCTTCTTAAGTAATTGCAAAATGCATGAGGGTTACAAAATCAACATACTGGGCCATGTAGGATTGCCAAATGATGTGGAAAACCAAGTTTTCTATGCCATCATTTAAGTCAGTGACCCAATCTTGAATAATTTTACAAGATGTGATTGCAACAACATTTGTAAACTCAGGAAAGCTCTCATATTAAAATGAAGTGGTGGGGTCACTATACATTTTGTATAGATTGGTTTGGTAGATTTTAATTGTTGTAGTGTAGTCACATACAAAGACATCCTTGGTTTACACAAATTTCATCAAGTCATTGACATATTCCAACATAGGCAAAACACATGGCAAGCCCAAGATTGTGTCAACATCAAACAAATTCACCAAATTGGCATTAGTTGCCTTCATAATGCCAACTACTGTCTTAACAATTAAGGTTTTTTATTTTTTCCTAGTTCCCTTTTCAAAGGTGCCAACATGTGGATCCACCTTGTCTTAACATTTTGAAAAAAATTCAATCCTTCTATTTCCACAATTTCAACAAGTTTTATGAACTAAAGATGGCATTTTGAGGAATTAGAAAAATATTCATAATGTGATTGAAGGAAATCCTTTTATTTACACCATTAGCATGGAATATAAACTTGACACTGCAAGGTTTGTTCGATGTGCCATACAATGAATTCTAATGAAATAAGATGCTTGCTAGGTCTTCATTAAATCAATTATTCCATATCTAACCCCTTGAAACATGGAGACACCATGAGCTCTTAAACACATAACCTATTTAGCTTTTTTTTCATTGGTCAAACCACCATACGTAATGAAAACAACCATGATCACATTTTTTATATTAACAACAATCCAACCTTCAACCAAAGGTTCAAGTGTGAGTAAAATGGGGACTCATATCCAACTTGCCACCACATAACAATGGACTAAAATCCAAATTTGGTTATCAACTGGATTGTTTTCATTTATAGAAATATATTGAAAGCTTAAAACCAAAATAACCTTTTTAGTAGCAATCAATACCACACAATGTAGAAATTGAATAATCTCCCATCCAACAGATTCACTCCAATGTTTGGATGGGTGATTAGGCACCTTTAGGATTGTAGATAGAGATTGCTTTTGTTCATACCCAATCATGGGCCTACTTTGGGAAAGTAAATGGAAGACAAGATCAAATTGGACTAGTTTTTTTTCCTTTCCACCACAACCTTTTCAACTACTTATTGCCAAACAATATCCTTTACCCTTTCGCACATACAACTTTTCATTAACCCTGCATAATGATTAGTCTTTAGAAAATAAAAACTCCCCATTCCCACAACATAGATGCAAATGTGGCCTTCCTTCAACCAGGATGTTTCCACAAAAAATCCAACTTGGGCCCCATAAGTTTATTCCATCTTTCCATGACACTACAAACTTTTCATTTTACCTACGTTACCTTTCCATCAACACCCACAACATATTTTGTCAAGCAAGGAAGTTTTGCAGCCCATGAATCTTAAAAGCAACAATTCAACTTATACATTTTCTTCCTTTTTTTGTTATTAACTAGGATCAATAACAACAACATCAAGCTTAATACTAGTATTTGCAACATTAGATGGATTAGTAGGAACATCAATTTGAAAAGAAAAACTTGTGTTTGAAATTTGTTAGTATTGCTAAAGTTGGTGCCATGACTAATTTAGGTTTATAATAACATATTTAGTAATTTAGACCTAAATTCCAAAATCAAAAGTTGAACAAATTCAAACTTTAATTCCGAAAATGAAAGCTCATAGACTTATACTTGAATTCTAGAAACAAAAACTCACATAATTAAACCTTAATTTTAGAAGTAAAGGTTTAGCCTCATACCTTCATTCTAGAAACAAAAGTTCATGTAATCAAACCTGAACTCCAGAAATAAAGGCTCAAACTCAGACCTTCATTCTCAAAACAAAAGGCCATTTAATTCAAAACTTCATTTCAAAAACACAAACTCAAGATATACAAAAACCCTAATTCTAAAAGAAAGGATTCAAATTCAGACCTTCAATTTTGATGCAAAAGTTCATAAATTTAGACCTTTATTTTGGAAGAAAAAGCTCATAAACTTAAAGCTTCATTTTAGAAACAAAAGTTCACAAAAAAAAAAGATTTAAACATATTCAAAGTTTCATTCCATTGAAAAGAAAAGTTCAATTTATATTCAAACCCTAATTTTAGAAACAAACTTTTAGAGTTTAGACTTAGACATAAATTTTAGAAACAACATTTCATAGAAATTGAAACTTTCATTGCATATCAAAAACTCAAGTTTCTTTTGTTTGAATTTTGGACCTTTTAAAATCTAGAATTTAATTGTCAAGGACCTTGTATAGTTCACCTACTCTGTGAAGTTTGACAAATCACAATTATATTGCAAAATTTAGATTATAATGTGCATCAAGCTTGGACTTTAGCGAATTTGGAGCAAAATCCAAACAACATTCAAAAAATGCGAATTGTGATTGTCAATGGATGTGTTGCATTGCACATTTGCACTATGCAAGTTCTAAGAAATAAATTGTTGAAATGTGAGTTGTTGTAGTTTTGCAACTTGCACCATAGTCCATATTCCATCACGATTCATTGAATCATTAGCAAAATCCAAAAAACCAATTCTTGAATCCAACTATTGGCAATTACATCAAAATGTGTGCATGAACAATGAACATCATGAATCATGATTCACCTAGGCAATAGACCCTTACACCATTACATTGCAAACTTCAAAACTTTGAAAATTGGAAATGATCAAAACCTTGAACATTAAACCCTAACCTTAAGAATGATTGGCATGCCTTGAAAGGATTAAGGCCTGCAAGTTGCAACCTTCCTACTTGAACATTAAACCCTAACATTCATATTTGAAGCAAATCCAAGCTTCAAGGGAAAAGTTTTAGCACTTGTACCTTGTAAGTTGTACACATGTTTCATGATGTTACATTGTTGTAGGCGAATGAACCTTCATTGTTGTAAAGAGCTTTGATGATTGAAATTGCATCAAAGAGTGACTAGTGATGGCATGCTCAAGCATGTAAGGAGCTTTGGTGAATCAAAGGAGAAGATTGTTGACATTGAAGGTGATTCCTTTCAAAGCCTAGTCATGGATGTGGTGAAAGTAGTGGAGGAAATGAAAGAACAAAAAGACACCTCCTTAAGTAAGGTAGAAAATGGCAAACTCTAACCATAGGGAGGAACCATCTAGCACATTCATATCAAGAGCAAGGGCTATATGATGGCAACATGTGTTTGTTTTTAATGGGTTCTCTTATGAATTAAGTGAGGCCAAAAGGAGATATTTGACGAATTTTCAAAAAAATTATAAATTTTTTCAAGCTTAATGGTAGCCAATTGCTTTGAAACGTAAGTATTTGGTTAAAATTCACCAGTAAAAGAAACATTGCTTAAAAGAGCCTTACATCACAACTTGAAAGTCCATTGACCTAAGACCTTAAAACAAATGTCTCTTACCCCTAAGAGAAATATATATCACAACTCCAACCTCACGTCCTACACCAAGAGAGAAATGGATCATGACTCTAACATACATGTCTTGAAAACAAATGTCTCTTACCCCTAAGAGAAATATATATCACAACTCCAACCTCATGTCCTACACCAAGAGAGAAATGGATCATGACTCTAACATACATGTCTTGCACCTTAAGACCAATGTCCTCCAACATCTTTTCCCAACCGTAAGATGTACTAGTAGCTTCATGCATTATTTTAAATGTGCACATACATGTTTTCAAAAGACATAAAGGCTTTTTGTTAGATCTTAGGCCAAGAGCTTTTATACAAAAACAAAACCAGTTTGAACCCTTTGGGGGGGGGGGGGAGATATTGGCATCTTACTTTCGTTTACCTTGCCTCCCATCCCCTTAGTCCCTAGAAACTCCTTTCCTTTGTGCTTCCCCCAATTCTCATGGGGAACATGCTCAAGGAAGACCAAGTTTGTGCTGCCCCCAATTCTCATGGGGAACATGCTCAAGGAAGACCAAGTTTTGAAGTTCCAAAAGGACATTTGGAAGCTGTTTTGAAAAGGTTCACAAGAAACGATTAGGAAGCTCCTTCAGAAAAGTTTAAGCAAGGCCCATACATTGTAAATATAGGAAGATGTAATGAATCCTTCAAAGACATAAGAAGGTCAGGAAATTTTAGATTACTTGGAATGTAGTTGTTTTCTAGTCTTTTGTAATGTATGGAGAGTGGGCATTAGGCGCATAGTGTTGGAAATGGTGAGCTCAAAAGCAGATATTAAATTGTATATCAACTTTCTTGATGCGGAGGCACCATCTCAACCAAACTGCCTTCAACTTTAACCTAGTGGGTGTCAGATGACCAAAGACTAGCTTAATAGAGAGTGTTGAATATATTAGAGCCTAATCAAAGTTCAAAGAGGGAGACTGAGGGAATGGATG
>Ga0209208_10013795_pt1 | contig 10033 bp, 7 predicted proteins | sample S1TSphfallax_3_FD_187694 | JGI IMG/M metagenome (GOLD analysis project Ga0209208, IMG submission 187694) | Host-associated microbial communities from peat moss isolated from Minnesota, USA - S1T2_Fd - Sphagnum fallax MG (SPAdes) (version 2) | ecosystem: Host-associated > Plants > Peat moss >... | reverse complement strand
CGCCGTCCTTATGAAAGTGGCATACTGGATGAAGCCTTATTATCTAACTTTCCCAATTTCATCTATTGTTCAATTTTGTCAACACTTTCAATTAGCTCCATTTTCATCCATTGTCGAACTTCTTTAAAGTTATAATTCATTCTACACAAGTTGGCCTTCAAAAAAAGACTATTCTTGCCGAAAATGAATAATTGATAAAAATATATATTTCTAGCAGATTCAGACTGCAATCCTACCAATCAAAGGATTGATCCGAAATTAATTCCAATGTGGTCCCATCAAACTTGAAATCATAACATGGACAAACCTCAGGTTTTCAAAGGTTCCTTCTTTCACATATCATCGCCCAAAATTTTGAACACCGTAGTTGTGAGATTATTAATAAAGTAATCTTTGGCAAATGATGGCCCTATACCTCCTTTGCAAATGAAAGATGCCCACTTGAGAAAAGCTGAGATTGCAAGGATTGTTGGCTGGCATCTTCCCATTCAGCATGGAGATGCAATGTTTCCATTTTCTCCATGTTAAATAAGTTGGTTGGAAAAAAAAAAAAAAAACTCACCAAATAGCAGTTATTCATACCTAAATATTATATGCCAACACAAGAAGGTATACACCAGTTCTGGGTTTTAAGGTCTGGTTCTTAAAAATAAAATAAAAGTCCGAGTTCTACTTCTGGTTTCAATTCTAAAAATCAAATCCAATTTAAATCTGGTTCTGGGTAACCTGGACTGGAATTAGGGGTTAACTGCCATTTAGCCTCCAGTTAGCCCTCGGTTCTTGTCCTTTTTCTATTTATATTTTTTCAAAAAAAATCCCAGATCCGGTTCTACTTCTTCTCGGTTCTTGTCCTTTTTCTATTTATATTTTTTCAAAAAAAATCCCAGATCCAGTTCTACTTCTTAAGAAATGACAATCCCTATCATTCTAGTTTCATTTCAATTCTTAAAAAACCAAGAACCCAGACATTCCAATTTCAAATCTGATTCCAATTCGAGTTTTACTAATCAAAACCTCTGGTTCTAACCAGTCACGGTAAATTGACCCCTACATTGGGATCATGATAAAAACCCAAAAAACCCATTTAAATTGCTTATAGATATTCTAAATATTTACAAATGTCATCTCCGAAGGGTCCATGAGTCCAAATCTATAATTTTTCGGGCCTAATATGGCCACTTGAATGGGTTTTGGGGTTTTAACCATGATCCCTGTAAAGGGGGGTGAGATTTCTGAAAAAAACATTGAAACAAGTACACGGAGCTTAAACTGGGACTGAAACTCAAATTAGCACCAAATTGATGCTAATTTGAGTTTGAGCCTGTGATGAATATTGAGCCACAGTTAGGAGTAGTGTGCGTTTCCTAGCTTGCAAAATTTGTGCAGCTGGAAACACACTTCAGTACTGTACCAGGCATCAAGTAGTATAACAATGTTCAGGAAGACTTTTGACCCACAACAAAATTTTGTTTGTTTTCTTGGTTTGTTGATGGTTGTGTTGATCTGGAGTTCTTATTAGGCGACCTCTACTAATTCCCAAAACACAAATACCTTGGGTTCTGCAGTTGGGTCCCTTTGAACTTTGCACCAGAAGTATAGTACTGTCATGTCAAGAAGTAATATTTAGAACTCTGGTCTTTGAAGCTCTGTTTCTTTGATAATTAGTTGACAAGATTTTAAACCATTGTTCAAAAATAATCATTGCGTAATTAGTCTGACCTTGGAGAAATGGCTCAAATCTTTTATGTACAGCCTCAGCTCATGGTGTGTGACTGATCAATGGAACCAAGGGTAATTTGCTGCACGAACTTTGGTACAATGATTCTTTAGATCACCTCTAGTAGGGCACAAATTAGCTTCAGTTCACTGATCTAAGTCTGGAAAGTATCATGTGAAGATTTTTTTTTAAGCTATTATGTGAAGATTTGGTTGTCGAGAGCCTGAGTTATGAATGTCAACTGCATGGTAGCGAGCTTAAATTAGAATTATAGCTGTTGTCTCATGATTGTGTATGTATATTTCTGATGATAAAAAGATTGTACTCCAGTGGTGTGGAGTCTTGCTTAATTTATCGATCCAAATGAATCAGTCTTCTCTTGGCGAACTCAAAATTTTCAAAATACCTTTCACAGATTGGCTGACTGTTATATCAACCTGAAGCCTGGAGCATATTCAAGAGCTCCTAGATTCTAGAATCGTCAGTTTTAGCAGGTTGAGATTTCGATGACCAGATGTCAAATCTGCATTATGCGCGACCAAGTCTTTGTCGCCATAATTTTCCTAATAGTCTTTTATAAAATTTCCTAAACTGTTTTTCTTCCTCACTTCGGATTCACTACCATAACATGGCAAGCTTATATAGTGAATCTGAAGCATTTCCATATATTGCACTACTAAATGACGTGGTGCATCGAATGCTTTCACTAAATGTTTTTGCTTTCAACTTGGGTACAGATCAGACTCGTAATTCTGCAAAACTACTATTTTTGCTCAGAGGACATCGACAAGCATTGCTTGGATTTAGGACCATGGCAACACGGTGCCACACCATAGCAGAGTGTTCGATCAAAGGCACAAATGTGATGTATGTACCTGTTCATCTCAGGAGCGACCATAGAACTTTCCCAACGCTCTGGAAAGATGCCCAAGTTGCCTCAGTCGATTGTCGCGCCGGGTCAACACATGAATGAACGGAAGGAAGCTTCTAGCATCGCTGACCTCTCTGGCCTGCTTTAATATGCTATCAGCTTCTATCCTTGGAGTTGTTTTGCTTCACACTAAAGGACTCCTGTGTACCTTGGGATGCAACCCCATAGATTCATGAAAATGTGATGCCCACTAGTCAGCTCTTCAAGATCATAATCTGGAGAGCAGACTTTCTTACTTTGTGTTGCGACAAAGTGCTAAATAGAAATTCATGGTAATTTGTGGGCAGACGCTGGACAACGAGAGAAAGATTTTGCTTTGGACAAAAAAGATGATGCTCATCGATTTCAGCCGACCGTGATAGGGTCACGAGGCATCCTGGATGCTTGCGTCATGGCTTCCAAGCTGGCTTATGAGAAGACAGAGTTTATCAGAAATGTGGTGATAAATAGCTGGAAGGTAGGACTGATCGTAGAACTTTTTGATTTTTTTCGCTTTTGGATAGAGGATGAGTATTGAGAATAAGAATTCAATTCCATTCTTATATCAAATCTAAGTGGAATTCACAACTACATGGATTTATTTAGGCAAAGAAAACTATCCATTGCATTGCGGTGATGATGACTCAGGCGTTCAAGAGAATACTTTGTATTATTAGGGTAAGCTTAGGTTTTTCAGCCATTTTGAGTGTAACATGTACATAAGAAATTTGACGACATTTGTTTTGCAGATGCATTATGTGGAGTCCTACAAGAGTTTCAATGGTGAGTACCTGTACGATGGTGTTGTCTCATTACTAGGTTTAATTTGTGCTCTTGCTGCAAAGGGAAAACATTTCATCCCATTTGTCAATTCTGAAACTTGTGCGATTCGTGATTTGGTTTCACAAATGTCTGCCGGAAGATGTAATAATACGATGTGAACTTTATAGTCCAGCTCCACGCCTAGCCCTCAGATGTTAAAACTTCTACTTGTTGTGCTTCATCCAGTTTTAGCACGTGGTTCTCTAATTGCAGTTTACCTTACATGTTAGGGTTGATGCAAATCTCTTATGAACTGGTTGGATGTGTACAGTGTTCCTACGCACATATTCAACACATGTTTTTGTATTCCAAGACAAAGAAATCAACCCAGATGCAATTGTGATTGCCTAGAGAGGCACCATGCCAATAGTTAAGATTGGGCGATTGACATTGATTTCGCATGGGCTCAATGATGCGATGAGGGTACATCATGGATTTTTGGGAGCCGCAGGCCTTCAACCACTATTTAAGAGGAGGGAGGCAAATCCTGCGTATTTTGCGGTCACAGCTCTACTCAATACAATACTTAGCCGAAATCCAGATACAAATCCAAGAATAATTGCAACAGGCCATAGTTTGAGAGGTGCACTTGCAGTCCTATATACGGCCATGTTGCGTTACAGGACAAAGGAGGGCTTGGATGGTAACCAAGTTAAACCGAACGATAAAATCCTTAGCAATTTGGAAGTTTATACTTTTGGGCAGCCGAGAATCAGAGACCCAGTCTTCGCTCAGAACAATGATCAGTTGCTCAAAGACCGTTGCTACCATGTTGTCTATGAAAAGGATCCTGTGCCACGAGTACCACCAGACGATAAGGTCTTTGAATACAAGCATTTCGGAACATGCCTCTATTATCACGATGGTAAGAGAAGGTAAGAACACATGCAAAATTCCTTGATTTCTTCATTTTTGAACTTTGGCACACCCTCTCAACAATTTAAAGCGCTCTGGAGGTGTAAACTTTTATATCTTGAAACCTAATTTTGTCCTAGATTAGACAATGCTTCATTCTTATATATAGTAAACTTTCTTTCTTCTTTGCAGAAGAGACTTCCTCTGAATAGAACAACAAATGTCATTTCCAAGTTGAATGAAAACTTTCACTTTGCTTATCTGTTGAAGCAAGGTTTTCTCACTATGTGGTGTCTATCATGGGGTACATTTGCACCCAAGTACCAGACAAAAATTACTTCTCGATTGGGTTACTCTGTTTCGTTCAAATCATCGAGAGAGACATCAAATGGATTTGGGAATTGATCAAGCGGTTTGTGGGAGGATCGATCGGGGAGAGCCCTAAAAGCATCCTTGGAGTTATCTGTGCAGCATTCGAAAACATGTTTCCATCTTTTGATGATCATAGTGTTGACAAGTATGTGAAGACCACAAGAGAAGGCCCTGCCAAATTGTAAACACTGGGGGAATGGAGAGATGATTCCGGAGAAGCGAGAATTTGAAAGAAATCAAAGTGAACGTGTTGCCTCGTTTGATTTAGGGAGGAGACGCTAACTAAATTTAACTTATATTTAGAAGGATTTAGTTGGCAAGAAAGTTGTCACTAAAAGTAAGATTTAAAGATAAAGATTTGGAACAGCCAACTCTAAGTTTGTAAGAGATGAAATTGGGAGTACTTGAGTTTAGCGCCTGAAGAAGTACTACAACTATGTACAATACATTTTGTGTACGGTTATAATTTTAGATGATCTAGGGTTACATCTTCTGTTATCTCCGGTCCTAGTATAAGAAAACTGTTTTTATCTTAGGGCCAGTTTAGACAAGGGTCCACAGACCCAAACCCAAGGACCAATTTAAAGCAAATTGAACCTTGAATCAGACCCTTTTTCACATTAGAAAAAACACTTTTTCTTAAGGTACAACGAGCGTGTCTAAAGGCTTGGGGTCCAATTTGAGGGTCCAATAAAAAATGTGTGATCGATGTATGAGAGGATTAGGTTGACCTTTGGTCTTTTCTCTTTTTCTTTTTTTTTTCAATGATTTTTTTTTCTTTTTAAAAAAGTTATTTTATGTTTTTTTACATTTTTTTTTGGCAAATTCATTTCTCCTCTTATAGCAATGCGGTGTAGTATTTCATCATCCACCCAATTTTTTTCAACTTTTTCACCTTTTCATTTTTGTTTTTTATCACAATTTTTTTTTACTTGGTGTTTTCTTTTTTGGAATGGGAACCAATTTAAAGATCCCTTGTAAATCCAAATCCCCTTCCACTTGTGAAATGGCATTTCAATCTTCCACTTTCTACCTCACCTTCCAATTCACCTCCATTTCATGCACTTGGAAGGGTTGAAAATGCACTCCTTCTACCAATCACCTTGTGAGGATGCACAAAACCAACTGTGTCAACTCCAGAATTGGTAAAAAATGGGAGAGTTGATGTGCTTTCAACAATGTTTTCAATCCATAACATGTTTTCCATTCTCATAGAATTTGAGCAACAAATGTAAGAAAAAACAATGAAAATGAGCAAAAAACAAAAAAAAATGAACAACCTTAAACCCTAACTTACACTTTGGTTTTCCAAACCATGAGCTCTCCTTCAAACTCTTTTCTTTGGTTTGGACCAATTGGTTTTCCTTCCAAAATGATGCCATGTAAACTAAATCACAATTTGATTTATTTTGGTTTTGGACCCGTGTCTAAAAACCTTGAGACCAATTTAAAGTTCTTGATTAATAGGAATGTTCAATTTCATTCGACTTTGCTCCTTGGACGCTTGGGGTGAAAGCATGGTTCGGTGATTCAAAAGTGGCATTTAAGAATTCATAATCTAACACTAACGATTTTTTTGTAATTTTAACAATTATCAAACCATAAATCTTATAATGATCCCCTATGCTTTTAATCATAAATATTAATAAGCCAACCTATGAATATCCCTAAACAATGTCATGTGATTGATCAAAAAATCCATGCAAAAGATTAAATTTTTAAAGTGTGAAATGGATTTTCAAGGAAAAAAATTTACAACAATCACATCATTTCTTTTAATTAATATGTATATTAAGAAAGTTTCAATGCACTTCATCACTAAATTCTTCATTTGATGAATTTTTTTTTAAAAAAAAATTTGACATATTTTTTGAGTCCATATTTTTCATTTTTCATGTGTGACAAACGTAGTGTTGTCATTTCAAAAGTCCATAACAAGTCCATAATCTTTTTAGAATTCATCCAAAAACTTTATGATGATTCCCATTGAAGTTTATGACAACATGAATAATTAAAAATTTGACAATGTTAATTTTGAATATGGCTTTAAATTTTACATTTGCACGTAAATTAAAAAAATTACAAGAGTGGCAATTCAAACATTCCACCTATTCATGTTTTCACCCTTGTCTAAAATGGCCTTAATATTTTTATTTTTATTTTTTCGAATTCAAATGTCTTGAAATCATGGTTCCAATATGGTATTGGAACGAAATTATGTTGATAAGGGGGAATAAAAAAACATGAAACACTAACATAATGTTTTAAATTAATATAAAATAAATCAATATGCAAATCTTCCATAAAGAATTTCAATTTTTCAAAATAAGTGAATTCAATACATATATTAAAACAAGTGAATTTGATAAAGATAATAGTTGTAAATGGAAGAATTAAGAATGGATCCAATTACATAGATCATCAAAATTATTCAATGCACCTAAATCATGGCTCAAAGACTTCCATATTCAAATAATATTCCAAAACTTGATGGTGTATATTTTCACATATTGAAACATGGCCTCACATTGTTGTTTAAAGCTAAAAAGGTTTGGTTGATTGCCAAAGGAAAGGAAATCAAACTTATAACTACCACAATAGCATAGATTGTTGCTAATGCTATTGCTTTGCCTAGTGTAGGTCTAGTAGCATTAGCAATTGGGATGAAAGAAACACAATCTCCCTCACTATGATAAAAACTTGTTTAGATAATAACGTTGTTTATCATATTCAATCGTATGTGACTACTAATGACACATGGGATGAGTTTTTGAATCATGTAAAATGTTTTGATTTAAACGCACCTAAAGAATAAATTACATACTTTAAAAATGAAAGAGAACAAGATCATTACAAAACACATACATGTTTTTTGAACTTTACTTGAACAATTGTCAAATGATGAAATAGTATTGTCTCTAATGAGAAGTATGATTTTTAGATATAGAAATTTAATAAGTTCTTTGAAAAGCAAACCAAACATTACTCTAAAATCTTTAATAATTTATTTAATACAAGAAGAATCCTAATAAAAAGTCTTAATTCAAAATAAGATAATATACTCTTTTTTTGGTGGGAAAAAGCTTTTATTCTTAAAAAGAAAGCAATGGAAGCCTTTTCCATCAAATTAAAAAATGGATCAAGTTTTTCAAGTGTTGGTCGTAAAAGGAAAATCAATTTTTTTTATTGCAAAAAATTAGGACATGCAATAAAAGAATGCAAAGCAAGGATTATTGTTAAAGCCAATCCAAAGAAACAAAACAATGTTTTTACCAAAGATAATAAATTGTATGTTGCTACATTTGTTGCAAATGAAGAAAGTGACCTTATATTATTACAATTCATGGTTTTTTTTACTAGGTTTTCTAATTTTAAAATACCCAAAATAATAAATGTCAAAAAAACCATCATGTCAATTTGGACCATTTGATTTAGACCCATTGTCGTGATTGGGTAACCAATTTAGACCTTATCATTTTGATTAACAAAATAACTAATTATTTAACTAGTAGACAATGCACCATTTGATTGGGTCAAAATTATTCTTAAATTAAAATAATTTTTTGAAATTTTATTATTTACATAATTAAGTAAATAGGTAAATAAATAGGTAGTAAGAAGGCACATAAGTAGGTAGGTGCTAACTTAGGTTAACCTAATTAACCTAATTTAACCAAACCTCACCAAACTACCTTAGAACCTACCGACTAGGTAGCCCTCCAAACATGCACATAAAAAGTGGGCCGGCCGTATTCCCTTTTACATTTTCAGGCAACATGATCCATTTGGGTCATGTAGGATTCCATGTGGTTTTTTCATTGACAACTGTTGGCTTTAGCTGTGGCCTAGATTTATCTTAATGTAAATCCAAATAGGAACATGATTAAGGTTCATAGCTAAAAGTTCAAATTCATAGTTTGAATTATATACTAGATGTCACAATTTAGGATGCATACATGATAACGTCGAGAATCTATCATTCTTTTTAAATTAGTACAAACATAATACTTCAAAGCAGGGTTTGCATCTCTTTATGATGCAAACCCTACTCTAAAACTATGAAATTTGATATCATAGTTCATAATTGACTTTTAAAATAGGGTTTGTGTGCCTATGGCATATTAAGGTTTATAGCTTAATTCATGACACCTAAATTTGAAATCGCATTTGTAGAAAATGGATAATATCATCTAGCCCAGTCTCAATAAAACTTAACTGGATCAATTCAATACTCAACTAAAATATCCATCCAATGTTCATTAATAGCATAGTTTATTTCTCAATTTAACACTTAGTTCAATACTCAATTCAAAACTTAATTTGTTGCTTAGTTCATTAGTGATTTCAAAGCCCAATATTTTAAAGTTCATTATTGAATGAAAAGTTCATTTTCTTTCACAGTTCACAACTCAATTCAACTTTTGGTTCACTTAATTAGTTCCCTAGGCCACGTTCCCTAGGCCACACCCTTTTTTCAAGCTCAGAAATAATGGAGATTGCCACTCAATAACAAGGTCCTAATTCAAAGTTCACCATGTTCCAATTCATGAATAATACCTCAAGTGGTCCACATTTTTATTTTTTTTAATTTGTTGTTTTTTAGGGTTTAAAGAAATAGAATATTGAAGATTAAGTCCACAGAGGTATATATAATGTTTATTGTCACAATTGTTTTTCCTATGGAATTGTTTATGCAGCAAGAAGGAGAAAGCCAAGAGACCCCAAAAGTTCTCAACACACCACAAGAGAAAGTAAGAACTTCAAGGTAATAATTCTTCCTAATTGAATTTCCTTTTGTTAGTCCAAGTTTTTAAAAACAGGAGCTTGAACAAGGATTCAAGCTCAACAATATTTGAGTTTGAATTCAAACTCAAGCTTGGTATCTAGGGGGATGTTGAACTACTTTCAACACCGAAAGTAGCTTGGTTGCTTGAAATTGAAACCCCAAGCTCCATTAAAATTTGGGATTTAAAAAAGGAGCCAAACTAACTTGGGCTCAACTCCAAAAATGGAATCAACCTCAAGCTTAGTTCCTTTTTTTTTTGCTATAGTTGAACTATTCTTGGTTCTGAAAGTAATTTGGCTATAGTAAAAAAAAAACCAAGCTTAGACTCGGCTCCAAAATTGAAACTAAGCCCAAGCTTGGCTCCTATTTTCTTGCTATAGTTGAACTACTTGTGGTGTTAAAAATAGCTCAATTACCAAAAAAATGTAGCAATCCCAAGCTCAACTCCTTTTTTTGTTGTACCAAAACTACTTTCGGATCTAAGAATAGCTCTACTACAACAAATAAAAAGTGATGTTGAACTCTAATTCAACTTAATTGTTGGAATTAAAGTCTAGATTGGTTCAATTAT
>Ga0209208_10013794_pt1 | contig 10035 bp, 11 predicted proteins | sample S1TSphfallax_3_FD_187694 | JGI IMG/M metagenome (GOLD analysis project Ga0209208, IMG submission 187694) | Host-associated microbial communities from peat moss isolated from Minnesota, USA - S1T2_Fd - Sphagnum fallax MG (SPAdes) (version 2) | ecosystem: Host-associated > Plants > Peat moss >... | reverse complement strand
CACCATATAGCCCGTATGATGCCTTCAAATGATCTTCATTTCTAGTTTTAGTACATCTCAAGTGGTAGCCTAATATTTTTCTGCATCTCTAAGATCCTTGATAGACATCACAGATGATTAGAAGGAAGACGCACAATTTATAGGTGTTTTTTCCAGTAGAAGTACAGTTTGGAGGAGTGACTGGTTGAGTGTTGAGTTTTGGCACTGTGTGGGAAGAGCATAGTCCAACATATGCTAGCGAGGATGGTGAATTACAGGTACCACCTGGCACATGAGGCACAGAAAGCTCAGTGAACATTGAAATTTCTTCATTTGTATCTTTTCAGCAAAATGCGAAAATCACAAAGCTCACCAAGGGTCTTGACATTTGCAGATGGGGTACTGCCATCGTCACTCACAAAATTCATCTCTGGGTTCAGATGCTCAACTGGAGGTAGTCTTCTTATTCCAACAAAGCTTTTCCATCTAGAGGTTGGTCTACCTTGATCCCTGGTATGGCTGTTGAGGTATTGGGTTCAGAGCTTTTCACAGAACAGAAATCTGGGAAAATATTCTGTAGCCAAAGAGTAAGTTTGCTGTTGTGTATTTGGGTTACCTGGTATATGAAACCACAGTTTTCTTGTGGGATGAAGTCTGGCTGGCTCATGCAGGTGAATAAATTTCTGCTTCCTTTTGCATTATCAGGAATATGATCAACTCAAAAGAGACTTTCAAATCAGTTCAATAACTCTCCTCACTGATGAGTGTCCTTCCTCTAGGACTCATCCAGGAACTACCAAGTAGTGAATTTCAATTTGCAACACCATTGTACTAGCATCCACAATGCGTACATGTTCATCTTCTTTCCAACAAGATGACCAGGCTTAAGATCTCAATATCAGGAGACCTATTACAGATTCAAAAGTGTTGAGAGTACATCTATCACAAGTCCAAGTCTGTCAATTGAATCAATTGCGGCTCTTTGATCAGCATAAATGGAAATGTTTCCGTTGTTTTGTATCAAGCACACATCAAATGCTGCATTAGTGTCAAAACATAATGATGCATTAGAATTTAGGTTGGGATACAATGGAGAGCTCTAATGTAAGGAAACAAGTACTGACTCTTTGCTAGCAATTGTTGATTCTCCTTTTTCAGGTCATCTTTGTAATGTAGAGATACTAACTCCTGTGGTGTAGAGAGGTGGTGCCAAACCTTTGATTACACTTGATCCGACTTGGGAAGTTTTTTTTTGATTCTTTAGTTTGGTTTGAAGGTCTGAAGGGTTGATCATCATGTGGCATTATTTTATAGCCAGGACCCACTGCCTCATTCATCTTCAAAGGAGTTGTGTTCCCCCAACTTGTAAATTGTGCATGCCTTGATTATGCTTCAAAACTCAATCATTAGAAGAAGGCTCATCTCCTCGACCTGTTGCTTGGGCTTTTTGTGGAGGCAAGCTCCCTGTCAAATGCAAGGGGGAATCCTCTGATTCTGAGCTCAGGCATGGTATCTTCTGCGACAGAATGTGAATCAGGAATCTGCACCAAAAGGTATCTTCTGCAATAGAATGTGAATCAGGAATCTGGCTTGACAGGTATCTTCTGCAACAGAATATAACTCAAGAATCTGAATGGAAAGTTTGTTGCCACAAAACTGCACAATTTGCCTGCAAAGTTTGGGGTCAGCAAACAGGTTAAAAATGTATGTTTGCAGAGAAAAACAAGTGTGCACTTTAGATGATATCAAAGTAAAGGGATTTCACATAAGCTTGACATCTTTGCCACATTGTGAATTTTGGATTCTCTCTATTTGGTTACCTATTCCTTACTTCTCCCCTCCACATTGATCAAGAATGATTGCAGCAACAATTAGGCAACAAAAATTGAATTCACACAAAGTACCTACATCTTTGCCTCTCTATGAAGTGAGAAAAGCTCAGGAGCTCACAGTCCTCGACTTGGTTCCTGACAGAAACCATCTTCTTCTGCTTCTCTGAAGCTCAATCCATGAGGAAAAAGGCATCATCTTCATCATCATCAGATCATGGTCTGAAACTTGTTGAATCATCTGATTGCAATGTCCATGTATCAGGATTGTCTTGGTTAAATTGCATTTCGATATCATACCTTTTGAAAGTCTTGCTCTCAAGATCCTTCTCATGTTCCTCTTCTCCTTCTCCTTCTTCATCTTTCTTCTTCAACATGGTAGCTACAAATATTTTGCAAACTCACAAAACTTGTCTGCTGATGAACCTCACTAAGAAATACCCTCCCAAAAAAATCTTCATGACCTTCGTCTCTGGTTTGTGTTTCTTTGTCTCTCTCTCCAAATCTTAAGAGAGGATTTGCAAGCAAAATTCCAGATTGAAGTTTCGTCTCTCAATCCTCCAGAGTACATACATGTATAAGGCAAGAGAAGCGGAAGAAGAAGACTCCTGCTGGACGTAGATAGGAGTGTTCAAGAAGAGAAGTTGCAGATTGAAGGAAAAGCAAAAGCAAAATCCTCAGCTTTCCCAGACTTTTGTTGCAAAAAATCGTTGGTTCTCTCTATTGGAGCATCCAGACCTTTCCTTCAATTTTGGTTTTGATTGCGACGATGGTGTGATGTGAGCGAGTAGAGAAAGAAAATGGAAGAAGAAGAAGAAGAGGAAGAAGAAAAGCAAAGACAAACGGAAACCCTAACTAAGAAGAGACGCGCAATGTCCTTCGTTCCTTTCCTTCCTTACTTGAAGTCTGCGCAACAGGCAGGCAGGCAGCAGATCCGTTAGCGGAACCCTAGGGAGGGAGGAAGGGAGGGAGGCCTGGAGAGGGGAGGGCTCCTTCTTCCTCCCTTTCGTAGATTTTGTCGTGGATCCCTTTTGTTGTCGTTGCTGCATTGATTTTGATGAGATCATAGTTTTGTACTTTCTCTGCAAGCATTTGATGTCTGCAGTGCATGTGCGGATTTGCTCATAGGCTTTGCACTTGTTGTCGTTGTCGTCGTCCTTCTTCTTGTTGTTCTTCTGCTTCCTGGCGGTCGTGTTGTCTACGCTGCAGTCATGGAGGTAAGGGTTTTGAGCTTGTGCGCAAACAGTAACAATCGTGTGTAGGAGTAGTAGCATCAGGAGAGCGCTGCTGCCGGGTGCAGTACAATGTGCATCGTCGACTGCATCTTGTGTTGAGGAAGGAATGTGAGGCAGAGAGAGAGAGAGCATTTAGTACTATGGAGGTCGTCGGGTGTGAAACAGCGGGGAGCAACAAGCGGTCGTTGTTTGCAGCGGTTCTGTTTCCGTTCTCTGGTGCAGTAGGTCTGTGGTTATTTGTTGCCGAAGTTCAGCTGGTTTAGCAAGAAGTTTTTGCTTGTGCTGTTTGCAACAGACAGGGGGAGCGGCAAGGAGATGGAGAGAGAGAGAAGAAGCAAGAGGCAAGAAGAGATGGTGTAGGTGACAGGAGTAGTAAAGCTCCGGGCCTTTTTGTTTGCGGCGAGGGTATCGATCTCTCTGGGAAGAGGGAGTGAGTGCTTGAAGAAGAAGAAACCACTACAGCCATGGGCTGTTCTTTTGCGAAGCAGAGGCCACTGCCGAATGAGGACTTGAAAGCCAGCCCCAAGGAGAAGAAGGTCGCAGCGTTGCCAGTGTCGTCTATCAAAGTGGAGACGACTGCGGAGCCCGTCTTTGTGGTGGAGAAAGAGAAAGAGAAGGAGAAAGAGAAAGATCGGGTGGTGAAAGTCAGGAGTAAGCAGAATGGCAACTCGCAAGTGGTGCTGGAGGAAGCACGGGAGAGGAGAAGAGAGAGGAGAGAGCAAGGAGGAGGAGGAGAAGCTCGTCACAGACCCAGTAACAATGTTCCAAAGAATCTAGATGGTGCACAAGTTGTGGCAGGATGGCCTGCTTGGCTGTCTGCAGTTGCTGGGGAGGCTATCAAGGGCTGGATTCCTCGGCATGCAACCTCATTTGAGAAACTTGACAAAGTAAGTTTCTTTTAGAGAATGGGTTTCTTCAAAGCTCCAGTACTCTACTGTCAGGAGAATAGTGCCCACAAAAAAAAGCATGTCTTTGAATGTCTTTGCATCTGTTTTGCATGTCTTTGCATTCACAAGAACACATCTTGGAAATGTGCAGATTGGCCAAGGAACGTATAGCAATGTGTACAAGGCTCGTGATCTTGAGACAGGCAAAATCGTGGCCCTGAAGAAGGTTCGGTTTGATAACCTGGAACCGGAAAGTGTGCGATTCATGGCTCGGGAAATTCAGGTGCTGCGGCGATTGGATCATCCAAATGTGGTGAAGCTGGAGGGCTTGGTTACCTCTAGAATGTCATGCAGTCTCTATCTTGTGTTTGAGTACATGGAACATGACCTTGCGGGTCTTGCAGCATGTCCTGGGATTGTGTTCACAGAAGCTCAGGTAGTTTTCTCTAACAAGGACAAGTTCTTTTTGCAGACCTTACATATATTGTAGATTGTGTCATTGTTCCTACTATACTCTTTCTCTCTGAGTTCCAAGGTAAAAAGTATCCGAAGCTGCTGGATTTGTCTTGGCAGTGTGGAGTGCTGATGGTGTCAATGGCCTGGTTGGCAGGTGAAGTGCTATTTGCAACAGCTGCTACGGGGTTTGGATCATTGTCACCAGCATGGAGTTCTGCATCGGGACATCAAGGGCTCAAATCTGCTGTTGAATAATGATGGCATTTTGAAGATTGCAGATTTTGGGCTGGCCACTTTCTTTAATCCCAACCATAAACAGCCACTCACAAGTCGTGTTGTCACATTGTGGTATCGACCTCCAGAGCTGCTCCTTGGTGCCACAGAGTATGGTGTGGCAGTGGATCTTTGGAGTACAGGCTGCATTTTGGCAGAGTTGCTAGCTGGAAAGCCCATAATGCCTGGTCGCACTGAGGTTTGACATAGATTACCTTGCTTCTTGATAATATTTGCTTCAACCTACACAGTGTTACTTTGGTTCCAGTTTGTTGCTTGGGAATTTAGTGCAAAGCAATGCTACTGGCCTTGGAATCACAGCATGTTTATTTTGTAGTTCATTCATGCTTTGCAAGCATGGCCAGTAGATATTGTCAGCTCCTTGTCAGTCTGAATGCGTTTTAAGACAAGTGGTGGTGTCCCTCCTGACAGGTGGAACAGCTGCACAAGATATTCAAACTATGCGGTTCTCCATCAGAAGAGTATTGGAAAAAATCAAAGCTGCCACATGCAACCATTTTCAAACCTCAGCAACCTTACAAGCGAAGCATCAGGGATCATTTTAAAGAGTTTCCAAGTGCATCATTAGCATTGCTTGATACCCTGCTTGCTATTGAACCAGCTGATCGTGGGAGTGCTGTGGATGCTTTAAAAAGTGATGTAAGTGCATTCTGTGTCTCAAACAGTTCCATGGGTTTTCCCTTCTCACAAAATGTTCGGTATTGTGCATCTCAATATCCATGGGTAGGCCTTGGGACTAATCTGCTGAGTGGAATGATGGCAGTTTTTCAATACAGAGCCACTGGCATGTGACCCATCAAGCTTACCACAGTATCCTCCTAGTAAGGAGTTTGATGCCAAGATCCGGGATGATGAGGCTCGCAGGTATAATACATCTTCTATGTAACAGTGAGGCAGGGGGTGAATACCTATATACTGTAGATTGTCAAATCATTTGCACCAGTCAGGATTGTGCTCTGCCCTATTGTTGATCTTTTCTACTAGTGAGCAAATCCTGTGGAGCAACTCAACATCAGTCTGCACATGTCCAAGAGCAACTCAAATTGGAAAGGAGCTGTCTGCAAGTGATTGTGGATTAATTTGCCCTTTCATTGCAGGCAAAGAGCAGGTGGAGGACGGATGAGAGGTTCTGATGCTTCAAAGCGACCTGGTGCCCGAGATCGCCCAAGTCGGGCTGTTGGTAACCCAGATGCCAATGCAGAACTTGCTATGTCCTTGGAGGTGCGCATTTGTCATCTGATGAACTGTGAAAATTACAGCTCTTTTTTATGCAGGGGTGTACAGTATAGTCTTAGCTGTTTGCAGGTAGTACAATTATCTTGAAGGCAGAAGTCTCATTATGGCATGGAGCTGATAAAATTGTTGGTTAGTTGACCATATAATCTGGTGCTCACTCATTGTTGTTATTTTGGCCAACCTAGAAGCGACGCATGAACCCACAATCCGCGGTGAAAAGTAAGAGTGAGAAATTTCCACCTCTCCATGAGGATCGAGCAGTTGCATTTTCTAACCACTTTTCACAAGCAAAACAGCCATTTACAGAGGTGAAAGGCACATCACCTGTTCAAGCAACCCGTGTGCCATCAATTTCATCCCTATCTGGACCACAGCCAGCACTCAGTGCAGGTCTTGCAGGCAACACATGGGGCAAGAAGCACAAAGAGGAGGATGTGCGAATGGCTCCATCTCGTCCAGTGTCACGGCCTACCAAGTCAATGACTGTCTCTGACTTTTCAACAGCTGCATATCCCCAACAAGCAGCCGATGGGTCTAGCATCTCAACTCTTGTAGTGGCTGGAAATGGGTCAGGTGACAATCACTACAGGGAGCAGGGTGGTGTGAAAGCTCAAGATAGTGATGTAGGAAATAATGGTGGGAAAGTCAAAAGGCGAAGTGAAAGACATGATATGCACAGTAAGATCGATATGCCTTTGAGTCAAGAGACAACTCATACACATGATCAAGCTTCATCCATGACTTTTGATGACCATAAAGGGGTTGATTCTGGTCAAAAGGATGTTAATCCCCTCTCAAAGCTTCCATCTACGGTAATTCCTTCCACACCAATGGTGTGGTCTGTCATCCTTGCTTCTTTCTCAGGCCAGATGCTTGTCAATCTGGCCTCTAGCATGATTGAATTGGGCAAACTTTGTTTTCCTGTTCTCAGTTCAAATATTGTGATGGATTTCAGAGACAAGTAGATTCTAGGTGATTAGAAGCATTTTTCCAGTTCATTTTCTGCAGTGATTAAACACTTCTGTAATCCAGGGTTTTTTCTCCATGCTGCTGATTCTGGGAGGGGTGGGGGTTTGTTTGCTGTAGATTATGAGGAATTTCTCGAGGATCAGGAATGTCAGTTTCAGCAGGCAGAACAGTGGGCGCAAGAACACGTAAAGCTTTTGCACAATGCAATGTCAGTTCCTTGGTGCACCAAGTTTGCGCATAAGAGTAGAATGTGTGCAACAAAGCACAATCATCACTCTGTCAATGGGTTTGTCGCAGAAATAATAGGAGGTTTTTGGTATATGAGAACAAGATGTGTATGCCACTGTTCACAGGCAATTTTTGTGGGAGTTTGGAGTCCAAATAATGCTCTGAAGTTTCTAACCCTCTCAGGACTGAGAATCTTTTTGGTTATAGTGGGATTGATGGCAGATTTGGGAAGAAGTACCTGTACGATAGGAATTACTGCACTAGTGTCCTGATCTTTTTCAGCTTTTTAGTTTACACAGCATTGTACAATAATTAGATGAGAATATTGTCCCGTCCATACTATTCCTCATTGCTGTGGAGCTCAGCGCTTATTACATTTGGTTATTGACATTATGAAAATTGACAACTTGGAGAGACACATTGTCTCAAGTTTAGGGTTGCTAACCTTTGTGCACAAAATGAAGGCCAAGTTGTGCCCACCTGAGCTTATGTGTCAGGGCCAGGTGCATATGCAATCTGGTGCATGAAGGGCAATGATTGGATGCAGCCAGGCAATGGGGCTGCACCCTGGAAAGGCAGTGTAATGAGGAAAACAGGGTAAAAGTGTGGCAGACCCTGTACCACCAGCTTCATACAGATGCCCATGATGCAAGAGAGCCAGTAGATTCTGCACAAGTTCAGAGAGCCTGAGTGACCTCCATTCCCAGTGGTTGCCAACAGAAGACAGGGGAGGCAGGAGTCAAAGAATGGTTGTGCAAGGGCAAGACTAAAGGACAAGAAACATGTTTGTAGGGATTGGCTGCACTGTATGTTCTTTAATCAGGCTAACTAACATTGACAATTCAAAGATGACTGCTGGCATGCATGATTTAATTGCTTTCATCTGAAGGAATTCAAGGGTGACAAGCCAGACAAATTTTGATGGGGCCAAACATTAGACATGTGCAGACGAAGCCAACAGCTGGATGAAAGACCCATTAAGACTCAATAGTGAATCTCAATACCACAATCATCTTGAGAAGGACATTACACCATTTTTCTTTTTATGCCTTTTACCCTCATAAACTAAAACTAATGATTGAGATCCTTAAGTGTGCAGAACAATCTCTCAAGGTGTATGCTGTCACCATCTGTAGCAGTGAATTAGTATGAACTCCAAAACATGTGAGGATTAACACAAAGTTGGATTGAGTCTAAACAACTCTCTCCTTTTCTCAATTCCCTTCTGTCTCCTTATAATCAGATGTTGGGTCATATTTGGTAGCTATGAAGTGAGCTTAAATAGTAATGTATCCAGACTGATGAGCACTACATGGTGTTAAAGAATGACATTATTTCTAAACAATACGGCTGAACTCTGGTGAAGTTGGGATTCTCTCAGGTTCCTTCCTCTTTCAAGCTGCTGAAGACTTCTGTCCAGTCTGCAATTTTCTGAGTTCCATTTACAACCTGCAGTGATACAGGAATGATGTTTAGTGATGAAACATATTGAAGTTAAAAACAGCAAGATGATTCTGATGTATGCATTTGGAAATCAGAAATACACAGAAACAGCAGTTTAGACAACAAATTGTGAGGATCTAATCTACCATAAAACATGCAAGGTCAACCTTGGAGCGTTACCTCAAAGACAAGGGCCTGCTGAGGTGGGGCATCAAGAGCACGCACACATACAGTTGCTGCATCTTCTCTGCTTATACTTCCATTCACTGCTCTACCCTGCATAATCCCATGCTACAATGGAATGCATCACAGAACTGTTTATCTTTCATGGACGAAAAAAATCGAACTGTGGGACAGAAACAGCCATTTCTCAACAAGAAGAGATAGGATTAGCTCTGACTGTGTGGCACCAAAAGGTAGATAGAATTCAGATCCAAATTCTCTAGAACACTCTAACCTCCTGTTGAAGCCTTAGCCACAGCAAGAATCTGCAAACAACATGGAAGTTAGAATCAGAATCCAACAAACCTGCACAAAGTCAAATCCCAGCTGACCACCAGGTTCATCACGGAGTGTTCCAGGTCGCACAATGGTGTATGGTACTCCACAACTGGCTATAGCTGCCTCATCTTGCTCTATCTGACGATGACTCTTCCCACTGAAAAATGTGGCAATGCCTCCTTCGTTCCTACACACAGCCAGCTGCATACTTTCAGTCACTCCATTGGCTTTTTGTCTCCATAATAATCCATGCCTTCCACACTCATTTTATGGTTGTGTCTGCTTTAAAAAGCCAGCTCTCAAATTGTGTTAGTCCTTTCTCTAGTCAAATATCATCAGTACTTTGAAGCAGATATGTCAAACTAGACTGTGTTTGCAACAACCAACTCAACAAACCACCAAGTAAAATTTTTGAAGTTCAAAAGCCACAGTTTCTGCAAGTGAAGACCAAACCGAAAGAACAAGAACTATAACTCAGCTGCTCTCAAAAGATTGCACAAGATAAAATACCTGAGACACCAACACAATATGCTCGACACCCTTTACAAGTGCTTTATTTGCCAGTGCACCAACCTGGAGGCAGGCATTCAAGCTTCATAACTTGTCAGGAAAATAAAAGAATGGTGTATCCAAAAGCTGGAAGGAAGCAGGTGTCAAGAGGCCATCTCATAAACCACTCAGCTCACTAAGAATAATTTCTGAGGGAGCTCCAAAGATATTGTATGAATTTGAGAGGGGGCATGATCTCTGAGGAACATGGACACCAAACACTTTTTTCCTTGCACCAAGATGCTGTAAAAGATCACAGAGAAGTTTCTAGGGAAGCAGCAGCAGTGCACAAACTGATTTATGGTGTTCCCAAGGTGGTGAATGGGAAGAGAAGATTGAGATGTGCTTTGAATGTCTTAGGAGAAGAAGTAACTACAAGAGCAAAAGCAGGAGAAAGAGGGAAAAACCTTGCTTGGGCAAATAACAGCA
>Ga0209208_10013793_pt1 | contig 10037 bp, 8 predicted proteins | sample S1TSphfallax_3_FD_187694 | JGI IMG/M metagenome (GOLD analysis project Ga0209208, IMG submission 187694) | Host-associated microbial communities from peat moss isolated from Minnesota, USA - S1T2_Fd - Sphagnum fallax MG (SPAdes) (version 2) | ecosystem: Host-associated > Plants > Peat moss >... | reverse complement strand
TAATATAATGCTACTTTTGATGATGAAACAATATTGAGTTAAATATATATAATGGAAATATATTGCAAATTTTGTGTTTTCATTTGTTGTTTGTAATGTTTCATAGAAAAATAAAAACAAGGAACAAAAATTGATATATAACAAAATGAAATGTGAAGAAATGGAATATCGAATTGATTCTTTTAATTTACTGAAAAATAAAAAATTACTAATTTACATGTGAAACTTGAATTAATTTAATGTGTTTAAAAACCATAAAATACTTTAATATATTTATAAAATTAAAAAACGTGACTTTTAGCTATATAATCTCAGAATTGAAATGCATTTCATTGTGATTTTAAAAAAATAATAAAAATTATTTTAATTGATTTTTCCCAAATCAAAATATAAAAATTAATGTGATGTTTTAACTTTTGGAAGTTTAGAGATTATATAATTCAATTAAATTTTAACTTCAATAAATTAATTCTATTTTTTAATATTCAAAATTAATGTAATAAATTTTACTTTTGAAATTTTGAAATGATAAATTTGAGTGTAATTGTCGAATTAAAATTGAATAATGATATTAAAGATGTAAATGTTTAATCAATTTCATTATGAAGTCGTATCATTTGTAATAAGGCAATAATGCGGAATATTCAAGAGATATGTTTGTATATATATTTTGTAATAAAAAAATTGTTACCACGTGAGTTGGTGGTAGGATGGTAAAGGCTTTAGGAAATTTCATGAGCATGATAATTCATCATAGTAGACATAAAACTATCAACTATTGATTTGAAAAAACATGAGGTGTTAGAGCCATGGGTTTAACACAACTTCATTTTGAATTCATTCATAATTTAATCCCAAAATAATAATATAATATAATATAATATAATATAATTAATACAATAATTTATTTTTTAATAAATTAAAAAATAAAAGTAGTATTGTGACATGAACTAGTAATTTCAATCATCTTAGTCATTTTGAACAATTATTTTTTATCATTTCAATGAAATAGATTCAACAAAAAAAATGTTTAAATTGATTGGTCTATTTTGATTTAAACATTTTGGTCCATTGTCTATGATGACTAAAATTTCAATTGAATAAACCATCATTAAAAATTGTTATGGAACAATGAATAAATCTTGACTCAACAACAAGGATTTAAAAAATCTAAAACCATCATCTATAGTTGCCAATTTTGTTTTAGGACCAATTATGCAACACTAAAAAAATGGAAAAATTGTAAACAAAATGCAATATGTATATTCAATCAATTCTAAATATAGTACTCTCAAAACCTTTCATTCCACAATGTGTTCCACGACTCATAATCATTGTCAACACTAGTTTCAAAGTTACATTTAACTTTTTTCATTCTTTAATAAGGATAATAAAGGAATATGCATTAAACAATTGTCACAACCATAGATGTGGTTCAAACAACATGTTTGAATCCCTTTAGTTGACACATGAAGCAATGCAAAAGAATACAAGCTTTAAAAAAAATTGAACTCCAAATATAATATATAACAACATAGAAATTTCTTGCATATGGGTTTGAAAGAAAACTAATATTGAATCTAAAAACAACAACAATCACAAGATACAATATTTTGAAAGGGTATCCATCATTGGATCTCTTATATATTAGTTGTAAGAAAATAAAAATAAAATTGTTTTTGACAACAATTTTGTTGTATCATTCCATTTAGTGGCATACCATTTTTTTAAAAAGCTTTCCGAAACACGAATTTAATTTTTTTCATAATTATTTTCTTACACATCTAAAACATCCATTTTGCTTTGTTTTGTTTTTTTGCTATTGCTATTTTTTGTTTTTTGTTTACAAATAAGCAATGCATCTTTACTTGACATTAGTACGTATTTATAATTATATCTTTCTATTTATTCATTTTGGTGCAAAAGAGAGGTGACCTTGTTATGTTTCTATTTATTATTTTTGTTTTTTATGGGGTTTGTAGCTAGAGCAAAGTAGAAGATAGCATAAACAACCTTAAAAATAGGATAGTCCAAAAGACATGTTCGATATTGATGACAATATCAATGGCCAATTTCAAATTGTGTGAGGAGGGGTGTTCCAAATTTTTAAAATTTGTTCCAATAAAGATTGACCTTTGGTGTCCACCCATGTTAACTTGTATATATCAAACAAGGTGGGTGGGGAGATGGGGAAAGGAGATATTGTATGACTAAATCATAATTGTCACACTAAAACTATTTGCAAATCAAATTTCTCTTTGGCTTAAAAGAACTCTACAACTTTTCAAAGGTTGTTAGGTCTCTTCAAGTAGGGAGAAGACATTGTATACATGGATGTTGCAAACAAGAAAAATTGCACAATAATTTGATCAATTCTCTCAAATGTGGGCATGGAACCAAAGTTGAGATATTATATCTTCCATGTGATAGATCTTGCGATTTTCCCACTTTTGTGTTTATGCATGAAACCATACAAAACCATCAAGAGATAATAAATGTAACAATACTTTGTACAAGTTGATATTGTTCAAGCTTTTGATGCATAATGAAGGACCTTACATGGATTCATAATTGTAATGTGCAATGCCAATCAATGTGTTCATTGTGTATGATGATGCTTCACTTAAGTGTGATAATTTTCTACAACAATTCTTGGTTATTCTTTTGTTTTTCTTGAAGTATAATTTGTAGCACAAAGTGGGATGGCATGATTGAGATATCTCCATAGATTTTCTTTTGATGATGTGAGGTGTTGCAAGCGTCCATAAGTTTGTTTGTATGCATTTATAAGGTGAATAACAAAAATGATGTCCAAAACATAGCTAGAGGAAAGGGGAGGAGATTTTAGCGTTATAGAGTTTAGGGTTTAGGGTGGGGTAATGATTCTGCATTTTAGGGTTTAAGGGTTCCTCATTATAGCGCAGAAGAATTTGCATATTGCATATTGAGCAGGTTTTGGACAAGAAGCGCAGAGAGGATGAAGCATCGACATTCTATGCGCAAGCTGGGCCGCACTTCTAGCCATCGTTGGGCTCTTCTCAGGTTTTGTTCTATTTCTTCTCTTTTTGGTTCTTCACATTTCATCTCTTTGTGTTGTTATTTCTCTACTAGCACCAAGGAAATACTACCTGAAGTGGACTAGGGTTCGTGGCCAGATTGCAAGTGGTTTTGTTTTTGGGTGAAGATCTTTTCAACGCATATGGAGATCGGTTCTCTTCTCTCTCTCTCTCTCTCTCTCTCTCTCTCTCTATGTGATTGCATTGCTGCTAGGTTTTCACATGTAGCTTTCAAACCAGCTATGAGTACAGAGTGCTATAAACCCGATTGTCCAAACTGTTGGAAACATTGTTGGCTGTAGTTCTATGCTCTTGAAACTTGAAGTTTATCATGAGAAGAACATTGCACGTTATGGGATTGGCAAGAAAGGAAGTCATGGGACTGGGGGGGGGTTGGACATGGTCAGAAATGCTCACAAAAAATGGGGTCATGGGTGCAGGAACCTTGTGTCACAGCTGGTGCAGCATGAGCGCCTTGAGACAACTGTGCCAAAGGTTTTCCTTCTCTTTGTCTTCTGGCATTCTTGATTTTATCTTTGGTTTTGTGTGCAGACAATAATGCTAGCAAAACTTGTAGGGTTGATTGAAATGAAAATAAACTGAGGACACAGATGTCAGTGAAAAATTCTTTGCCCCAGAACTTGGGTGGATCTTTAAACACTTCTCTACACCCACTGTTGGGAGCTGATGAGGTCTGCAGGGGAGTAATGGCAGTTAGTCACTGCCATTCATAATAAGAAGCTGATTGTTTGATATTTGTTGATTGACACTCACAAGGTTATGTCTGCCATGCTCATTTTTGTCATGTTTATTTTGGTGTGGCCAGAACTGAAATAACAGTTTTACTTTCAAATTGCTTTTATTGTGGAGTTTTTCACTCTCATAGATATTTTGCTAGCATTTGTCTGTTGGAATATAGGGTACACTTGCTGCAAGGTGAAGAGCTGCTGGTGTCATTCAGGGTGATGAAAATCTGCACAAGGTCTTCTCAGAGTTGGCTCTCCACTACAAGTTAGTCCTGAATCCTGATGCAATCCTGAAGGCACTTTCTTAGTGGGACTTGATTGGAATGGATGTCATTTGTTTAAGTGTAGGGTAAAGCTACAATTAGTGGTTGACTGGAGACCATTCCCAAAATAAGCGCCCCAACCACCACCTTGTCCTAGGACCCATATTTTGGGGATGTCTCTACCCATAGGCCTTGCCCACCACAAGGCAAACTTTATCATAAATACATGTAGATCACAAGGCAGTAGGAAGGATCTTATGCCTACTATTTAGGAATGGGAGGAACCTTACACCTATAAGTAGGTCATGGCAAAAGAGTCCTTCCACTCATGGTTACTAAATGTGTGTTGCTTTTAGTCCCATAAAGAAGATTGTTTATCCCATAGCTGATGTCAAAGTGTATTGTTTCTAGCTATGTCTGAGATGTATGCTATATTGGGTTAACTTCAATGACTGGTGTGCAATGTAGAGATCGAGCTGGGGGATACACATGAGTTTTGGCAACAAGAGTTAGGCAAGGAGATGCAGCTGCTATGGCCTTCATAGAGTAAGTCATGGGCTTGTTGGGTGTTTGAAATGATGCGATCAATTCAAGTTTTAGGCAGCAGTGGGACAAGGCAGGAACTGCATAGATATTTCTACATATGGTAGTGGCTATGTGTTCTGGGGATTTATTTAGTCAGGAATTGCTGCTTAAGATCCAGATGAACGTACTGCTTTATCATAGCAAATATATGTGACAATGTCTTGATTTCTGATTCAATTTTCCATGTGCACCAAAAATCCCCTCTCCTCTGGTTGTTCAAGTTGTGTTCAACAGTTAGCACTTTCAACAATGTAGACAGTCACAAAAATGGAGAAAAGTAAACCTGAGAGGTGGCTGCTGAATGTGGGTTGGTGGCAGGTTTGTTGAGCATCCAAATGAGTTGAGGGAATCAAAGCCACCATGTTCACCACCACCCCTGAGACTTCCTCTTCCTCCATGGCTACAATCTCGTCATGCCCGTCAGTGGGCTCCTATGAGTTCTGGTCTATAGAAGAAGATTACATGGCACAGGATGATGACATTCTGTCTTTTGTACGTATTCTTGTTGTCCAATTCTTGTTTTACACAATTGGTTTATGTCCTATGGTGTGGTGCAGTTTACAATGTCTGCCTGAGGTGATTATACATGTATTTGAGCTCTTTTGAAACCATGTTGCTCCATCTTTGCAAATCATTCATCTACTTAGATTTAGAGTTTTCACTTGCAGTGACAAATGCACTGTTATGTTGGCAGGCTGAGTTTGTGGATGGACTAATTATTGTTGACATTCTGGGCAATTAGTAATACATCTTTCCATTATCTCTGTAAGAAGAAATATATAACACTTTACCCTTGCTGCAGACCAAGCCCTTTTCAAAATTTAAACCAGCAGACAGCAGCAGTAGAAAGCAGTACCTGTGACTCTTCTTCACCAGTGAGCCTTTGTGATGTGCTATGATTGCACTGGAAAGGACATACCCATACTTGGGAATAAGCATCCTCTCCCATTTCACTACCATTCCTCCAAAGAATCAGAAATGTTGCAAATTATGGGTTGGCAGATCATGTGCCCTTACCATCTAACATTAGTCAGCTGAAGATAGCTAAAGCTTTTTGGTTGCTCACACAAGCTGGAATAAAGACAGGGATATAAGACTAAAGTTCAACCTAATAGGGGGTCTGGAACATATACTGTCTTTGAGTATTCAAGACTGGTGAAGAAGAGGATACAAGTGTTGTCAAACCTAATTGGGGTCTTCAACATGGGCTGTCTTTGAGTATACAAGGCTGGTGACTACTTTACAAACAAGGTACTCACAACTCTCTCAAGAACTGCATCGTAGACTACTGAACATTGGGATGTAAAGGCTTGCTCTCATTTACACTAATTTATGGCTTTGACATCTTCTTTGAAGCTGCATTTTGGCCCTTCTTCTATCAAAAGAAACGCTTTGTAGTTATACACTCACTGTTTCTAACCTAGTGTGTTAGACCTTTAAAGGTTTACACCGAATCTGACAGACACATGGTATTCTATTAGGACAAGAGGCAATAATGTATGCAGAAAAATAGGTTAGCACTATCTGAAGGCTCCCTTGACTGATTTGCCCATGAATAGTGGTTGGCAATGGGGAGGAGGGTTTTATCCTTTGGTCCTCATAATGGTGATGGTGCCATTGCCTTCTGTATGGATCTTGGTACAAGCAACAACAGACTTGCCAGAAAGACCTGACCCTGACTGAGTTGCAGGCCTCTCATTCTCAATGGGGAGTGGACCCTGCACAGGCCTTGGTGGAGGGCTTAGTAGCCGCTTGTTGATGTCATTCAATGTCACAGCCCCTTCAGCACTGTATGGCTTCAACAGTGCAAAGGGATATGCAACAGGTGTTGATGACTTCAGTTTAAATCTGCTTGCATCAGTCAATGGTTTTCGACCTGCAAGCATCCATTAAGCATTTTAGTCTACAGCTACAGACTTGAGTGAGGATGAGCCTTTGTGAAAGTCCAATGTCAAAATGCAGAAAATAAGTGATTCATTCTCATACTTACATCACTGGGGAGCTCATAAAAAAGTAAATATTTTGAGGATAGCATTACCAGAAAGGGGTGGCTTGGAAAAGGGTGTCACTGGACCCTGCAAGATTTCAGCTTCTGGTTGATGCTGTGGCTGCCAAGGTTGTGAACAACTCCCTGCTAGAATACCATACAATCCACTTTTATTGGTTTGATGACATTCCCCTGAAGCAAAAGTGCTCAATACTTGCCATATGCATAGTCTAAAATAGTAGACAGCAGGTCTTCACATGGTTAACTACTGTTTAAGAACACTGAAAGGACAGTTACCTGTATTGAAGTCAATGAGAGGTGGCACAGATGTTTTCCTGAGAACAACAGACATACCATCAACTCACTGCAGAGGTGGTCCCCAATACTCTGATAACCATACAAGAACAAGTATGATTCTGCAAACTGAATCTGTCAAGGTATTTCTCAGAATTCCCTTTAGGATTGCAGCTACATTTTTTCAATGTTTCAGTGTGCTATTGTTCTCTCATACTTTAAAACTTGCAGCAAATGGATCTGCCTTCATTCACAGAGCATGGATTTCTACAGTTCTACAGAGAACTCCAGAAATCCTATTCTTCAGACACCTCCCTCACCAACCAAATTTGGAACAACAACACCCATGAACGTTTTCATTTACAGGAATCTAGGGTTTTCTCCCAAAGTTACTTCATTCAAAATCCACTTAGTTTGGGCTCTTGCAGTAATGAGCTACCCACATGAACTTACATTTCAGATATGTCTAGCATTGGAGCAGTCTGAGGAACCTTGGTTGCCTCCATTGGATGATGAGCACTATTATTGCCCATGTTGTTTCTCTCAAAGCACCTCACCATCCATTTATCACCCAGTTGTTGAGCATTTGCAACTGCAGGTCCACTGGCATCATCTGCAGCCATCAAAAGAACAAAGCTGTGTAATGTTTGCAGATGTCAAAAAAAATAGCATGAGCCAATTATGCAACCAGCCTTATTAGATCAGACCTTGTAAAGAGATAAAAAGACGCATACCATTTCTTGTGTACCATAAGGGACTTGCTGCTGTGAATATAGGCATTAAGTAATCGTCTGAACCCGGAATTGAGGGGTTTACACAGTTCTGTTTCAGAGTACATCACCCTATCATATTAGGCTCCATCAACATACCTGTGGAAATTCACAATCTAGTGGGCAGCCCCCATGTTGATATCGTCTGAGGGTGGAGGGAGGGGGTATGAGATATGGATATATCATCTGACCTCGAGACCGGATGGTAGTACAGAAGAGAAGGATGGTGAATCTGTTGGGAGGACGTCAGTTCTTGCTCCAGTGAATTGCAGCATCCTCCGCCGTTTATATCGCTCACCAAGTTGGACACCATAGTCAGACGAAGAAGGAGAGCCCTGACTGTTGCTTTCTGAATCACCACAAAGAGCAAGCAAGCACAGAATATTTAAGTGTTGGCCTAAGAAATTGCACATCTGAAACTGCAAGACAAAACCAAAGGCATTGGGTTTAGCTCTCAGAGCAAATTTCACTATTGAATTTGTGCCCTGTAACAATGTGAAGAATGCAGATCTGTCTTTAGTTCCTTAACAGCTTTTGCACCCATTGACTATTTGCTTGTGTGGGTGGAGGCGCTCTCTACTTTTGACAAAAACAAAAAGTCTCATTTTGTAGCCGACTTCATCAGGTTGAGCAAAGTGTTGTTTTTTTAACCTTGATTATCCATGGAGAAGAGTGACGGATTGGAGTATCTTGAATCTGAACCTGGAGGTGGAGGGAACAAGGCTTGCGGGTCCCCTTCATTTTGGGTAAAATCATCCCAAAATGACCTAGAGATGGCAGCTGCACAAATCCAAAGAGCAATTCACACAACCCACAGATGAGGAGGGTACACTTCCAATACATTGTTGTAGGGTTTAACAGCAGCTGCTTTGTTTCTTCCCAGGTCTCTGCATTAGATCTATTGATCACAGCAGCTATGGAGTTGGTAAGTTTTTCTAAGAGTGTAAAGAGTGTGGAGCAATTTCAAAACAATGTCAGACAGACCTAGAGGAGAGTCCGAATCAAGCTTCAATGATGAATGATCCTGCCAGTACCAAGGTGTATCTTCTGTTGTGTGATCATCATCATCATCATCCCTTCTTCCTGCCATCATCTGGTGAGCATGAAACAGCAAGACTCACACATGCAAAGCTATAACTCCGAAACCCTTCTTCATCGTTTGTGTGTGTGTTTTGCTCCTATCCTAGTAGAGTGAGTCGTCAGCAAGTGTTCTAGCTCATCTCCATCTGGCAGAGCCGGGGGCGGGGGGGGGTTGCTCACGCTGTTGTGCTCCCCTTTTGTCTGTCCTCTTGGAACACAGATCCAAGGCAAGAGAATGCAGTTCCAGGTCTCCCAAACGTCTTGAAGAAACGTCCGCAAGCAAGAATGTCAAGGCTTCTGCTGCTTCTGTTGCTACTATTATAGCTCAATGAGTGATGATGGAGCCGCAGTTTGATGATGGAACCTCAGGCCACTTTCACACGAGTAATTGACAGCAGAATTCAGGAAGGAAACAACACAAGGAAGCAGTCTGTCTATATGGCGACGATCCTTGGCGGGATTCTTTCTTTCAAGGATCGCCGCCAAGAAGCTCATAGGGAGGCTCGAAAACCTGTATGGTGCTACCGGGATCCTGAAGCATGGCAGGAAGATGCGGGTCAAGTAGACAAAGAAAGTGCGATCCGGAATTTGTGCAAAGTGGAAGAAGGCCTTCTCAGGAGCAACAGCAATAATGCTGCTACAACAACAACAATAACAACAACAATAAGAGTTGCATTTCCCTTCCAATTGATTGGTTGGAGAGATGAGTTGCAAACGCGAGGAAGAAAGAAAAAAGAACCAGATCCACAACTTTTACGAAAGCGAGCAAACAACATATACAAGAATCGGCAATGAAATCAATCACAGAGTATGAAAAAACTATAACAAAGCAGATTTTTTAAAAAGCAACCAAAAACCAAACACACAACAACAAAGAAAAAAGAAATGGTGAAGTACCCAGACAACAAACAAAACAATGAGAGCTCCAAATTCCCCCAAAAAAACACAGAGTCTGAAGGAAAAAAACAACAGCGCAACAACAAACGAAGCATATGAGTTCATAAGAATTGGGATACAAAATGTGAAGAAGAAGAAGGAGGAGGAGGAGGAAGAAGAAGAAGCCAAACAAGAGAAAGAGGAAAAACAAAAATAAAAAAAGAGGGGGGAAAAGAGAAAGAGAGAGAGAGAGAAGAAGAAAACAATAGTGGATAGGCTACCTTTACAGTAGTATAAAGAGAAAACTAAAAATGCAGAAGAAGAGCAGCGAGAAAGGAAGAAGAGAGGAGAGAGGAGAGAGAAAGAGAGGGGATGGAAGG
>Ga0209208_10013792_pt1 | contig 10037 bp, 14 predicted proteins | sample S1TSphfallax_3_FD_187694 | JGI IMG/M metagenome (GOLD analysis project Ga0209208, IMG submission 187694) | Host-associated microbial communities from peat moss isolated from Minnesota, USA - S1T2_Fd - Sphagnum fallax MG (SPAdes) (version 2) | ecosystem: Host-associated > Plants > Peat moss >... | reverse complement strand
CCTCTTCCCTCAATGCAGACATCTCTTGCATACGGTTTAGTCCATGTTGCATCCATGCTTTTTCACATGACACTGAAACCCTTGTTGACAGAAATTTTGCTGTAGACTGAAACACGACAGCTGCATTTTCCTTGCAAGAAATTGAGTGTTTGATCTAAGAAGGCAAATGAGGAAGCTCCTCTAGCAACAGGTGATTGTTCAAAATCTCTGCAAGGGAACTGTAGCCAGCTTCTAGAACCTTTGCAGCTGCAAATGAAAGAATCTGTTTTTTGCATGCTTGTAGTATTCATGTTCTAAGTGCTGTGTGGGGTTTGCAACTCTTGTTGGTTGGGTTGTGTTTTTCAATTTTTTCTTATTTGTTGAATTATTAACCTTCAATAAGGTTCATTATCTGTTCTAATGAACCTTATTAATGTTAATAGGAATGAATATTCATGATCGGTAAGAATGAGAACGAATAAGACCATCTTATAAGAATAAGAACAAATAATTAGGAATAAGAACAATAACTATGTAGACTTTCTTATCTACATAGGTATGTCAAGGTTCATGATAATGGTCTACTTGTGCTTTGCAATGGGTAAAGGACACGGAGTTGAGGACATTCCCAAAGTGAGAAGGGGCATTTGGGTAGGATTGCCAGAGTGAACCAGGCACCCATCAGCACACCATCCAATGGATGCCTGTTATTACTCAGAATACTGTGGATGAACCTGTTATTACAACAGAATACTGTTTCCTGAGAGAGATATTCATTCATCTCTTATTTAAATCCGTTAAGTAGTAGTGTTATGTTTCTTGGTACCTAGTACAAACCTACCTACCTACCTACCTACCTACCTACCTATCTACCTATTCTATCAACCTTTCCACAAATGGGCAAAGGGCAGGTGGTTCTATACGTGGGCAGACTGCATTATGTTAATACAAAAAGTGGTTGTCATCAAGAATGTTTTTTCTTATGATTGGTAAAGAAAAAAAAGCACTTCAACAAATCGATCAGCAGCTGTCATAACTTACCCATCAACAATTTCTTCTTCTTCTTTGTTGCATTTCAGTCTCACAATTTCAAAGTTTTTTTTTTTGTTGGCATCTTCTTCTTCTCGGTTGATCAAATAATTTTGAGCTTCTCTGCAGTGGGCAATACAATTTCTTCTTCTTCTTCTTCTCTGTTGGCATTCCAGTGTCATAATCTCAAATCTGGTTGGAATTGGGCTTTTGGGTGTCTCTGTGAATTTTTCTTTCATGACCAATTTCAGTAGTCTTTGTTGTCTGTGTTCCCCTTCTTGTTCTTCTTCCTCTTGTCTCTACTCCTCTTCTTCCTCCATTGTTTTCCATGGCTCCCTTCGACTGAAAACCACCAGCTGCAGCAGCAGCAGCAGCAGCAGCCTCCTCCAGTCTTTGAGTAGACTGACATGTTCTCATGGTAGATTGACATCAGAGAATTCTCGAGAGCTTGCTGTGAAGAAGTCTAGCGATGATGGTGATGTTTCCTCTGCTGCTGCTGCTGCTGCTGACCGTCATCATCATAAGCAGCAGCGTTTTGTGAGCTCTACTCAGCAGCAGCTACCGCTGCTGCTCAGTGAGACGAAATCAATCAAACCATTGAGATTTGTATCCAAGGATTTCACGCCAACAAACGAGAGGAGGAAGAAGAAGAATTTGCAGAAACAAGCAGATTCTCAACATCATCATCAAGCTTCTCCTCTATTCGCAACAGCATCAGTCAATGCGGTCATTGCAGCGGAGGGAGGTGAGGAGCGGCTCTCCAAATTCCAAAACCTGAACTGGAAAGGGAGAGCTCTTGTGTTGTTGCTACTTGGGTCAGGGATAGTTGGTGCGATCTGGACTAGCAAGAAGGTGTTTACTCGAGTACATGACAAAGTCTCGGGAGGAGGAGGAGGAGGGGCAGAGGAGGATGGTGGGGGAGCAGCAGACGGATCATCATCCCCCTTGAGCGTTGTAGCTAAGGGCTTCTCCACAATACAAGAAAACCTGGGACCCTGGTCCTTCCAAGACCTTACTCTTGGCCTAGCAGCCATTTCGAAGGTGAGTTTCTTCTTTCTTTCTTTCTTCTGTGGACCTTTTGGGCTTCCCCTTTTCTTCTGCAGATTTGAGACCCACCCATGTTGAGCTTTCTTCTTCCTTCTTCCAGGTTTCCATTTGATTTGCAACCTTAAACCCTAAACCCATTCTTCTTGTGCTTGGTTGTTGCCACTGAGACATCTTTAAGCATCAAGGAGGATTTGAGAGAGGTCTTTGAGCATCAATCAAAAAGAGGGGTTTTGCAACAATCTATAGACTGTTTGTTATTGGGCTGGATTGATGATATGATTTCACATCATCACATAGGTGACAGAGAAGGACCCCCCAAAACCGCCTGGGAAGTTGGCAAAAGACACACTCAATGATCCGCACTTTTTAGCACTTGCACAACATTGGCGAGCTATGGCAGAAGCTGCTTATGTCTTTGATCCTGCATCATTTTCATTACAATCCCATCTACCTGAATCAGCTATTGTTGCTGCTCAATGGATGCCAAACCAGGAAACTCTTTGTCCTGCATATGTTGTCTGCATTGATGCGCCTTATGGGGCTGTTGTTTTAAGTGTTCGGGGCACATCTCAGGTAAGTATTTGCAATTTTTTTTCTTCTGTTTGTGAAATTTGTCTTTACAACATGAGGCTATCTATGTCCTCTAATGCACTACCCCTGAACCTGATTTGAAAACAGTTGTAAGACAATATCACAGTGGCAATCCTTGGTAGGTATTTTACTGTAGCATGGTTGCAAGTCATGGAACCTAATAAAAACAGGAAGGAAATGAATTCCAGGTGGTAGACATGTTGGTGAATTCGGGTGCATCTGCAGAACCATTCATGGGTGGAGAAGCACATGGTGGTTTTGTTCATGCGACAGAGAAATTGATTGAAGAAGTTGTTCCATTGATCAAAAAGGCCTTTGCAGTGCATGGGAAGGCACAGAAGAATTTGAAGTTGGTCATTGTGGGACATAGCATGGGTGCTGCAGTCGGAATTATGGCTGGAATGAAACTCAAGCATGATTTCCCAAATCTCGAGTGTTGGGGATACTCAACTCCTGCCTGTGTGACCCTCGACCTAGCATCTGGCAGTTGTGAAAGCTATGTCACAAGCTTCCTGGCAAACCATGACATTGTCCCTCGGTTTTCAGTTGCATCTGTTGAGCAACTTCGGCAACGCATCTTTGATTTCAACTGGGAAGAGGGTGACCGAATTGCTCATGGAGATGAGGACTGGGAGAAAATCAAAGCTGGTGCTGATTCCTTGAGGCAGGTTCAGCAAAAGCAAAATGATATTTCTAAATCAGTTCAGCAAGCACAAGAAGGTGTTAGTGAGAAGGTACAACTCATTTGCCATTCATCATGACAGAGGAGTACTAAAATCTGTCATATCAAAGAAAGTGAGGACTGCTTTGTCTCACTAATAATTATGCACACTGAGCAAGTGCCTGATATTTAGCTGGCATGTCCACTGGATTGTTAGTTTTGCCCCCCATAGCAGTTCTGCATTTTATAGTTGGCATCTCCTGCTAGTCTAGCTCACATTTATATGATTAATTCCAATTTCCATTCTAGTCATATCAGACATTGATGCTAATAACTTTGCAAGGTGTCAAATTTGTCAAACAATGGGTTATGGTCCATGGCATGCTCTTGAAATTAACTTGGAATAAAGAGCTTGGGACAGGCGCAGGATGTGAACAAGAAGATGGGAAGTCCTATACCAGGGTCTGAAGAAGAAGATGGAGAAAATGGATCTGAGAAGAAGGGAAAAGAGGAGGAAAAAGGAGAACATCCACCTATGTATCCACCTGGACGACTACTTGTACTAGCATCTGAACCACCCGGGTGTGGGAAATCACCAGAACAGCGCTCAGATGTTCCACAACAGAGGAACATGGGCACATACCCAACATTTGAGGAGGCAAGAAATGTTAAGTGGGACATGTACGAAGCGAAGCAGGAGGAAATAGCGGAACTAGTAGTGTCACCTTGGTGTGTTTCAGACCATATGTTAGGTAACCTTGCAGAGGGCATTGCTTATCTCCAAAGTCAATGTGAACCCGCTTATGGTGGTGTGCCTAAATAAGATGATGATGTAATTTGGCAACATCATGAAAGTAAAGTTTTTGTTAGGTTTCTGATTTTTGCTGGTACAAAGCTATTGCTAGTTGAAATGTGGAAAATCATACGAAAGTCACAAAATTTTGCAAGATGTGAAATGTATTACTTTCAATTTGGCTTTCATCAATGAAGGGTTGGTATCACATATCATTTGATTATTGTATTAGCCTTACATCTCTATTACTCTAGTGGGATGGATTGATATTATGCCACCATGTAATTGGCATTGAGAAGGTATTGATTGCCCCATCATGCAATAATAATGGCATCAAATACAAACAACCCATGATTGATGTTCAGCACAAAATAATTCACAAAAGGTCTAGATGAAAAAAAAGAGAAAATCATTTGATATTTGTTGAAATGGTTGAAAATTGAAAACCATTTGGGTTCACTATTACAAATGCACAACACAAGATGTATTTTGCATACTTATTCCTCAATTGTTGAAAATTACATTTGAAATTGTGGAATCATATGCTATCTACTTTTGGTAAGAACCTATAGACATGGATTTGAGGGAAAATATTAGATGCTGTTGTTTTTCTTGATCTGGGTTAGCATGTATTATTACTTGAGTATTTTGATTATTTTTAATAGAGTAAATTGCAATTTACAAAAGAAAAGGTGGTTAGGCTTAATATGGGGTTTGTCAAATAACACCAAAATAGGCTAATGAAAAACAAATTCAACAACAAAAATAAACTTGAATGCTATTGAAAAAGGGAAAAATTAATTACAAAAATGTTTAGAATCAGAGGAAGACTCATAACTTCAATTGTGCAAAGGTGAAGATTTTTGTGCAACCAGAATTGTCGTTCGGGATTTAGGGTTAGGGTTTGGTGCCCAAGAGGAAGAAGAGGCGAACGGGTCGAGATAATTGCGATTGCGATCTTTTGATTTTCAGACTAGAAGAGGAGCTACTACGGATCCTTCCTTCGCTGATTGCAGCTATGGATCCTCTTCCCGAGCAGCCAGTAGCCATGGATTCTCAAGTAGGAGCGACTGAGCTTCCACAGAGTGGAGCAGCAGGTGTGGATCCTCCCCAGCAGCAGAGAGCAGCCATGGATTTTCAGAGAGAAGGTTCGGATCTTCCACAGAGTGTAGTAGCAGCAGCATCAGCAGCGATGGGTTCTTCTCAGCAGAGACTAGCCGTGGATCCCCTCCCGCAGAGAGCAGCCATGGAACCCCCCCTGCAGAGAGCAGCAGCAGGTATGGAGCTTCCCCAGAGGTCGCCGGCTGTGGATCCCCAGAGAGGAGTGATGGATGTCCCTCAGAAACAACCACCTCCACCAACTGCAATAGATCCTCAGAAAGCAGCTATTGATCTCCAGAGAGAGAAAGAGGAGAAAGCAGCTATGCGAAGGCGAAGGCAGCAAGGTGTGCTTGCAGGTGCAGCTAGGTTTGCTCAACTGGAGCAAGCTTTGCAGGAGATACGCGTCAACGCATTACAGGTAGGTTTAGGGTTTAGACTGTATGTGCTCTTTGCGTTGAAGGAAGATGTTGCTTGTTTCCAACTATGTGCAAAGGGATCTCTTCTTAGATTTCTCTCAAGGGAGGTACAGCACCCAGAGTGGGAGTTGCTGTGAGGAAGGAGGGGAAGGGAGGAGAGGAGGGATACTTAGGGTTTGTCATTGTGGTCTTGCTCCTCCTTGGTGTTGATGTGCTCTGATGTCTGTTCTGATGGGCATGCAATGACAGGTTCTCCAAACACCATATTACCGCAATTGCAAAGCTGCACGCAACATCCGCAGAGGTACTCCACATGATTGTGGTCCTCCTTCAAGCTGTGGTTCCCTTTTTACAATTTTGTTCTTTCTTGATGTTGCATGCGTGAAAGTATTGTGAATCATTGTTTTTGAAATGGTGTCACCCCAGTAGCATCATGATGATGATGATGATGTCTGTCTCTTGGTCTTTGAGCAAGAACTGATCAGGAGCATTGCTGGTTGACTCTTGGGGTATGCAGTTGGCATGCGAGTGATGCGGGAACTATGCAAGCAGATTCGCTCTGAAACTGTGTTGATTGGGAAAGAGAGAAAACATAGTGAAAAAGGAGGGGATGGTAATGCACCAAAACGGAGGAAGATAGGCACTCCATCAGAATCTAAAGTACCTCCTTCTGTTCCTGCTGCTGCTCCCACTGCTCCTGCTGCTGCCACCACCACAACCACTGCTGCTGATGATGCTGTTGTAGGAGGGTCACCTCCAGGAGTCAATTTTGTGTTGGTTACTAACAATGTCTCTGCAACTGTGGCTGAACCAACTCCTCCTCCTCAATAGCAGAACATGTGGAAGTGACCATCCTGAATTGAAAGAAGACACTGATTAGAGAACCCTGCAAAAGCTAAAAATGCTGGTGGATATCTCTTGTAGGAAATCTGGTCACTTCTGCATCCATGGTATTCTGTCTCACATCTCTTGTAGCAAATTTGCTAGCCTCTTCATCTCTGGTATTTTATATGCAGATTGTGTTAGGATTTAGTCATTGTCAAAGAGATGCAGACACACAAGGTGCAGACATGATGTGCAGACAGCCAGGAGGTGATCAAAGAGACGGGCATACATGACATGCAGACAGTTAAGAGATCATGCCACCATTGGGTGTAATATATACTAGTGTTGCTGTAGCAGCAGACAGTCAGAATGTCTTGTTGTTTTCAGGAGCTTCTCTCTTGAGTTTACTGCAAAATGAGGTTGTCAGTTTTTGTGCATGACCTGAGTAAGCTTTGCATTGGCAAACTTAGAGGAGAACCCAACATGGCAGCAGTTGTTGATTCTGTTACATAGGGTTTGTCTGCTGGTTTTGTCAGCTGTGGGATCTGTTGTGAAGCACTAGATCCTGATCCTTTTGTTGGATTTGGCAATCTCATGGCAAAAATCCTTGCTGTAAGGTGGACCTCTGGGCTGAACTTTTGATTGGAAATGCTGGCAGTTTTTGGTGCTTGCAGCCCTGTCTTTGACGGGTGCTGCAAGCTCAATGCCTGATTATCCTATTGCTGTTGCCAGCCATGATTTCTCTCTCTCATTCCATGCTGTCTGTCTTCACTGTTTTCTGCAATGTTCTTTTTTTTTATTTGCAAATTTGCAAAGTTCACAAGTTCTGGCGTGGATGCTGTTCACTACACAAGCTTCTTCAAGAGATAATTAAGCCTATCAATACAAAAGCTTCAGGAATCCTTTTTTGACAAACATTGAGTTTTCAGTACCAACAAACCGCATAAGTTTCTCATCTTTTGGGAAATTTGTCTCTGTTCTGGTTTTTGAGCTTCTTGCAAGCTCCATAGTTTCTCTCATCTCTCAGAAATTTGTCTTGTTTTCTGATTGTGCTCTTAGAGCTTCTTAAGAGCTCCATATATTCTCATCTCTTGGAACTTGTCTATCTTGTGATTGTGATTTGTAGAGCTTGTTGCAACCTCCACAGATTCTGAGATTTTGGAGCTTTGCCTCATGTCTTCAGATTGTTTCTTGGAGCTCCTTGCAAGATCTAGAGAATTTGTCACAATGATGTTGGTGGTCGCAGCATGCAAATATCCACCTTCGATATTTTCTCGACGAGCTGGCATGGTAATCGAAGAGAGTGAGAAAAAGAAAAAGCGGTTGACCATGTACGTGGCTGTGCATGGGGAGGACTTTCCACGCGGCCGTCGAGAAACATCGGCAATATTCAGGGTTGCACCTCGTTCACCAATGCTCCAGATAACAATGAGCTACGCGGCGTTTAAGTAGGTTACGAAGGCAATCGAGATCATCCCATCGTCGCCAGCGACAGATGGCTCTCGACATGCATGCGCATCTCTCAAAACGACGGCAAAGCTGGAAATCTACCACGTGTCAGCCCACCCATCCTCGCTTCCTCTTGAACTTCTATATAGTGCACACTGATCTTCGCTCTGTCCCCATGTTCAGTAGACAAGTTTGCTGCAGATCTCGAACGACGTCCTCAGCAGCTCAATTGACACTCCTACTACTATTCCCACTTTAGTACTTTTCTCTGCTTGTACTCGGAAGATTTCTTTCGACCTTGGCTCGCACGCGCGGGAGTCCACTAAAGAACTCTCGTAGTAGCCTGCTGTTGCACTCGAGAGTCTTCCTGTTTCTGCTTAGTATACCTTTGGCATTGCACAAGCTCTCTACAATTATGGCTCTCGCCATGAATGCAAGCTTGACAACAACAGCCGCCCCTAGTGTTGTCAGCTTGATGCCAGGATCATCCAGCATGCTCAAACAGTCTCCGAGCAGCTGCAACGCCGTGCGCTTCACCAATGGTACGTTCTAAGGCCGGATGGAGCTGCTCGCTCGAGTCTTGCATGCACATTTTTTCTGAGTTTTTCTAAGCTAGCACATGAGCAGTTTGTTGAGATCTGAGTATCCCCAGATTCTTGCAGCAAAAAATTTCCGCTATGAACGCTATCTCTCTGATACTAGTGTTCCTGAGGACTTGGTGCAGGTGCGATATTCAGCAACCAAACAATGGCTAGGGGAAGGAGGTCGACATTGGTTATAGTGCGCGCAGAAGAACCGAGGAGCAGCAGGAGCACCGATGCTGCACCTCCGCCTCCTAGTTCAACTCCACCTGGTGTGAGTGGCAATGAAGCTCCTTTGGGTGTGATAACCAACTCTGTACCTCTGGCGCAGGGACGAGAGAAACCGGTTGGAGAAAGAATCGCATATATTTGTCAAGTTTGTGGCTACGTTTACGATGGAGAAACACCATTCGAAGATGTCTCTGAAGACTACAACTGCCCAAGTAAGTCATCAAATTACGCTTCTTCCTCCCAAACTTCTCTTGATCTCTTGCGCGAAGAAGACTATATGCCATTTCGTCGAGAGCTTGACTTCTCTTATTACACCTGGGCGTCGGTTCTTTAGGGTGATTGCAAAATACTGTGTCTAATAACTAACAACTTTCTCCAGTTTTTTTGGGTGGAAAACATTATAGACAATAATTTTGGAATGATTATAACATTGTTTTGAATACAAGATGTTCTTAAGCACAATAACAAAATCAGAATTTCAAAAAAAAAAAATTGGATTAAAAAAAATACTATAGATAAAAATATCGAAAGGATTATAACATTGTTATGAGTGAAAAATTGCGCAATAAGAAAATCATATTTCAAAAGATGAAATAAATGCTATTAGTTTTGCATGATGTTTTAAAATATTCTATGTTTTTTTGAGACAGCATACCATACTATTAGTTCTAATCCTTGATGAAGAAATTGACAATGGAAAACAAGATTTGGTGCTGCATCTAGAAACACAAATTCAATGCAGAAAACATATTTAAATATAAATTCTTAGTCAGATTTAAAGCAAGTTCTTCTCTGCTTGTTCTTCTTCCATCACCAAATACACCAGGTCCTCAGAGATTCTAACATCTAACAGTTTGTTGTTGGGTACCATCCAAATTTGTGCAATCAATTGTTGAATCTTCTTGTTTTCATCATAGTGTGAGTGAGTGAGTGAGTGAGTGATTGTTTTGGATATCTGTGTGGAACTGGAGCTTTGGGGATTAAAAAAAAAATTTGCTTGCAGAGTGTAGTGCACCGAAGAATGAGTTTACCATGGCGAACGCAACAGTAGACGAAGTCTGGGATCCGACCAAGAGTGGTTCCGCAAGCAGCAACAACTAAGAAGACACCATGAATTCCAAAGGCAGGTCTGGAGCTTTTCTTTCTTGCAGCAACAGCAGCCAAAATCAAAGCTGTAAAATACAACGAGAACCAAAAACAATGACAAGAAGAACAAGAATAACAAATTCTTCTCGTCGGTACCAGCAAAGTGTTAGAGGAGGATCTTTGTGCAGTGCAGTGCAGTTTAAGGAATCTTAATAGTGGACTTCGGTTTTTTTTTTTTTTTTTTTTTT
>Ga0209208_10013791_pt1 | contig 10039 bp, 7 predicted proteins | sample S1TSphfallax_3_FD_187694 | JGI IMG/M metagenome (GOLD analysis project Ga0209208, IMG submission 187694) | Host-associated microbial communities from peat moss isolated from Minnesota, USA - S1T2_Fd - Sphagnum fallax MG (SPAdes) (version 2) | ecosystem: Host-associated > Plants > Peat moss >... | reverse complement strand
CCCCCCCCCCCCCCGGTCTTCATCCACATTCATCCATCCAGAGCTGACCATTCGCAGTTCCTCTACCGACCGCGTCCCCCGGGCGTGCACCAGAGAGCGTTTGTCTGTTGTCGCCCCGCAGACAAACGAGCGAGCGATCAATCGATCCGAGGGAGCGAGCGAGTGTGCGCGAGCTTGGAAGCACAGAATTGGTCTTTTGTCTGTTGAGAGGGAGAGAGAGAGAGAAAGACAGGGAAGAAATGAAGCTCTGGTTTGATTTGATGTAAGTTAGTAGCGTGTGGGGAGTTGTGGAAGCTCTGTAGCAATATTATTCCAGGAAGGAGAGAATCAGGAGGGAGGTGGGTTTGTCGTGTGGTTTTTTTGTGTTCTTTTCCCGGTCCTTGTCATGATCCCACTTTCTGATCAATCTGCTGATGATTATGACGATTGATGATACCGAGATGCAAATTTCTCTTCCTGAAAAAAGCAAGAGTGTGAGACAAAGTGGCAAAGCTTTTCTAAAGTTTTAAGTCTCACATGCGCATTGCGCAGCGTTTCCTGATGAAAGCATTTGCTACTCTAGGGTTTTTGTTCTGTGTGCGTGTCTCTCTCTGTCTGTGTATGTGTGTTTTTTTTGGTGTGTTTTGCCTCTCACGGATTATGCCCCTACCTCTGGACCCCGCTCCTCGCAAATTGTCTTTCAACTCGTCAGCCTGGAAGTCTCACAGAAAGCATAGAAACCTTGTACAAACTTTGTACATGATCAATCTCTTCTTTGTGAAAAAATGGAGATAGATAGGTCGATAGTATTCGCAACTACACATCACCTCTTGATCCTGTTCACCTTTCCTGCCTGTTACTCCACCTTCAGGTCACTGTAGTCCATGAAGTACAGGAAACGGTGGTAGTCCGGACACGCAAAAGAAGTATTTAGTTCAGAAGCCAAACGGAGGTAGAGAAGGGAGAGAGAGGAAGGGAGAGGAGTGGTGCATCATGTTTTCTGCAACTCTAGGAACAAGTTCGCTTTTGTGAAGAAGAAAAAAGAAAACAAAGAGATCGGTTAGTCTGTCTTGTGGGGCATTAGAAGTAGGGATGTTTGTACAGGGATGGAAGGCTTTTGAACAGGGTTTGCGGGCTTTTCAGAGAAGTGATTTGGCTTGGGTTGTACAATCTCATCACATAGGTTCCAGAAAAGAAGGCTTCAAATGTGGGACAGATTGTGTAGGAGGGTTGAATGGTTGCAGCGACATGATGCTGCAGCAATAGGAATGGTTCTGGGTGGGGTTGTTACTCAAGGTTTTGTAATGTAGTAAACCCTTGGAGCAAGAAAGACAGAGAGAGGGAGGAAGAAGGTTTGGTTGCAAGGGGGTGCACAAATGGCGCCCCCACAGCGCACTGCACGGATCAATCTACAGGAGTTCAAGTCCAAGTTTTTGAAGCTGCTGGGACCAGCAAAGGAGTCACAGTACTGTGGTCTGCTTTCAAGCTTTCTGAGCTACCGGCTGACTAAGGGTGAGCTTGACAGACTTGTCCCATTGACAATTGGAAAGGAGAATCTTGTCCTCCATAACCAGTTTGTGCGGGCAATCTTCACCAATGCATACTGTGCAGAGGCACCAGTTCTGCCTTCTCCTGTCTATGACATCTCCAAGCCTGTAAAAGGTATACGACGCAAGCCAGTGACTCCCTCTGAAGGTTCTCCAACACCACCATCCCCTGGAGTGCAAGGGATCAGGTCAAATGGAGATGGTTTTGTAATCTCACCACATCAAGGGCGACCAGGTTTCCGTGACCGCAAGGCCACAGAAAGGCCTAGCCCTCTTGGGAACCACAGGGCAGAAGCATCAACTTCACAAGGCACCCCCAGTGAGGATGAAGCACCTAGGGCTTTGGAAAATGGCAACCTTGCCTCACCAGATCTCCTGAGGCCATTGCAGCAATCAAACTCAGCTTTTGAGCTTTTGAATCTTGATAATAGCCCAAGTGTGCCCCCTTCGAAGCGACCCAGGTATGGTGACCACCACTCGAATAATGCAGATGTCAAATCTGAAGTGACAGGTAGTGAGATGGAGCAAGAGGAAGAGCTGGAGGAAGATGAAGATGCAGAGGATGTGGAAGATGAGGATGATGATGATGATGAGCAGGAAGTCCTCTGGATGAACAGTTATCTCCAGCCACCATTAGGCATATCATTTTGTATACCAAGTAGTGCAAGCTGGGCAGCAGGTGTGTCCATGCTGCCAGGGCGCATCACACATACATTGCTGGGGGATGCATTGGATGTTGACTGCCTCACTGCAAGTGATCTGCCAGACACAGAGACAATGCAGCGACGAATTCAACAGGGTGCAGTTGTGGAGAATGGATTGCAAGGGGTCAGTGCTGAATGTGCAAATGTGGTCAACTTAGCCCTTGACCTTTACCTCAAGGCATTGATAAAGCCAACAATTGAGCTGGTTCAATCAAAACGAGCTGGAAACAGAGAAAAAATGGCTTCTTGTAAAGAGAACGGTGGTGCAGGGTATTTGGAGAAAGAGCGCAAGAGGGAGGCTAGCTTTTTGCCACAGCAAAATCTTGTTCATGGCTTGTGGTTAAAGGATAGCACTGGGGTTTCAGCAGATGCTACTTCCGAGGGTGGAGAAAAGGGCTTTAGTGGAATCACGCCACTTGATTTCTATGTAGCTATGGATCTCCACCACCAGATACTTGGAGAAAATTTTCCCATTCATTTGGAGAGGATCTTGCTTCGCATTATGTCCTGAGTAAGTGAGTTTCTCAAAGTGCTACCCAAGCTCCTGGCTGAGTCCCTGCCTTGATCTTTTGTAACTCTACTAAAAATAAAGATGCATGCTGAACACCCACTTGAGAACATCTTCATTGAGCAGATCCCAGTTAATGCAAGTCAGGGATTCCAGCTCGACCACATGTTGGAAATTTTTTCCTGAACTTGCCAGGATTGTTGGGATCAGCGTGTTGATTCACAACAGATGTGCCCGAGTTAGGGAAAAGGGTGTGCATGTGTGACAGATGACGGTGCTGTGTTTCACCCCCAGTTTGCAGGGAAGAGCTGGGCTTGAGTAGGAAGAACACGAATTGCTACCATGAAGTATGAGCAGGTATAGTTTCTTCAGTTCTTCCTTGTACATGATGACATGATTTTCATAACGAAAAATGGCACATATCCTTGAGAAAATCTGCAGGTTGGGGACTGTGGATTGTTATGCTTTTGTGAATGCCCAGAGACTCAAACTATGACGGCTCCAGTTGTGCTTTAATTTGAAGTTGTTGGCTTCTTTCAGAATCCTTAAGAGCAGTCGACAGTGCTACAGACAATCATTGCATTGTCTCTTCATGTGCTGTTGCATTATCATTACTTAGAAGTGTCAGAACTAGACTTTGCAGACAGCAGTCTAGAACTACACTATAGATGGAGCTTCATACTGCAACAGGGGAGGGTTGCGAGTTACTGTCATGATTTCTCCTTCGTAGGCTCTTGCATTGACAACTCACAAAACAATATCGTATGTGTGCATATGTGCAATTGCAAGTGGTTGTTGGTTCAACATCCTTCACATGTAAGTGTTATTTTCATAGTCAATCCCCATGAGAATGGGCACAGATTTTGAGAGTCATTCTGTTCCACTATTGTATTCTTTGTGTGGCCTGCATGCATACTATCAGATCAGGGGTAAGTAGTCACTACCACTCGGCTTTTTTTAAACAGCTTATTTGGGCAGAAAGGTTTGAATGTGATGACTAAAACTGGTGCCTTGGTTATGGGAATCCACAGATCTGTGTGGATAGTTTGTGATTTCTGAGGGTTTGTGGTATTGCAGTCTTTGGTTCATTGGCTCTTTGAGAGAAGTGGAACCACACCTGCTAAAGATTACTATCCTATGTAGCATTGCCTTAATTGTGACAATAGATACACTTTTTGCCCCAACCTTGTTTCTCATGGTTTCATTAAAGATTGGAAGATATATTTGCACTTTTGTCAACTTTCTGACTTGATGAAAATTTCTCCTTACCTTATGAAAATTCTGTGAAAGGTGAGAGTATGACGAATTTATGGAAAAATACTGTTGACTAAGGCACCTTGCAAACACACTAGGAAATTTCAGCAGGTGCTTCACTTGTTCATAAAAGGTATTTTATTCAAGTGATGAACTACCCAATCAAAGGCGCGTTGGTTAGTTGTTAAGGTGGCTTCAAGCATTTGGAGATATAATCATTCTTAAGATTTAAGTCACACCAGATTTTGACTTTATGGGATTAGTCCTTTTAATTGATCTGATGTTTAGAGCTTGAACACATCAGCTCAATGTTTCTCCATTGATTCCCAAAGTCCAGCTCTGGAGATAGAACACAGTCTTTCTCCAAAACAAAGTGTACGAGTATGTGCAAGAACCATATCTGTAAAAAGCTATTAAACATTGAACTATTAGTTCACTCAAGTTAACTAAGAAAACAAAAAATTTAAACCATCGAATCCAACAATCCCGTTGGCCTGAAAAAAACTAAAATCTTGAAGCCTACACGTAACCCTATTCTGCTGAACATTGAAAATAATGGTCCCTTTCTACCATTTCCATGGGTCCTCTAAAATTCTCACAATCCTAGCAAACCCTATTACACATTTTACTATGAGTTCACACAAGATCACCAAGAACAAAATTCAGACCACCAAATCTAGCAATTTCAATGACTATAACATTTCTTCAAAGATCAGCAGCACTTCAGAAACCCTTACTAATTTCCCATGTCTAATCGGAGGAACTTTTAAGTATTCATGGAGTTTTAGGAAACTTTCAATGCAGACCAGCTGAATAGGAGGCCATTGAAACTTCCAAAGACGAGTACTGATCAAACAATCTTTGGATCATCTCACTAAAATTGGAAATTTCCTCAACTTTCAAATTGGACGTTGTTCATCAGTGCTTTAATCCTTATGGAAGTAAGCAAGCTTTCAATTACTTCCATCTAGCAATTTGCTCTCTCCCAAGCCAGAATTCTCCTCAGACTTCACTATCCATCAGATGGCTATCAGTGTGTTGCGGACAATAGGTGCCTATTGCTGGGTTGGCAAGATCATGCTTCCTTTTGCAATATCTTCATGGAATTCAATTTGATATGACTGCATGCTAATTAAACAACCTTCTCTTCCTTTGTCCAATTTTTGTCGGTACTCTGTTGACCACCAGTCAGGACTTAATTTTGATAAACTCAGAAATTTGGTCAACTTGTGGATTTAGAGATACACGCTCCATAGTTCTGGATGCATCTTAAGGTTTTACAAAGTTATCTTCCAAGGATACGTAGTGCATCCAAGATGGAAGAAGACTAATGTTTGTAAACTGTCAATTAGCATATTGATCATTCCATCTGCAAAAAGGATGCAAGTCACTTATGCAAGGACATCAGTTGGTCTTGCATGATTGTAGGACAGCCATGACATGTCAGGATGCCATCTACCTGCAAATCTGCCACTGGCTGAAATTTTGGTACCTCTGGATGTGTTCCAACTCCCCACATGCTATGATGTTGGCAATCTCTTTCCTGAACCATAGTTCTTATACTCTAATCCTTTCTGAGCTTGAGGGGGGTAGCGTAGCCTCTGGTGAGTCAAAAAGAGTGGAGCTGTGGTTAAGAACATCAGCAGATCGATCCAAAGGACTGGCTGGTTGTTGCTGGCCTCCCTCTTAGCAAGGTTTACCACTCTGGGTTTGAGCAAGTACAACATGCCAAAACAGATTCCAATGTTACAGTCCCTTTCTCCAGCAGCCCATGGAGTTGTAGCATGCAATTGACCACAAGAGCTTCCCCAGTGCACGACTGCGGCATAGTTAGGCTTCAAAGAATCTAGATTCTAAATCAGTGGAGTGAACTCAAATGGAAGGTTAATGGATTGTGCAAACTCAAAAGGCGTCTGGTTGCCATTTCAAAGAAATTCTCCATCTTTCCCTATGCCAGTGATGTGAAGATGGGGAAGGCCTGTGCCCTACTCAGCTTGCAAGTCTCTGCTAAAGTAGTTTATATGCATGTATATTGTTTCAAATATCAGGTACACTTTGAAAGCCAAAGCACATGGAAAGCCCTGTAAATGTTCTAGATCAGCTGACAACAGTCAACAAATCCATTTATAAGTCCTTAATACCCGCAAGAACAATTTTGCTAAGGGGCCCGCTTTGTTTGCAATAGTTAATGAAGAAGCTCTTGTCAAGAAGGTGTTGGGCCATACATCTCATCTAGCACTGGAAGGTCAAAAGACTAGAGGACAGCAAGGTGCTGCCAAATTTCCAGCTCTAGTAAGCCCACACCATCATAGTGACTGAGACATATGTTCCAGTTCTAGGTTTGAGAGACAAATCCTGTAGTGACTCCATTGTAGAGTGAACTTGAGAACTAACCAGTATGCCTGTAGCTCTTGAAATGTGAGTTGCAAGAGCTGCAGTGAAGTAAGATGCAGGGTGCTCAAATGAGTCTCCTGGCACAGACAACTGGCTCCCCAACAAACCAAAAGCTTGATGAGCTCTCCCCCAGTTATTCTGTGAAACTGCCTATGCATACAGCTCAAAGAGAAAATCTCTCAATTGCATGAATGTACCAGGGTGATCAGATGGACCATGTTCTGCTGATTCACTAGTAGTTGATGCATGTGAATCAACAAAGCCAAGCATCTCATGGAGGGCAACATGCAAGAGGAGTTGTGCAAGAGGCTGGGGTTGCCAAGGATATGGAACTGTAATAGAAATTGCATCCCACTATCCTCAAGGTTCTCGTCCATTTCTGACTTTAGAAATGCAACACTGGTACTTTGATCAGTTCCTCTTCTGTGCTTCAAAGTCCTTTCCATTGCCTTTCTGTCTGCAGATGGAAAAAAAACTTAACACTGTTTGCTGCCAGAAGATAGATGAAGCTCCTACAATTTTTTTGTCCATGCATGAACTTGAGTCATGGTTGGCCAAATGTATTGACCTGGCTGCTGCACACGACTGTGTTGGAATTCTAATCGTAATGCCACATAAACCTTGGTCTGCACTTTGTACCCTTTGCTACGACAAATAAAACAGCTTCAGTCAACTGGCTCAATTCACAGCTGCCACCCCTACTGGCCAGATGAACAAGTGTGTTGCTGAAGCTGCATGATTTCAAGCATCTTTTGTTGCCTCTATGGCCACTTTGCCCTTGAGTTGATCAACATCCTGAGCTTGTTGTACAGCAGATGCTGAGAGAAAAAAGGCAACAATTGAGCAAGAAGAAAACCCATTGAAAATTTGCATTTTCGACATGCTTAAGAAAAGGATTGGCCCTGGAGTTTAGCTTGCAGCAATATAGAAGAGAATAACATGTTTCAGACACCCAAAGAAAGTTTGATGGTAAAACATCACACAATGTTAAGTTTTATGCTGAAGCTCTTGGATACATGTGACCAGACTTGATACTCCAGCTTCTACACTCCCGAGGTAAACATGAAAAGCATATGTCTCGAGCTGTCCTTCCTCCTGTGCCCCCCTGTTTCTCATAAATTGCCAAAACAAGCATGTGGGAATGCAATATCAATCTTGTGGAAAAGTGAGCCACCATTTTCAGAGTTGACAAAGTTGTGAAAACAGAAGTAGACAACTTGCACATTTAGCACCCATCTACATTCATAGATTTCTTTCCAAATTCTCAGAAAAATTAGGCGTAATTTCCAAGTGTAACATAAAACAAATCATTGTATTCAGCACCAGACTTCAAACCAACTCACACTTTCCACTTTCAAACATCTTTGCCTAGTTCTGCTGCTCTTTTGCCTAGTGAGACAGATTCTTTCCTTTCATGGCAGTTGTTAGTGATTGATGGTTGCTCAAGCAAGCAGCTTGAGCATGTCATCCCAATGCCAATACTGCCAGCCTGCTCACATGTAAGAGGCTAAACCCATTCATAACAGTACCATAAATTGCAACCAAATATGATTGTAAAATTACAAATGTGAGTGTCGAGGTTGTTCTGTGCCAACTGTGCCATTTTTAAGGATCCAACTCTTTGTATTGACATGGTTTCTTTTCATCAGTATTTCGTGGGTCGAAGGTGGAGATTAAAAAAATTGTGTATCGCCTCTTGCTGAAGATTACACTTCTCACATGTATTATCTTGACTCACATGAGCTCTTTGAATGTTGCAATGACACTCGTTACTATAAAATGTGGGTACAGTTCACTAGTGCCTGTTCATTAGATCAAAATGTGGGTGCAATTCACTAGTCCTTGTTCACTAGATCAAAATGTGGGTGTAGTTCACTAGTCCTTGTTCACTAGATCAAAATGTGAGTGCAGTTCACTAGTCCTTGTTCACTAGATCAAAATGTGGGTGCAGTTCACTAGTCCTTGTTCATTAGATCAAAATGTGAGTGCAGTTCACTAGTCCTTGTTCACTAGATCAAAATGTGGGTGCAGTTCACTAGTCCCTGTTCACTAGATTAGTGAATTCACTATTTTTTCACTAGTCCCTGTTCACTACAATCAGTGAATTCACTCAAAATCCAATGAAATCACTTGACGTACAAGGACACCTTTTGTTGTAATGATTGGAAACCCTTCCTTAATGAGTTTGATATTAACTGATCACTTTGAGGAGTATAAACTATAAACCATGCCATACTCTTCAACATCCCAAGTTCTAACTACACAAACAAAATACCCACAAAGGTGAGGAAATTTTCAAAATGACTACATGGATAAGAAGTTTTATAGATTAATATTTAAATGTTTGTTTACTATACTATAATTGTTAATGCATCAAAATAAAATAAAATCAATACATTAAAATTTCAAAAATACATGGATAAGATATTATCACATTTCCAAGTTTAAAGGTAAAGTAAAAATAATTGTTAATTTAGTACCAAACCCACCAATTTATTGTTGACACATGATGTGAACAATACATTGAATGTATTACTAATATTTCACACTTGAGAAATAAACCCAACATATGAAAATTTGACAACTAGTATATATTTACCATCGTTTTTCGATTACAAACAACTATTATTAACCATATGTTATTAATACATTAAAAATTTATTGATACATTAATGACTTGTTGATACACTAAAGATTTTTTGATACACTAAGGCTTTTTGAACTTGTTTAAACATGAGAAAATTTTCAAAATAGATGGACAAGAGGTTGTTGCATTTTCCAAGTTTATGGGTAAGATAAAACAATTATTAATTTAGTCAAAAACCATTAATCTATTATCAAGACGTGATGTGAGCAATATATTGAATGTATTATATATTTTCACACTTAAAAAATAAACCTTACGTATGAAAATTTGACACCTAATATACATTTTCTATCATTTCTTGAATTATAACTAACTATTACTAACCATATGTTCTTAATACATTAAAGATTTAATGATACATTAATGATATGTTGATACAATTAAGATCTTTTCATGCACCAATTTTTTTTCAACCCATTTAAACATAGAAAGAGTGGAATGTTTTTCAAAATAAATGGACAAGAGGTTGTCACATTTCAAAGTGTATGGGTAAAGTAAGAAAATAATTAATTTAATTGAAATGCACCACTATGTTACTAACATGTGGTGTGAGTAATACATTGAATGTTTGAAATATTTATTTTAATTTGAAATTTGATATTTTAGTTTTGAAAATCTGAAATTTGATATATCAATTTTAAGAATTTTCAGTTGAATTCGAAAATTTGTATTTGAATTCTAAAAAAGTTTTATTTGAATTTGAGACTTGATATTTCCATTCTAAAAAGAATTATTTAATTTTTTAAAAATCAAAATATGGATCTCAGATTTGTATAACAATTTTCAGAATTCAAATATCAATTTCCAGATTCAATGATTTTTTTTTGAATTCAAATAAAATTTTCATAATTGAAATTTCAATTTTTAGAATTGAAATATCAATTTCAGATCCAAATGTCATTTTTAAAATTCAAAAATTAATTTTCAGAATGAAAAAATAGTTTACAGATTGAAATAACAATTTTCAATTCAAATAGTACTTTTCAGATTTTAAGTAAAAAATTAA
>Ga0209208_10013790_pt1 | contig 10039 bp, 8 predicted proteins | sample S1TSphfallax_3_FD_187694 | JGI IMG/M metagenome (GOLD analysis project Ga0209208, IMG submission 187694) | Host-associated microbial communities from peat moss isolated from Minnesota, USA - S1T2_Fd - Sphagnum fallax MG (SPAdes) (version 2) | ecosystem: Host-associated > Plants > Peat moss >... | reverse complement strand
GGAGGGCGACCGGTAGCCATCGCCGACATCCCGTGACAGGCGTACCTCGCCATTGCGGCGGCGCCAGGCGAGTTCACGCCTGGTCATTCTGTGTCACATCATCCGTCGTCGAGGTGCTTCCGGCCAAGTTTTCGACCGCAATCGACGTGAAGGTGATACGGAACTCATTGAGACTCCGTGTGGCAAGGCTCTGATGTTTCGACGAAGGTGCCGGTGGGTCGTGACCTCGACGCGACGGGAATCGCGCTTGCAACTGAAAATCATCGGATTGGGGTGGCGCCGATCGCTTTGTAGCTGACCCACAAGATGCCATCCAGGTCCCGCCGTCTCGTTGATGGAATGGCCTCGGACTAATGCCAGAGACATGGTCGCTTCCCTCCGAACACGGCTCCCTACGGCGAGCATAACCCTGTCCGGGTGGCTGTGGAAGTCCCGCCGGCCGTCATCTATCTTGTGCGCCGACGCAAACTGACTGCGACGCATGCGACCTTGGCGATGGCGCTGCCGCTCAATAGAATGGACGCCATTGCACAACAGAGGCTGTGACGGCATATGTCGAGCGAGTCCCCGTTTTCGCTGATTAATCCTGATGTGCTGGCGCGAGCCAGCAAGATCAAGTTGTTCTTGATGGATGTCGACGGGACGCTGACTGACGGCGGCGTGTGCTTGATCGGCCCGCTGGCTATGGAACAGAACGCGGTCGCCCCCGTGACCGAGATGAAAGTCTTCAACGCTCAGGATGGTCAGGGGCTCTCATTGGCTCACACGATGGGCATCTTGACCGGGTTCATTACGGGGAGGCGATCTCCGGCGGTCGCGCAACGTGCGAAAGAACTGCACGTGAGCTTCGTGTGCCTTGGGCAGGCAAGCAAGACACACGCCTACGAAGATTGCATGAAACGGGCCGAGGTCAGCGAGGAAGAGATTGCTTACCTCGGCGATGACCTGCCCGATATTCCGCTTGCCAAACGCTCTGGTCTTGGCGTTTGCGTAGCGGACGGTGCGCTGGAACTCAAACAGGTGTGCCATTACACCACGCAGCGGCGCGGTGGTCGGGGAGCGGCACGAGAAGTCGTCGAACTGATCCTCAAAGCACAGGGGCGCTGGGAGGCAGCGGTGCCACGAGCGCTGGCATAGAAGAAGGCATGTCGCTGCGGAACACGCGCATGTGGATCAAATCTGATTTTAGGCGTGTCGTGCCGACGACCCTTGCTGTGCTCGTGTTTGTCCTCCTCGGCGCCCAAGCTGCCGCGGCGCCTCCGGCGCCAGCGCCGATCGATCTTGTTCAGGCAAAAGCCGCGTTCGCGCAGGCGGAGGCGGTTTCCAACCAAGAGGGAGGACGCTTGTGGGGGAAAAAGCTTTACGGCAGCCTGTTCTTCGTCGATCCCGATACGCGCGCCGTTGTTGCGAATGAACCGGACTCGGACGGCGTCCTGCACCCGATGGATGGTGTCTATGTCGGCACGTTGCCGCAGGAGGTCATCGTCTCGAACGCGCCGGTGGAATGGGGCGGTAAACGCTGGACGATGCTCATGTGGCCGACCATACCTGCTGACCCGATCGACCGCCAAATTACATTCGCGCACGAGTTGTTCCACCGCATCCAGCCGGATCTGGGTCTGATGGCGCCGGACTCCCCGAACTTGCAGCTCGACACGCTGGAAGGTCGGCTCTGGCTCCAACTTGAATGGCGCGCGCTCGCCGCCGCGCTGGTCGAGCGAGGGCCTGAGCAAACACAGGCCGTTCGCGACGCGCTCGCTTTTCGCACCCATCGCCATCAGTTGTTTGCCGGATCGGCAGAGACGGAAGCGAGCCTCGAGATCGCCGAAGGCGTCCCCGAATACACGGGTACGCTCGCCGGCGAACCAGACCTCGATTCTGCACGGTGGCGGACCATCGGCAGGCTCACCGATCCTGACCAAAGCATCACCTTCGTGCGCTCGTTTGCGTACACGTCGGGGCCGGCTTACGGGCTGCTACTCGACCAACGCTTGCCGGGATGGCGCACGAAGCTTGCCGCGCAATCGGACCTCAGTGCGCTCCTGGCCTCGACGCTCCCGGTGCACGTGCCCGTGTCAGCCGACACGCGCGCGCCTCGCTACGGCGCCGGTGCGATTCGGATCGCCGAAACCGAACATGCCCACAAGGCGGAGGCGTTGAAGGCGCTCTACCGCGCACGTCTCGTCGAAGGAGCCACGCTGACCCTGCCGGGCGGGCGACATTTTGCCTTCAGCTTCAATCCGAGTGCGCTCGTTTCGGTGGGTGACGGCAACACCGTTTACCCGACGTTCCACGCGACCGCCGAATGGGGCACGCTCGACGTCACGGACGGCGTGTTGGTGCCCACGGATTTCAGTCACGCCACGGTCGCAGCACCGAAAGACACTGCAGGCCCGCATCTCGAAGGCCCCGGCTGGACGCTCGACCTCGCCGCCGGCTGGATGGTCGTGCCGGGCGCGAAAGCCGGAACTTACACGGTCACGCCGAAGTGACAATGCATGGCGTTTCCAGGCCGACGCCTGATCGGCGGCCGATAGGGGTCGCGTTGTGAACCGACATCACACCTCGTTGTTGGCCTCCCTGACACTGTTCGTGTTGTTGTCGTCCTGCGGGCACTCGAACTCTACCAATGGCAGCACACCGGTAGAATCGGCGACGGTGCCGCAAATCACCGTCCAGCCCACGAATCAGACGGTCAGCGTTGGAACGACCGCGACGTTCCGCGTGACCGCGACGGGTGGCACGTCCTTGCAGTACCAATGGCAGATGAATGGGACTGCCATCGCCGGGGCAAGCGCGGCGAGCTATACGACGCCGCCGGTCACGACCGGCAATAGTGGTGCGAGCTTCACCGTGCTCGTCAGCGATACCGCCGGCAGCGTCATGAGCGGCGGGGCGACTCTGTCGGTGACGGCGGGCACCGATGTGTCGACCTACAAGTATGACGTCATGCGCAGCGGCCAGAATCTGACCGAAGCGACACTGACACCCGCCAGCGTCAACGTCGCGACGTTCGGCAAACTGCGGAATCTGTCCGTGGACGGATTGGTCGATGCGCAGCCGCTCTATCTCTCGCAACTCACGGTGGCGGGCATCCCGCACAATGTGCTCTTCGTCGCCACGGAACATGATTCCGTCTATGCGTTTGATACAGAGACGGGAGCAATCCTGTGGCAGGTCTCCCTTCTCGCCGGTGGTGACACGCCGAGCGACAATCGCGGTTGCGGCCAGGTAACACCCGAGATCGGGATTACCTCGACTCCGGTGATCGACCGGCATGCGGGAACTCACGGGACGATTTTCGTCGTCGCGATGACCAAAGACACGGCATCCCACTATCATCAACGGCTGCACGCACTGGACCTCACGACGGGGCAAGAGCTGCCATCGAGTCCAACGGAGATCGCGGCCACGTTCGGTTCATCGGTATTCGCGCCGGGTCAATACAAGGAACGTGCCGCACTGCTATTGAACAATGGTTCGATCTACACGACTTGGGCCTCCCATTGCGACATAGGCCCGTACGGCGGCTGGATCATCGCGCTCAACGAAGCGACGCTCGCGATCACGAGCGTCCTCAATGTCGCGTTGCAAGCCAGCGGCAGTGGCTTCACCAGTCAGGGTCCCTCGATCTGGATGAGCGGTGGAGGGCCGGCCGCGGATGCCGCCGGCAATATCTATTTCCTCACGGCCAACGGGCGTTTCGATTTTACCTTTACCGTCGCCGGCTTTCCGAGCGGCGGAGACTACGGCAACTCGTTCGTCAAAGTCACGCCGTCGAACGGCGCGCTCGTGGTCAGCGATTACTTCACGATGTCGGGCGAGCTCACCGAGTCGAGCAAAGACACCGATCTGGGCTCGGGTGGGCTGATGCTGTTGCCCGATATGGCCGACGCCACCGGAACCATCCGGCAACTGGCCGTGGGCGCCGGCAAAGACGGCAATCTCTATGTCGTCGATCGCAACAACATGGGCAAGTTCAACTCAGTGAGTAATAACATTTGGCAGCAACTCGACGGCGTCTTGGGCGATGGAGTGTGGTCCACGCCTGCTTATTTCAATTCGACTATTTTCTATGGGCCACAAGGCGGCAGTTTGCGAGCCTTTTCCGTGACCCACGCGCTGCTGTCGACGTCGCCCACGTCGCAGACCGCCACGCAGTTCGCTTATCCAGGCACTTTCCCAGTCGTTTCCGCCAATGGCTCGGCAAACGCGATCGTCTGGGCGTATGAGAACACCACGCCCGCGGTGCTTCATGCGTACGCAGCAGCCAACCTCGCCAGTGAACTGTACAACAGCAACCAGGCGGCAAGCGGGCGCGACCAATTCGGTCTCGGCAACAAGAACATCGTGCCGGTCGTCGCGGACGGAAAGGTCTTCGTCGCGACCACGAACAGTGTCGCGATTTTTGGTCTTCTGCAGTGACGGAACGGACTTTGACTACGACTAACCGACTGTTGTCAGCCCTCGACGCTCGCTTCGGGGCGATCGGTACCGCTGTCGACTTCGTTGTGCCATCGGCCCTGATCGTCCTCATAAGAAATTTGCGTCGTCTCGCCGGGTGCCGCCTGCTCGCTCGCCGCACGTTGGGCGGCGTCGCGTGCAGCGTCGCGGCTGGGAAATGGTTCCGAATACGTGCCACTCGCCTCATAAGCCCAACCGCCGTCGTGCTTGACGATCTTATAAACGATGTGACTCATGGTTCCGTCTCCATATCCGCTTCCTCTTGCGCCCCGTTTGGAATGCCAGAGCTGAGGACGTGCTGGGGCTAACCCCGATGTGCCGGTGCCGGTGGTGGCGTCGGCGACCCAGGCACCGGTGACGGCGGTGAACCCGGTGTTCCCGGCGCCCCTGGTGTTCCCGGCGCCCCCGGTGTTCCCGGGGCTCCTGGTGTTCCCGGCGTTCCTGGTGTTCCCGGCGCTCCTGGTGTTCCCGGCGAACCGGGGGTGCCTGGCGCTCCAGGAGTGCTCGGCGATCCCGGGGTTCCTGGCGAACCCGGTGCGCCCGGAGAACCTGGTGCGCCCGGCGCGCCCGGACTCGCAGGCGCCGCTCCGGGCGCCGCTTCCGCAGTCGTATAAACTCCCGTGATCATTAGCAACGTCGCGGCAGCGGCGATTAGTTTCGAGTTCATCTCACACTCCTGGTTAACTTAAGGACACCAGGGTCCCACAACGGCGTCGGCGGTACTGTCAGCGAGCGCTATTACCGGACGTAGGGCTAACTCACCGCGCTTGCACGTCGTCTTTCGTCAAAACCGCGCCATCTGCGTCACGGCGCGACCTTCAGATTGTTAACGAGACTTCCATTCGTTACGAAAGGTTGCGCCTTTGCTTCGATCGAATCCTTTTCTTGTTGAGTGCGCACAACGCCGTTGAGCGTTACATTCCCATCGACGGCGACGATCTTTATGTTGTGTGCATACGTTGACAGGGATTTATCGGCGATGACGCGAGCGCGGATCTGTCGGGTCAGCTGCAAATCGGCCTTGTCATTCTTTTGTATGTCGGCGGTCGCGGTCTTATTGACCGAATCGGTGCTGTTTTGCTTGGAATTGTCGGGGGCGGTTTGCGCTTGCGCTATCGAGACGACCACAATCGCCAAGGACGCAAGGCTTGCTCGAAAAAACATCTTCATAGGGAATCCTCGTGCTGAGACAGCGGGCCCCACCGGCGGCCCGCTGGTCGACTTCAGGTTGCGGCTGCGGCGGCTGATTTTTCGCCCGCGCTCTCGGATGTCGAGGCGATATCGGTAGCGCCGGAGCCCTTCAACAAATCCTTGGCTCGCGAGACTTGATCGGCTGTGTCACAGTGCACCGACAAGAGCGTTCCCCCGTTCTTGACGAAGCCTTCGTAGCGTTTGGCTTCATATTCCGGGATGCCCATGCCGACGAGTGCGCCCACCAAGCCGCCCAACGCGCCACCGACACCCAGACCGGCAAGCCCCGCCATGATGGGGCCGGCCGCAATCAGCGGGCCGACGCCCGGAATTGCAAGTGCACCGACTCCCGCGAGTACACCGAGAGTCCCGCCAATCACGCCGCCGGCGGTCACTCCGGCTGCGGTACCTTCGGGCGCTTTGGTCGCCTTCTCGTGCGCGAACTCTCTCGTGCTGCGGCTATCGGGCAGCAAGACTGAGATCGCGGTGCTCGCATACCCGGCGGCAATGATTGTGTCGACTGCGCGTTCCGCCTGGACGGCGGATTGGTAGATGCCGAAGACGGCGGTATTTTTTCCTGCCATAAAAAGTTCCTCACGTAAGCGTTGTCGCCAGGACCTTCATTACGCCAAGAAGGCCTGGTCAACGATGTAGGCGCCCGCGTCGATGAGGCAGTGGCGGGAGCGGAACGCGCTGTCGGAGTTCTCCTGCGTTGGGTCGTGCATCCATGTCCCCTTCCGAGTTCCCTTGGAGTACCATGAACCGTGCGGGTAGATGATGTTCGCCACATGGGTTATTTGCCCCGCCTAACAAACAATGAGAACCGGGGTTGTATCCGTTGACGGAGCCTTCGCGCGCTGTATTTTTGAGCTACGCCTCGCAGGACGGGGCGGCGGCTCAGAGGATTTGCGCAGCGCTGCGCGCGGCCGGTATCGAGGTCTGGTTCGATAAGAGCGAGTTGCGGGGCGGGGACGCCTGGGATACCGCGATCCGCAAGCAAATCAAAACCTGCGCCCTGTTCCTGCCCGTTATTTCGCGCACGGCTCACGACCGGGTCGAGGGATATTTTCGCCTCGAGTGGAAGCTCGGGGTCGATCGCTCACACCTGATCGCGGCCGACCAGCCCTTTCTCGTGCCGGTCGTCATCGACGACACGCGCGAGGACGATGAGCGTGTGCCGGAACGGTTTCGGGAGTTGCAATGGACCCGCTTGCCGGGCGGAGAGACGCCGCCTGACTTCGTCGAGCGCATCCAGCGTCTGTTGGCGGGTGGCACTGCTTCTGCGCAAGAACGCTACCGCCCCAGCAGCGCCACTGTCCCCAGTCGTGCGCCGGCACCGCGCAGACTCATGCGCCGCGGGACGAGGCTGTGGTACTGGGCCGCCGCGGCGGCGATATTGCTGATACTCGGCTATGTCGAGTTCCAGCGATTCAACGAGGCGAAGCTCGGCGCACCGAGCGCGCCCTCCATCGCCGTGCTGCCGCTCGCGAATGAAAGTGGCGAGGCGAGCCAGCAATATTTTTCGGACGGCATCTCGGAGGATTTGATCACCGCGCTCGCCCAGATCTCAGGACTGAAGGTGATCGGGCGCAGCTCCGCATTCAAATTCAGAGACTCCAAGGAGGACAGCCACAGCATCGGTGAGAAGCTGGGAGTGGCCCACCTCTTGGAGGGAAGCGTACGCAAGTCCGGGGAAATGATCCGGGTGACCGCCGCGCTTATCAGTACCGCCGACGGCAGCACGCAATGGTCCGAGCGTTACGACCGCCCGTACAAGGACTTGTTTGCCCTGCAGGATGAGATCACGCGTGCGGTGGCGCAGGCATTGAAGACCAAGCTACTGCCGGGTGAATACGCGGCGGAGCAGGGCGAGCGGCCGCCGAGCGGAAATCTCGAGGCATACAACGCCCTGATGGAGGGGCGTTTTTATGCTTTTCGGCAGGCGGAAGCTGACCTGCGCAAATCAATCGAGTTCTTTGAACAAGCGACCGAGATCGATCCGGGCTACGCGCTTGCGTGGAGCCATTTGTCGAGAGCGTTGACCGATCTCAGCTCGGCGTATCTCGACGGCGTGCCGGCGCAGGAGGCGTATGCCAAAGCACGCGAGGCGGCGGACCGCGCACTCGCTCTCTCGCCGGAACTCACGGACGGGTACTTGGCTCAGGGAGCTCTGCGCCTAAGGGCTACTTTTGATTGGCACGGAGCCGAAGCTGACTATCGGCGCGCGCTCGCGCTGTCGCCCAATGATGGCCAGGCGAAATTCCAACTCGGCATCGTACGTGCGACTCTGGGCGACCTCAATCAAGCGATCGAGCTCACGCGGGGCGCGATTTCTGCCGATCCACTGATAGCGATCTGGTACAACTTCCTTGCCGTTTATTTCTCGGCGCTCAATCGGCCTGATGAGGCGGAGTCGGCCATCCGCAGGGCTATCGAACTGAAGCCCGGCGCGGAGTCCTATCACTATGAGCTCTCGGTCATCGAGGTGCAGCGTGGAGATGCGCGGGCCGCGCTCATCGCCGCTCAGAAAGAGAGTCCCGGAATCTGGCAGGACGTGGCGCTCGCGATCGCACGACAGATCGGCACAGACCGGAACGCTGCCGATGCGGCTCTCAAGACACTGATCGAGAAGGATGGCAGCGCTGCGCCCTTCCAGGTCGCGGAGGTCTACGCGTTGCGCAACGACGCGAAGGCAACCTTTGATTGGCTCGACCGCGCCTGGAACAGCCACGATCCGGGAGTGCAAACCCTGCTATACGACGCGCTGATTCTGCGCTTCAAGAGCGATCCGCGCTTTGCGGTCTTCTGCGGCAAGGTGGGGCTGCCGGTGTCGAATGAGGGACTTTACCTGAGCTCGCATTAAAAGTCGGTCCACTGGTCCACTCCGGCGGCAACTTGGCGCGCGGCAACGGGCGCACCGGCCGCGGCTTTGTTGCTCCAGGGCCGGGTTGCCGCGCGTCGTTCGGGCGCGGGCGAGCGCGGCTTCATGACCGTGGTCGCGGGGGCGCGGTCGGCTGCGACCGCGGCACCGCCACCCGTCGCTGCGTCGTCGACGTGATAGCGTGAAATCAATTTGGATAGGTGCGCCGCCTGTTCCGTCAAGGCCTGGGCTGCCGCGGAGGCCTCCTCGACCAAAGCCGCGTTCTGCTGCGTCACCGCGTCCATGGAAGTCACCGCCTTGTTGACCTGGTCGATGCCCGAGGCCTGCTCGCGGCTCGAGGCGGAAATCTCCGCGACCACGTCGGTGACCTTCTTGACGCCAATGACGATCTCGCCGAGCACCTTGCCCGACTCGTCGACGAGCTTCGTGCCGTCGCTGACCTTGCCAACCGAATCCTGAATCAGGGCCTTGATCTCCTTGGCCGCTCCGGCGCTGCGCGAGGCGAGATTACGCACTTCGGAGGCGACCACTGCGAACCCGCGGCCTTGTTCACCGGCACGCGCGGCTTCGACCGCCGCGTTCAGCGCGAGCAGGTTCGTTTGAAAAGCGATCTCATCGATGACGCCGATGATATCGGCGATTTTCCTGCTCGCAATGTTGATCTCGCTCATGGCCGCGACCGCGGAGCCGACGACTTTGCCGCCGCGTTCCGCCTGGTCGCGGGCCGCGACCGCGAGTTGATTGGCCTGGGCCGCGTTGTCGGCGTTGTTCTTGACCGCCGAGGTGATCTGCTCCATCGAGGAGGCGGTTTCCTCGAGACTCGAGGCCTGCTGTTCGGTTCGCTGGCTCAAGTTCAAGTTGCCGCGTGAGATTTCGTCCGCGCCGGTGCTGACCTCGGCTGCCGCGCTCGCCATCGCCCGTACGACGTCGGCCATATTGTCGATCAAGCGGTTCATGCCCTCGGACAGGGTCTTGAAGAAGCCGTCCTTGCCGTGCTCGTCGATGCGCACCGTCAGGTCGCCATCGATCGCCTGGGCGACCATGACGTTGACCTCTTGCTCGATCTTGAGTTCTTGCGTGCGGTCCAGCCATTGCACGACCGTGCCGACGCGCGCGCCGCCGGCAGCGTGGACGGGGTTCGCGACGATCCGCAAGGTCGCCTCGCCGAACGCCACTTCCTCGCTGTGGACGCTGCTGAGGCCCTGGGGCAGGCGCAGCAAGTTATCGAGCGGCGTGCCTAGCAATCGCTCCGGGTCGAACTGCGGCGATGCTGTACGGATCTGCGCGCCATATTGCCGGAACAGGCTCATGGCCGCCTCGTTGACGTAGATGATCTTGCCAGTGTTGTCGGTCAACATCGTGCCGATCGTCACCCGATCTAGCGCCGTGCGGATGCGGGTATTCTCAGCGGCGGCTGCGCCATCGGTCTCGATGCGCTGTTGTAGGTCCGACTGCATCCGACCGACGGTTGCATAGAGGCTGTCGTGATCGCCGGACCTGAGT
>Ga0209208_10013788_pt1 | contig 10039 bp, 3 predicted proteins | sample S1TSphfallax_3_FD_187694 | JGI IMG/M metagenome (GOLD analysis project Ga0209208, IMG submission 187694) | Host-associated microbial communities from peat moss isolated from Minnesota, USA - S1T2_Fd - Sphagnum fallax MG (SPAdes) (version 2) | ecosystem: Host-associated > Plants > Peat moss >... | reverse complement strand
AAAAAAACCATTTGAAATGAGTCACATTCCAATCTATAAAACTGCAAAAAATCTAACATTACAAAGTCCATTTATAAACATTCTAGCTTTCAAATATCGGGCATCATGTATGAAGGTTGTTTGCTAGAGGCTTTTTTTGGTGCAAGCAAGAAAGTCTTGTGTGTGGAGGTTTTCAAAAGCAAGTGAGGTTTTTGCAATTTCCAACCAGCAAGGTGTAATGTGTGTGTGTGTGTGTGTGCATGAACCTTGATCGGTTTGTTTCCATATGGCCTTCACTGCCTCTTTGTAGTCCCTTATGAAGACATAATTGATAGGTCTTCTTGGGTCTACCTGACCTAACCATTGTTCAAAATCCACATGCCCATTATGCAAATGATGAAAACCATTATGTTATGGAAATGTGCTTGGTACAGCCTCATGGTGCCTGGTGAGGTGCCTGGTGAGGTGCCCTGTTTTGCCTGAATTTGGGCAAGCCTAGCCATGGTGCCCAATTAGAGATTTTTGGCTTGTCCTACTAGGCTTGCCTGAATTCCTCACATGCGCCTCACTGGGCACAATGACTTGTACCTGAAATGTTCAACAATACAAGAAGATTGGGAGTTCAAGAGTACGAATTTTTAGTTCATTCTTGATAGTCAAGATACAATCCGTAGCTGTTTTCTTTGTGTTGTAGGTAAATTATAGGTGACCGGGAGTTGTGCATTTTAGATCAGTACCAAAAGCTATTCTCTCATGTCTATTTCTGTTTATATGTATGAAATTTAGACACAGGTCTTAGAAACAGGCCTTTTGTGACCGACCCAAAAGAGGCCTCCAATAAATAATATATCATGGCACCGTCCTTCTTTTCCATAAAGTAATAGCAGCAAAAAACTGTGGAGAATTATGGATTCCCATCCCCAACGCTTCAGTTGAGTCTGATCTAGGATTTAAATGGAGTGTAATGTTTGAGATCGGTGAGAATTCCAGCAATAGATCCCACTGCTGCAGCTAATGATACAAAGAAGCACACGACACTCAAGGTATGGAGTGCTAGCCATGTTGAGCTCCATTTGTGTATGCTCTGTTGCACTGTGTACATTTGAATTGGGAAGTAGACTGTGAGGGGCCAAAATGAGAAAGCTCCAATTAGCCCTAGTACGTCGTTGAAGAAGGGAATCACAAGGGACACAACTGTGGTGAATGCTACAAATGCCGTGCGCCAGACAAGACGGAACAGGTTGATATGTAAAGGTGCTCCCCATGGGAGCTTCATCTCAAGGTCTTTGTGGATGAAGTCACTCTTGGGGAACTTGCGGGACATTGTGTGTTCGACGAATCCAAACAGTGGTTGGGTGTAGACCTGTACAATACCCCCACATTGCTAAACTGAGTTGCAAATGTAGTGTTAGATGACAAATTATTGTGTTTTTGTGATAGAACTAAATTTAGAGTGCTGCAGCAAAAGAAAAAGTCAATAAACTTGATGAGAAACATTGAGAGACAAAGTGTGTGTACCTGATAAGCTCCGACAAGATGGACAACAATGCAAGCGTTGGCAAAGTCAACAAGCCAATATGGATTGTAGAATCCAAAGCCTGTAAGGAGATTGCCAGGGGCCCCATCCCCAAAGGCAGCATAGCCCACACAGCCCACAGACATGTAGAATATGGTGGTGGTGAGTATCCCAATAAGAGTTGCTCTCTTCATAGTTTTGTTCTCAGCAGGTGGAGCTTTCAATGTGTCCTGCTCAACACTTGAAACAGATCTGTTGTTATCTTTTCACAATAGAAATGAAGACCTAAAAAGTGTATATCTATGTGGTCTGAAAAAGGACAAATAAAGTGGTTTTGGGAGAATTCTGCACCATACCTGGATTTCAATAAGGATCATGGAGAATGAGTATGCAAATGCTATGTTGCCAAGTGCATTGCAAACATCCCAGATCTTTTGAGCTTTTGTTGCAAAGCCAATACTGGGGTCACCAATTTCTACCCCAGTCAAAGTGCCATGAGGATGATCTCCTTCTGCAACGTAAATTGTGTTAATGTCCCACAACTGTATGTTCTCTATTTCTACAGGTGAAGAGATAGGCAGACACAACGGCATCTCAATGAAGACATTCAAACACAGCTGACAAACCACATCAAAGAAGAAACATGGGACACAAATGGATCCATATATATATATATATATATATATATGTAATTGTGGTGATGGGTGTGTCTCCATACCTGAAGCTTTCCCTAAACCAAGGCCAAGGCCAATGGTTGAATATGAGAATGACATAATTGCAGCAACTATTGAGAGCCACCAGATTCGATCAAAGTCAGGGATCTGAGACAAAATGACCTGTACTATGCCAAAGAAAACCATGTATATGATGTTGGATACATGACATGGTGCACTATCTCCATCTGCATGAAAGCAGTCGGATCTCTTTATAGCTCTGTACACACAAGCAAAAAAGCGGTGTGAATTTCTTGAGGAACAGTGGAATACATAAAATACAGCCCTGCAAGTCCATCTTCAGAAAAGAAAATATGCAGAGAAGGTATTCCTGTTCCTATCAGTGCATATAACTTTTTTTTGTATCAATTTTTTTCTCTAGAGTGTACATAAAAGATATTTGACTGAGATATTTCTAAAATCAGTACTACAATTTAAATCTTTGCTGATGACCCCCAACAACTGAGGGATAGTGGCAGTTTCAACTTCCTTGCAAAATGCATCATGACAGCCTATCTTAAAGACGAGTCCATATTCTTGCTCAGGAAAGTGCCGCAAATAAATCATTGAAGGGTCTTCTTCAAATGATTACACAATAGTTTGGCCTCTGTGATTTTCCTGGAATGTTGCCAGACATCACATGGACTGCTTGTGACTTTTGTAAAGAACTACATAGCCCTGTTGACAACTACTGCATGGTGAAGCCAACAAATCCTGAAATTACAAACAGAAAGACAAAATGAAAGAAGGGGCATTACACCATGCTTGTTGTAGCAGTGATGGTATATCCAATTGCAGTCCCCAACAGATTGGTGTACTGCACTAGCCCACAGATAACCACTTGCTTTGGTCCTGCACCAACACACAATAGAGAAACTCACAAAGTTCTTTACACATATACATAAAGCAAATAAAACAACTGGGAGCATACAACATAATCCTTGACATCTTCTTCTTTCAATCATGGGGCTTTCCAAGAACAAATGGAATAGTAAGAAATCTTTCTTGACTGCTTATTTCAAGGCTATAAACTTTTTGAGACCTCTTCTTAGCTGTGCAGTTCGATTCAACAATTTGCTGATCTGATTGCACATCATAGTTCTGGGGAAGATGCTCTTTGTTCTGAGCAGGACAGAGCTTCGACTAGCATCTTTTTCTTCTTCTTCAAACCTAATTTATCTGTAGTGGTTGAATGAGAAGTGCTTGATGTGATAATTACCCAAGTTTGCTTTCACAGCATCCATGTAGGTGTAGTTTCTCTTGCCAGAGACAGGATCAGGGCTTCTGTAGCAATCTGTGAGCAGCAGGGCGGTGTAGTATGTGACCAGGGCAAAGAGGAGCAGCACAATGGGACCCACTACCCAGCCCATCTGTGCCACACTCCAGGCCAGAGACAACACCCCTGATCCTATCACTGCTGTTATCACATGTGCTGATGCTGTCCAGACGGTCCCTGCACAGCAGCGTCACACCAGGATATTAGACGACTCTCCTCATCAGAGACTCGTCTGCAGCTGCAGCTTCGTTCTCAGATTATTTTCATCAAATTTTGATCCGAACTATCAGCAGCTGTTGTTCTGCTGCACTAGTCTTCTAGGAGGATTCAGTTCTTTCCCTTGTTTCCGATTGAGCATTTGTAGAGGAAGAAGAAAACTGCCATCACGAACTGTTTCTTGAAAACATAGTGAACGATATTGTTGCAAAGGTAACGAAGAAAATTGAGCGTTCAGGAGAAACAAACTCTAGATCATCTTGCATTAGTCTTGTTCCTAAAAAAATATGACGACAAAATCATCTCAAAACCATGCATGGTGGTGGAGACGATGATCAAGAAGCCGCAGAAACAACGGCTATCTATTGTTTCCTGTAAGATTGCTTATACAAAACTTAGAGCAAATGAGAAACTACATAGTAGAGGACAAATCTCATTTTCTTGAAGCTGCAAAACAGAAGAAGATGAAAAAGAAGAAGTAGCAGCAGCAGCAGAACAAAGAGCAAGAGCTTATGTGAACTTTGCCTCTGCGTCTGCTTTTGCCATCGTCGTCCAGCTTGCAGTAGGTAGGATGATTAATCAGAGTAGGGTCGTGATGATCTCCATTCATGTTTCTTTTGTTGTACTGCTGAGCGGCACCTGCACCTCCATTCTCTGCCCGTGCGAGGCTCTCATCTCCATGACGTGCACTTTCAAGCTTCATCCTCTTGTGCAAGTTGACACTCCTTCTGAAACTGCTTGATCGGTGGCCTTTGTACAATTTCCTGAGCAACACAAGCTGTTGTTCTATCAAGAAATTGCAGCAGACTTTCAGAGGCTTGTTCGGTATATAATAAAGCTGCAAGAGTCTCTTCGCCAACTTCTCCGAAGCTTTGCACTAGCAGAACCGAAGACAGTGATTCTAATAGAGCTTACGTTCTCCTTAGACAGAGCACGGCCTGCCTTTCGGCCGGTAGCTGGCGAGGAATTCAGCAGTTTCAGAAGCAGAAAATAGTGATTACTGCGAGAAATCAGATATGAACATTCGACAATATTACGCCACAATTTCACAGGGTGAAGTCATGAAGCCTCCGAGTCGCCTCCACTCTGCATGCTAAAGTATTCCTTCTGCATGCAATTCGACTCCACAGGGTTACAAGACCTTTTCCACAAACAGTGACGCTCATGAAGCTGCAACAACTCTTTTGGTTCAAAGAAAGCGTTACGCACGATGTGCAGCAACTGATTGCCGCCACACAAAGAAGGAAATAACCGTCAAAAGCTCGGAGGTCCTTCTCCAGACAGATGCTTAACAGAAACGTCGCTCAGGTGCAGCAACTAACAAAGCCATGAACGAGCATCTTCTTCAAGAAATATCAAGCAGCTTCTTCCACACACAGTGTTTTCTCCGAACACAACATGTATTGGACTATCACCTCCGGATTTTTCCTGACGCAGTCAAAGCCCCATCACGTATAATGTGCAAATCTTTCTAAGCGAGAAAATCTGGAGAGTAATATATACACACAAACAAGTGTCATAATGAAGCATAACATGCATGCATGCGATAAAACACTAGAGAGTTCAGTGACAAACTAGGCTTCGAGGTCGTGAAATCTAAACTGAAGTCGAAAGTTTCAGAAAAGCACTGTGCAAGCAAACAAAAAGAAATCATAAACAAAAAAACATAGAAATTATCCCAGTAATGACAAGAGTACAGAATAGCACCGCTAGCAAACTACGAGGAGATTTATATTATATGACCAACAGTTTAAAAGCGAGAGCATGTACATCAAAGAACTGGAGATTTCAAGAGAGTTCAACAAGGGAATGAGAGAACATACAATTGCAAGTGTAGTACTACTAGTTAGTGTGTAGTGAATGCGCACCAGCAGATGATCAGTGCAATAAATGTCACAAGCGTATGTACATTGAGAAACGGCTGTCAAATGAGTTCTAGCTCGTACCTGTAGAGCTTTCTGACTGTCGCAAAGGGAATTTAGTTCTTGAGGAATATTAGTTCAGAAAAACCGACGTCAGGACAAACTTAAGAAGATGAAGAAGAAGAAGTGGAGATATCCCAAAATGAATGCAAATTACAACTACTGCAATAATATCTTCCTCCACAGAGTTGAGAAAAACAAGTTGTTGGATGCTATTGCCACTAGAAGAAACGCGCGCAACCAGTAGCAGCGAAGAAGAAGCTCGGACGACACAACAAACAACGAGAGCGCCGTGCAAGGAATGAAGGAGAGTGATGGCGCCCATGGAGTGGTTTTTTTACTTTTTTACCACGCAGTAACTAGCAAAACTGCAGTAAGTTAGGCTAGCCTCCAAAAAAATACCCAACAAAAAATACCCCCTTTCTTTTACCCCAAAATCTCTTAAAACCCAAGCATTTCATCCATCCTCAAATCCATGGATGGATGATTTCCCCTCATTAAACAACTTGCATGGTAATGTTCACAAATGCTCCGTCTTTTTTTGGCTGGATGAACATCATCATTTGCAGTTGTTGAGCCTTTCAATCAAACCTTTGCTGATGGGTGTGCTAGTTTGGTTATTTTACACTAGTATCCTTAAGAATTGATAATTTTTTTTCTTTTTAATTAAAAATAAAAAATAAAAAATCCAATACCCATGTCAATTTTAAACCTCCACATTTGATTTTCTAGCATATTACACCCTAATAATAATGCTATGCAATATCATTCTTTAGTTGTTCCAAATCATAAAAAGATTAACTATTGCAAAGGAAATTTTTGATCTAGTTAGTATCGATAAGAGAGAGAGAGAGAGAGTGAGAGGGGGAGAGGGGGGAAAGGAAAGACTTATTTATGTGCATTTGATGTACTTGTGTCCTCTTTTGCTTTGGGCATGCACTTCCATTGATGGTTGTGAGGATCATGTTTTTTTGTGTTTATTAACAAAAACACAATACACTAAAGAACCAATTTGATCCGATTGTGTAACCTTCCCTTTTGTTTTTTCCTTTTCTTGAAGTGAAAGTGTGTATTATTTTCATGTATATAGAGGAGTTTTTTTTGGCCCAACCAAAGATTTGCAATGGTGTGGGCCTTCCAAGATTGATTTTTCTTTGTATAAATAAAGGGCATTGGACAATACCCTTTTGTAAGCACATCTATGAGAGAAAGAGAGAGAGTGTGTGTGTGTGTATAACTAACTACGTGTTTTCTTCCTGCGAAGAGGTGTAGCTCAACACTATTTGACATCCCAAGTTGAAGCCATGGAGTTCGTCCAACATCTTCCACCCATGCCATTAATTTTGGGACTAGTACCAAACTACCAACCTTGTTGGTTGCCATCATTCTTTGTCAAGGCAATAACAACAACTACGAGCTACCAAAGAAAACAAAATCCTTGCATATCTTTGGTACAATCCAAGACACCCAATGAACTACCTATAGAATCCTTTATCATAAAAGTGCTTAAGATGAGGTCCATCAATTCAACTACTATTGTTACTACTACTTTGAAGTATAAGTGCTTAAGATGAGGACGATCAATTCAACTTTGAAGTAGAAGTGCTTAAGATGAGGATGATCAATTCAACTACTATCGTTACTACTACTTTGAAGTAGAAGTGCTTAAGATGAGGATGATCAATTCAACTACTATCGTTACTACTACTTTGAAGTAGAAGTGCTTAAGATGAGGACAATCAATTCAACTACTATCGTTACTACTACTTTGAAGTAGAAGTGCTTAAGATGAGGATGATCAATTCAACTACTATCGTTACTACTACTTTGATGTAGAAGTGCTTAAGATGAGGACCGTCAATTCAACTACTATTGTTACTTCTACTTTGAAGTAGAAGTGCTTAAGATGAGGATGATCAATTCAACTTCTATTGTTACTACAACTTTGAAGTAGAAGTGCTGAAGATGAGGTTGATCAATTCAACTACTATGGTTACTACTCCTTTGAAGTCTTCATCAAATTCGCGAATTGCTACTACTTTGAAGACTTGATCGAATTAGCTTTATCATTACTATTTTGAACACATAGTTGAATTAGTCTTATCCCTATTACTTTAACCACTTGAATCCCTATCACTACTACTGCTACTTTTGATGACTTGATCAATTAGCTGTATTAGTATTACTACTACTACTACTTTGAAGATAGGCTAATATCTAAATGACAACTCAATGAAGCCATACAATTTGTGCACAAATCAAGTACTTGAGAGGTCAAAAGTCCAAACTCAATTTCACACTATTAAGAGGTTCAATCTCGGCCAAAGAGTTGTGTGCACACATTAGGTATTTTACAGGTCCAAACTCAATTCATGCTACTAAAACCCAGAACTACATCCAAATTACCATTTACAATCTGATATACTGGGGGATGTATTAGAGGATTTACTAAGGGATCTTGGAGCCAGAGCAAAGGGAGTCTGAAATTTTCTATAAAGCACCTTGATCCATGGGCTTTACATGGCTTAAAAACCACTATCAGTTATTTTTCTAAAATCTCATGATACATGCTGGATACCCACTAGGTATCCTGGTAAACTTTTCAAAGGCTTTATGACAAACATAATGCCCATGGTAGTCAATTGAATCTGGAACATAAAACAAGTGGGGGAAGTTTCCTTTCATCACTTGCACTAATTCCCAAGCCTCCTTTGATAAAGCTTGTCTTGAGATTATGTAGCATGAGTTGTTCTAAACCAAGATGGAAGAAGATGATGTTTTCTAGCCTTCTGGATGTCAGAATTATAGCGCAGTGTTAAGCCATGGTCTCTCAATGGTCACCAAAAACTATTTCATCCATGGTGAACTAGTTAATAGCATGACCACAACTCTAAAGAACAAAGAAAACATTACCCAAAAACAAAACTGGAAAGCAGTTTCAACAATTATAGTCACTTGACATTCAAAGAGCTTCAACACCAATATGTATGGTATTGAGAAGCTACCATGACACACCATAATGGCCCCACTGACTTCATCATCTCCTTGCACACGAAGCCTTGAAGATGGCTAGCATGATGAAACCTAGATGTGAAGGAATAGTGAACAAATCAAGAAGAAAGATTTGAAGACAAAGAGAAAGAGAAAAGGTAAGAAAAAAAGAAAAAAAACTCACATTGGAAAAAAGGAGGGGAGGGTGGAGAAGAAAAACACCAAGACAAATAACTTTAAGAACATGATCTTTTGAGGACAACTCTGAAAAACCACAACCAGTCACCAGAGAGTGTCAAGGAAATGACATACAAGAGGCAATCTGAATGAGTTAAAAAAGATCATCATCACTAGATTAAAGACTTAATCCATCAGCAGCACAAGGAATACTGAAATTGTCAACCACCAACTTGGAACAAAATGCTAGAACCCATTCGTGTACAAAAAGTCCAGGACTCAAAGTCCACAGCCACCATGTGACAAGTAGTCTACTTGATCTTCTTCTTGGGCCTCAACTGTCAATTACAACACACAGCAAGCCATAATCAGCCACAAAAACTTGAGGGAAAAACACACTAGACTGATCAGCGATCTGGCTTTCAAAAATTAAGGCATGTCTAGGAGAGTGCAGAGAAAACTCCACAACAGCCTGTTAAAGGTAACACAACAAGAACGAGCCTAGCCATAAACTGTCAATGACACTCACAAATGGCAGACCCATCACCCTCATCATGAATGGCAGTGAAGAGCTGCCACGACTCAGCTTAAAAATCAAGGTGGTCTAAATTCAGCTAAAGCTCACGTAGAAGCCAAAACCAGAATCACAGCAGCTAAGTTATGTGCAATGGATGTTGAGAGATATTGTACGAAACCTGGTTACTGTGACCACACTTCTTCTTCCTGCAATTTACAGCCCGAGGGTGAAGACGAGCGTAACATCTGCTCACACCAGAATCCAAAACAATTCATAAATTTTCAGAAACAACTTACAGGCATGTAGTTCTGACTATGACCAGTGTTGCAGGAATCATTTAGAGTGCAGAGCTCATGATATGCAAATTGTTAACAAATGATAGATGCGAACTGCTCTTCAAACTGATGAAATCACAATCAACAGAGCACCAAATTGTGAACCTAAACACAGAACTACTGCATGTTCCCCTAATTGTCCTTGACCTCTAACATAAAACATGCACAGTCACTGTGACATACAGAAGTGCATCCAATCTGCAAGGAGTTCTAGCTTCCCAAACACTGGATATCATAGAAACACATGGACTGAAACCATCAAAGAAGAAGAGTAAACAAGAGAGCCTACTTGCGGCAAATCATCTTCTCCTGATTGTATTTCCTTGCCAAAGCCATCAATGAGGGCTCAATGATTCCTCCTCGCAGTCGCAATACCAAGTGCAAGGTCGACTCTGCA